>JGI24159J19872_10009660_pt1 | contig 12647 bp, 3 predicted proteins | sample Ectturendosymbi4_FD_19872 | JGI IMG/M metagenome (IMG submission 19872)
ACTGTTTGCAAGAAAGGAAGCCACAAAATAACAATCAATTTTGAAACCTTCTCGCACGTAAGCTAGTTTTTCTTGTTGGCAGACTGCAATTGAAATAGTTTCCACATGTAAATATAGCACATTTTTGGAACAGTTTTCCTGATATAAGAAGAGTTACCATGCCCTGCAGTACCGGATTAAGATTGGGCGGGGCCCGTAGCATGTAAACAGCGCGGGACACTAAGTTTAAAATACACTTGAAGAAGTGAACAACTGTTAAATCACAAATTACTGTATTTGGGCATCCATGTGACTACCATTATGCATACTGAATTTCGTAAGTACAAAAACTGCTCCTAAATAGCGACTGGTTGACATTATGGACTAAATATCTTTTTCACCAAAAACGCATATAGGTCTACGTATCTTTTTACCAAGAAGGAATACATTACTGCACAGCCCACAGGTACAGTACAAAGGCAGTAATTAAATGATTGCAGACTCATCAAGAAATTGTCTCGTCAACAAATTGTCAGAACGTAATGCTTACCGACTCATCAACAAATTTGATCCTAGATATATCTCGACAGTGTAGTCTCAGTATAAGTGTCGTTGTAGATTGTCAAAAACAGCAAACCTACTGCTTAAGATTACATTTTCTAGCTTTTGTTACCGCGGGTTTGTTTATGATACTGGTAGCGTCTATTTCACGTGTCATAGACATTCATGCTTCATATTCTTTGGTATCAAGCTGTTCAGCTTGTTTTCTCTCATGGTCCTCCTTTGTTCATTCTGCCATTATGAGTTTAGACAATGGCCGTTCTCCACTGCAGTTGGTCAACGTAAGAGTTAAATAAATGCGCAAATCATATTTGCCACATTTGTAAAAAAGGAATCCAAGTACACTACCCACTGGAGATGCCAAATCCATGCAGGGTTGCCAGTGAGATTTTTTGACAAAAAGACGTGTAGATTCACCAAAAAAAAACAGATTTGAACACAGAAAATCCCAAGTAGTAACAAATTTAGACCAAATTTTTTACTATACCATATCTGGGCATCTGTAAGCCGCAAAACATGCTGGTTAACTACAACTTTGCTAGTGAACTATTGTGCCTGTAGGAATTAATATATCGCAGTAATATGGATATGTTTGCATTTTTGACGGTGTTTTGGCAGAACATATAATGCTTAGAATCTTTAATCCCAGTGTCCTATTGTAGCTGACCTTTGAGATTTGGATTTTAAACCACTCCATTTTGAAATTCCTGTGTTCATTATAAACCACTTAATCTTGTTCTTTAGGCTTGCTTCATTAGTATCTCTGTCACTTGAACCTATTGCGCCTAGATAATATTTACAGCTTATACGATGTTAGTAGCTTGTTCATAAGTTATGCTGAAGCCTAACGTACCTTGATAAAATAAGATAAAGAACGTTGAGACTAGAAATAAATTTTGATCATTCCCTATCTTCATGCCCTAATTACCGCTATACGCTGTTAATTCCTAAAAACACCAGATCTCCAGACGAAAAAAACAGAAACCTAAAAAGGCATTGAAAACCCCAGTTCTGGGCGCAAAACCCCAGGTTTGGCACCACTGGTTAAATAATTGCGAATCGAAAGTACCAAAAATGTAGCGCAACTTACAGAACAGGTCAATATGATGTGATGAGATTTTTTAATGCCATTCGTAACGGTGAAATCAGGCCATATCTTCAAATTGCTGCAATTAAGCCTCATTGTTTGAGTGGTCCCATAATGTTGCAAATAACTGTAAAATACTTTAATTTTCAAATCACAGTAACCTAATGCAGTGCTCTTCAACCTTTTTTGTCATCGTGGAACCCCTGATATACTTTCACGTTTGTCATGTAACCCTCATTGAGAAGAATTAGAAAAACACGAAGTACTTGTAAGAAAACTAAATGTTTAACCAAATATTGAACATTGGTTGTTCTTGCATTTCTGAAGGGTAACTGCTACATTAAGAATTTTGTCATCCGGCAAAAAAAATCCGTATCTCAAATATGTATCTTCCCATTTTCTAACTTTGGCAATTGAAACACATTTGGTCCGCTGTGGATTAGGTGCCCTTTTTGCATTTGAAACTACATTGCTAATTACCGTCCACACCTTGGCTGTTCTTATTATTTCGCTTCGCATAGGAAAGTGTGTAATTTGCTTCATCTGGCTTGTCTGAATGGTAAAAAGTTGGGTTTCACAACTGGTTTTTGGTTTTACTTTATTCCCACGTTAGGTTGAACAGCAACGCTAGTCTGTGACTCAGTCTACTCTCTACCAGACTCAGGCTGAGTCTACGTTGTGCTCAGTCTATGGTGAACTGTAGATCGGCAACATCGTATGACAATGATGCAACAATAACGTTCTTAATTGCACAAGTGACGCAACAACGTTCAATATTTCTTGTTCCGCTATCGGCACTCAACCTCCTGTTTAACGTAACTTCATCCAACAGGTGAAATAAGCAAGGAACCAATCACAAATCTTAATAGAAAATCGATTTCACGTAAAATTAACTTAAAACCAAGAATAATCACCATCACAAATCTTAAAACCAAGAATAAATTTTCCAAGAGATGGTCAGCACACCGCAGTAATTGGAACAGACACTGTAAAAATCACAAAAACGAAGAAGCGGCCTTGTCGCGGCACTATGCTTTGTTTCATGGTAACGTAAATAAACCACCTATACATGAAGCTTACATCGTAACTTTTGTTGAGCAACCAAATCAAATTTTCACTCCTTGAATATCTGCGAAGATAAATGGTACAACCAGCTGGACGCACAAAGTAATATTAACAGCATGATCCTCCACCCCGTGAGATAATAGTTTTCTTGTTTCACTTCTGCACTGACAGTTGATGTGTTTTGATTATCGGAACCGGCGTGCCAGAGTTTTGGTTCTCGTCAGTCACAGCGTTTCAAATGCGCCCACTGAGGTTTGGCTGTCATCGTTACTGAATGCTAGCTTAGCTTACGCATTCTGCAAATATGCTGGTTCATAGACGTGTTGTTTCAAGCTAAATTGGAAGCGCCGTTTGACAGTAGTTGCACTGTTTCGAGAATGAAGTATTCTGTTGTATCAATCTTTGTAGCTTTCGTTGAATTTTATTAAGTTCATGCTTTTGAACTTTTGCAGTAAATTTTGAGGTTGCAGTGAATACTTTGAGTTGAGTATGACGAAATTTCCAGTTTTAATTGTCGCAGGTGGTATTGTGCCATGTTACACTACAATCTTGAGGTTGTTTACTTTCTCTAACCTTGCTTTAGCCTTTCAACGTTTCACTTGTTAGCATTGCTTGCAGATGTAAGGACTGATGATGTGTAGTTTTACGTGAAATCGATTTCCGATTAAGATTTGTGTTTGATTCCTTGATTATTTCACCTGTGGAGTGAAGTTACTTGAATACAGATATGCGCAATTTGCATCATGGCAAAAAGATGAAAGCAGAGTCCAATCAACTGATTCCTTCAAAGCAATGGTTCGCAAACTTTTTCTTACCGCGCACCATTTGTGGATCCCGTACTGTCAACACGTACCACCTTGTTCCAGGAAAAGTCAATGTGCCAAAAACAATTCGAGCAAAACTTTGGAAATCCAAAATTGACACAAATACGACATGAAGAAAATGGCTGTGAGAAAGTATTATGACCATTTTTAGAAAACAACAAGGGAAGTAGGCTGAACAAAACTCCAGGAATTTATTAACAGAACCCGACAGATAAAAATTATAGCTGTGAATATATTTTTGTGATGACAAACAGTAAGTAGGTCTATTCGTGTGCCACCTTGAAGGCCTTCGCGTACCACTGCTGGTACGCGTACCAGTTTGGGAACCACTGCTCTAAAACCTATACAAAACCTTCTCGAGCTTTTAATTGCCTCCTGTGTAACTAACTGGCCTGCTTATAGTCTGAATGCGGTAGGGTGATCTAAAAAATTTCATAATGACACCAATATACTGAAGTAAAACACCAATCATTTCCCCCAAAAATCGAGGAACCCTTAAAACTCACGGAACCCCACTGCATGTTTTGTAGAACCCCTGTTGAAGAGCACTGATCTAATGTAAAAGCAGTCTTTTGAAAACATTCGTTAATCACTTAAGACAAATTGCGCAAAATAGTGACTTCTTGGACTGAAAAATTCTATACATGCAAACATGGATGGATATTAGGGGAGGCAAACGATGCGGCCGCATCTGGATCTTCTCTTTCAGAGAATCCGTGAGAGTCCCTTTTGTGAGCGTTTCGCAGTTAGCATCACTCTTTCTAGAGCCACATTTAAGCTCCGCAGCAACTCATTTGCAATTTTAACGTTTAGTTAAAGAATAACTTAAAATCAAATCACTTCAAACAATATATAATGTGAAATTGTCATTCACGCCGAAGCGCAATTCCCATACAAAATGAAAAATTTAACTTGCTTTCAGCGAATAAAGTTTCTGTATAGCATATTCAAAAAAAGGCCCTTTCTGAAAGTTAGCGTCGGGCACCTAAATTCCAATATGCACCGTTGCATAAGAAAGAACAAATTTAACACAAAGGAACGCGGGGCCTCCAAACGCGCGGGGATCGTAGCAATTGCTACATTTGCTACTATTTCTAATCCGGTACTGTTGCTCTGCTACACTTTCTCACATGTGGAAGTTACAGTATTTGGAGTTTCCTACTGTGTCCCTTGTCGACGAAGCAAGGTATAGTTGTCGACGAATCAAAGGATGGTTGAAACCAGAAATAACTATATACCACTGTTGACGTTAGCGTATTGCCCGAAGGTCGGAAAGTGAAATAAAACGGACGTCCAATCTCGCCTCTAATTATTTTTAAACCATGTCATAATTAATAAAGGGAACCCAACCCTGACGCTGGGTCTTGGTTCGAACAGGGGCTAAAACTACTGCCAGCTAAAAGTTTTAACGCCCCCGCTAAAATGAAGTGGCAAAATCACATTCATTACCAAGCACGAGAAGAGTCCTCGTGAGGTGTCCCGCTATAAACGGGTCATACGTCTACTGTGTCATTCACTTAAACTTCAGATTACTGAAGATGAGAAGATAAAACATTCGCAACGTGGACTTTTAATATACATTTCACTAAATTTAGACTTTTAACATCACTTTTAGCATATATTTTGCTATATATGTGACCAATTTAGAAATGTTGACATTCCACAACTGAGAATTGTAACATTTATACAAATTAAGAAGCTGAACTACGAGAGAAGCAAAAAATACTGAAATTAAGTGTTTCCTGAAAGGTGTTTCACTGTTTTAACAAACAGTAAACTGAGAGAACCTTGCGGTTAAGGTCATATGCTTAAAGCAAATGCTATGCAAATGTTGGGCTAAAGTAAACTGACGCAAAATTTAATTTTCAACGACACGCAGTTGAAGCATCTGACTGCATTTCCCGCACACCGTGGATGACTTAAAAATACCTTGCCGACGTCCGAGAACATTTCAATGTTTTGCAATAATCCACGTCCACTACTGCTCAATCGCTCATCTTGCCAGATGCCCAAATTAAACAAAGTCATTGGCTAAGACGCGAGTTGGAATTGCTTTGCAATGTTGCGGCAATTAGTGCTATAAACACGGCTACCATCGCTCCAGAACCGAAAATAAGGACGGCTGAGCAAAATTTGATTTTATTACATAAAAAGGAAACAATTTTTTCTGTTTGCACGACTAACGTCAGATCACATGTTTGCGTATTTATCTCCAGGAACGATTGCCTTCAGCAATGTATTTTTCTCGACTTCCTTCTTTTAATCATCACGGAAAATGTTTTTTCGCTTGCTTATTTCTTGATTCAATTAAATGCTAAACTTTCACTACAAAACCAGCTTTCCTAAAAATCCTAACCATAGTAGACAGCTTACGTGCTAACAATGCCTGATAATGGGTCACATCCCTGTGCTGCAAGATTACATCGCTTTTTTGATGTCACAAAACGTTGATTACAAAATGTTTACGATGAGATAGTAATGGTCTGTATGTCTGTCAGGTATTGCTCGTATTAAATCTTGTTATGCTACAGAAAATTAGAAAAAATAAGGACGCAAGTCACAAACAAGGACATTTCTTAAAAATAAGGACAGTAATATTTTCTAAGAAGTAGAACTGCACAATAAGGACAAATCTTAGAAATAAGGACGGTATGGTGACCCTGGCTATAAAGTTGACAAGTAAGCAATTGCTCACGGACGTAGTTACAAGTTACAGCGACCACAAAGTTGCAACCATTACCCTTCACTGTGTTTGGCCAAGGTAGACCGGTGATTTGATGTCAACGGCACGAAAGCCAAATCCAGCGTGAAGAAAATGTTGAAGTTTTAATAACAAAAAGCGCTTCTCACTGTGGTTACTCAACCGTTGTTCCTTTTCATAAGAGATCAGGCGTGGCTTTGCAGTTCAGAGCCTAGCGGTAAAAGTAGCGTTATGCGTTTTTACAAGTACTTTCCGCTCATGTTGTGAGTCATCTTCGATCACTTGCAACACCCGTGTGTTTTCGCTGACTTGCGTTTACGTACTATCATTGCATAGAAATTGACTATGGAAAGAAATGCTTCGAATTAGGTTTATCAGCCTGGAAGTGGACGTGGATGAAGATATAACTCATGACTGATTGCTATGTCAGAGCTTCAAATTTTCGGCTAAATGTATGTGGCAGGTTTGCAAAACGTACGAGAACCATTTTACTTGAACAGGTTACCCTGGCCTATAAGCAGTCATTTTGCAGCAGAAAGACTTTGCATCATGTCGGGACGGAGAGCCTAAAAAGGTGGGGCGATATATCAGTGAGGTGCAGGAATCATTGCGGGCCATAGGTCGCCCATCGTGGCCGCAGCAAGTAGTTAACACGAGAACAGTGGAGGTTACCGAGTGTCGGGAACAGTCATAGCATTCGTTTTGACCGCACACCTTGCGGTGATAAATTTTCCATAAAAGAGAAAGAATCTCGCCATCTATTAAAAACAGAATAAAATGGTCTGTTTCATCAAGTTTTCGTATGACCCTGCTGTGGCAATAATTGCACCTTAAAAATTATTTTATATTATTCGTAACCGAAAATTCACACTGAATTTGCCACTGTGCACGTGAAAATGTATCTTTTTGCCCGTTTATCATAGCACTTGTATTGCATTCGACCAATGACACTGTTTTGCAGTTTTGTTTTCCGTGCAGTTCGTGGCCACCTGGCACTGCTACCGCTTCCTAGTTTTCTTGATGGGTATCATTCATTGGTTTTCAACCTTTTTTATACCGCGACCCATTGTAGCAACCCACTATAACCCAACGAACCACACCTGAAACTCAAATAAAGCAAATGAAATACAGCTGTGTACATAAAACATCTACTCGTGACCCCTCTGAAAATGGTTCACGACCTCTCTTGGGCCGAAACTTGCAGGTTAAAAACCACTGTTCTCATCTATTCGATGCTTGTTCAGATGGGATGTTTTAATTTGTCGTTTCACGAGGTAATCTTTTCATAGTTGAGTCGCCAGTTTGAAAATGAAATCTTTCCTTGAGATGGTGTGTCCCGTTACTTTCTCGCATATCAATAAAGCACTGAAAGAGATTACATCTAAGATTTTATTAAACACAGCAAATGTCCACCGGCTTGTATTACGTAATAGAAGCTTGTATGCATTTGAAAAGTAAGTCGATGGAGGCGATAAATAGAGCTCAGTTTTACCAACAGGTTGTGTGACTTCGATTGATTGTTTGAAGTATGGTGTGAGCACGTGCGATGATCCTTCATGGATTTTGTCTGACCTTTCTGTGTTTTCAAGTTTTGCATTGTTCTCTAACTGTAACATCCACCAAGAATATCTTTCAAACAGGAAGGAAAAGAGGTTTACTTTAATTTCCAATTCGAAATTTCAAACTGTTTTGCATCCATGGCTTTCCTTTGGTTGAACTGTTAGTCGACAGTTCAAGTTCACTTAGTGTTTCGTTCGTGAAGATGAAAAGTATTATTGACATTAGATCGTGAAAACTGATTTACTTAATTTAAATAAATAGATCTTGTAAAATACATGGAACTACCTTTAGGTGATACTTCTGATACTGATTCACGATATTTAATTTCCAACGTTTGTGTCGTGAATGAAAAAAGAATAACAAACCAGTTTTTATTAAAAAATGAAAATTGATCACCTTTCATACTATTGCGAATAGCTTCTCCGGGAAAAACTTTGCATTTAATTGATAAGCTTGCATTTCCATTTTGGTTCATAACATTGTGTATGTTCTGACATCAGCGATGGCCAAGCAAATTGTTTGTTCGGAAAGCCAGATATAAACACAACAATCAGTTTTTAAACTCCCGCAAATAAACTACTTTTTGTTGTTGGCAGGCCACATTAAGTTTTGAAACATGGCCTGCCAACAAGAAAAACTAATTTGAAACGTTTTGAAGGATAAATAAATGATGTTTAGGATGGACTTTGCCTGAAGAAAAAATAGCAAGATTTATTAAACAAAAGACTGTACGCAAAAGGCAATGATGAATTCAGAAGAACCGATTACCATATTTGCTACAGCAACATGGTTCTGCCTGACGTTTTCTCACAATTTGCATTTGCCCATTTTGACAGAATTGACTGAGTAGCCAAGATACCCATTCCATTGTCGAAACGTCAACATACCTTTACACAAGCTTTTAGTATAATGGTCGTTTTGCTCCGATTTACATGCATAATGCATACGCTCAATGTGTGAGATGGGCAGGCAGCAACCTACGCGTGTGCCTACAAATACAACTCCCGGATGTGAAGCGTTTCTTTGCCTCAACACCTACGTTCCAGGCTTCTCTGTGAGCAAGGTAATCTCTCGGAACAAACTCAACGAGTCGAACCTTGTTTTTAAAAACAGACAGTACCAATGAATTGTACAGTAGAAAGAACACTAAGTTATTTTGTGTAGATGCAAAACCTGTTGCTTTAGTTGCTAAACTAAACAGAAACCAACAAATGTGTGATTGTCCTTGTTTTGTGGTCTTGCACATTGGTTTCTAGTACATTTTCGAAAGTTGAAGAGTTTTTCAAATGCTTTATAATCACCTAACTTGGTAATGCAGTAGCAATATGTAGAAACCTGGTTTTTCGTCGAAAGCGGATGAAGCTGAAGGAAAAATGGACGTTTCGTTTGCTTTTTAAATGGTGATTTTAGTAGGTACTCCTTTGCATTTGCTCCTTTGCAAAGACCATTGCATAAAAAAGCTGTTGAAAAAACGAGTGTGGTCTGATCAGAAATTACAAGATAACGAAAGAGATTAAATTGGGTTACAGGCGGGCTTTGTTAGAAATTACAACTTTGAAATGCTGCGAACAGAACGAAGCAGGTCTGTATTTGTACACACAAACTAACCTTAACGCTTTCTATTTGATAAAAAGTTTTAATCTTTGAATAGTGGTAAAAGACAATAAGATTTAGAAACGTAATTTGCTCTGCAACTGAGATTTTTGAAGTTGCCATCGAACAATCAACCTGTGTGTCGTTGAATGAATAAAATCCTGAAGCATAACAAAGTCAAGTTGCATTGCAGTTAGCGACTGCAGGAAGCATAAAATGCCATACACCTATGTCTGAAACTACTGTGTATGTGTAATTGAGTATTCGGCTTGCTTAACGATCAGCTGACAATTTCTTTGACTGATATTCAAATAAACAAATCGCTATCGAAACTCTTCTAAAAAATCTGCAACATTTGCTTTACTTTGCATCATATATGCTAGGCTATTACAGGTTCCAGCCACAGGCATAAACAGCAACTACTGTTTGATTCGCCAGAATACTTGCAAATATCTTTTACGTCTCTTTGTTCAGTTGTTTCGATGATCTTCACACAAATCAAATCCTTTGCTGGCTCGCGACCAGCTTATCTATTTCATGTAGCGTGGCGTGCAGTCAACTTTTTTGTTTTTTCTAAAGGTGGAAAAATAATAAGTTATACAAAGCTTCATCCAACTAAAATTGTTTGTGGTTTGTCTGATTGCAAAATCACAGTTACAAATCCTCTTTATTTCGAAATCAATTTTTACAGTTTTTTATAAGACATTTTCAGAGGCATTACGATTTTTATATGATACATTATACGATTTTTTGTAGGAAATGTAGAAAGGAAATGCAGCAGTCTAATGGAATATAAATATTTGTGTCCACGTAGTGGAGACATTGTCACAGCATGAAAACCAACCTTAGGTGCTTATTGTAAATTTTGAAAAAAGTAAAAATTCTTCTTCTGCACAGTTTAGCTGTTATGTTTAAACAAAAACCTGAAAAAGTCTCAATGGATTCTTTTTTCCAAGCAGCAAAATCGGAAGGGTTTGACGACGAGGTTATTGAAAAGTTAAAAGGTGAGGTGAGCTTAGACTGAATATTACGTACGATTCATCTTTTATGTGGAATTTGGTAAAAAGTAAATCCATTTTCATGTATTGACTTTTAAGGGAAAGATTATGGTTAATTTTTGTGTAATAGTATGTAACAGTGAACAAATGTTCATTTTACTGCCAGACGCTTGATTGAAAACTTGTTTTCATAATTTGAAGAGTACCTTGTTGCGACAAAAATACGTTGAATATCTTTTTTACCGACGGGAATGCCAGGTTAAAATTTGAAAGGAAACTGCTACTCATCACTATGATTTTTTGTAAATATGCAAAAGAATTGGTTTCGAAGGGGTGTGCTACTTTAGAGGCTTTTTCGGTTGGATTATTTATATGTAGTTGCTGGCTAGCATTGATGGATGTGTAAAATACAAGTTGCCGCCAAATTCCTTTTGTGCAATTATTTTTGTTTCCAAACTTGAAAGAGAGTTTATCTTGCAGAGCTGGTGGAAAGCCCGAACGACCTGAAATTAATCACTGCAGATGATGTCAAAGACGAGTTTAAACTCAGCTTGAAAAACAGAAAAAAACTTTGGGCGTTTTTGGAGAAGCAAGCAGCGCTACAAGGACCAAGTCGTTCAGTACGTGCAAAAAGACACGGTTTTAAAACGGCAGTAGCAAACTCATATCATTTGCTTTGCTCATGATATCATTTGTTTGCTGTAAACGGTAGGATTGATTCGGATTTCAAACTATCTTTCCTCATGGCAAGGACAAATTAAGGCTGAATGAGGCTCAGAGCTGACGTTGAAACAGGAGCCTAGCCTCTTCCATTTAATTGAAAACAAAGAAATGCGGCTAAATACAGTAGAAGTAAATACGAAGCATTGACTAGTATTTCAGCCCGCTCTGTCCACCAATATATGGTAATTTTCTTCATATTGCATCAGTAACAATGAGACATAGCCACATGCTCGTTTGAATCAATGTACTCAGCGGCAATAGTTCCAAACAACAATTGTTCTTGCAACTAGGACAGTGGTTCCCAACCTTTTCAGTGTCATGGACCCTTTTGGCGATTTGGCTGAAAGCTGTGGACCCCTGTTAATACGGTTACATACAAATGGTCTATACTAGAAAAGGTTATCCGGTTTGCGCCAAAAATCATGAATGTTTCATGGAACTTATCACGTAACAAATTGACATTGTTGCCTCACAATCGAAATGTGTGACAAATGGAATTGTGTATAAAAAGCGTCGCTAAGGGCGGGATAATTGCAAATTTGATACCTTTCATAAAGTGAATAAACATGTGGTGGATCACATGAGCCCTGTAGCCTGGATTCTAGAGTTACACGCGATTCATTGTCTTTTCTAAACTAGGCCACCACAGTGAGTGGTTTGGCATTTCGTTATTTTGCTTTCATATTAGACATACAAAGGCCATGGGCCCCTGGGGTTCCATGGGCCTCCAGTTGGGAACCACTGAACTAGGATGTACAGTTTCTCGTAAGTATCTCAGCAGTTTTTTCCTTCAAAAAATTATAGATCTGATTAGTACTTCTTTGAAAAATTGAAGGTTTCACTTCGTGCAAGTCAAGCTTTAGGTGTATAGACTTGTCCTGAGTGTTACGTAACTTTTGGGTGAAATTGTTCGCAGTATGTAGTTAAATGAGGATTTGTCTGGTTTCTTACAGTGGTTACCACGGTGTAAAAATGACCGAGCGTCTTTTTCAATGATAAAATAATAACAAACTAAATGAATATAGAATGGATGGCATGAATTATATCTATCTGAACCTCACCATTAGTTTGGCAAGCGAGTAAATCACATTGATTTTTTTAACTGAACAAATGAACCATACAAATGTTGACAATGGAGAATCATACTGGAGCAGAAAATGAAAAACTCTTTTTTATAGCCATAAAAATAGTTTCGAAGCAATTTTTATTGCGTGATCATAAAGAAAACCTGAGTTTGCACTTTCAAGCAGACCACCCAGCCGGTCACCGAATGAAGCTCGTGTCCACAAACTATGATAATAATCACCAAAATCGCGCCGTCCGAAAAACTACGAAAATTGTTGAAATCATTTTCTTTTTTCGCAAGACAATCGTTTCTGAACTAATGAACTGAAAATCGTGCATTAAGAGTTCACACATGACTGGGTCTGTCTCGACGTTTCCAAAAAAAACCATGCTGCTGAACTGCTCACCAGGGTTGGTTGATTTAAATCATTTGATTTAAACCAAGCAATAAAAGTCATTATTTAAATCAAGCAATAACAATTTAAAAAATC
>JGI24159J19872_10009661_pt1 | contig 12644 bp, 6 predicted proteins | sample Ectturendosymbi4_FD_19872 | JGI IMG/M metagenome (IMG submission 19872)
TCCTTTGCTCACAACACTTCAAAGACTTCAAGGTAAGCACTAGGGCCTATTAGCAGCAAATGCAATGAGAAGTAGGCTAATCTACAGTTCTGAAACAGAACTGTAAGTTGCGAAGTTCAAACCAAGATCAAATCCAATCCAAATTCGGATGAACAGAATTTATACACTCCAAATCCATTAAAAATCTGAAAATCCGCGGTATTTAAATGAAAGTAAAATCTGTGTTCGTCTCTGGTTTCTTGTCCATGGTAAGAATAGAAATGAAAGTATGGCAATATTACTGCAGGTAAAATTAGTTTTTACCTGACTGCTGGGTGCAACTTCACAGTAATATATTGCTGGTATCTGGTATCAGAGACTATAACTGTTTTAAAACAACGACCAAATGCGTCAATTGACGCAAGCAATACTGCTTGTGATTTTCTTCACCGCAGATTTCGACAATAAACGTGCAGGATTGTGGGTGATAACGCTAAGAGATTGGTCTGTACAACTGTGGTCTGACGCAGGCCCGTAGCCAGGTTGAGGTTTGGAGGGGCAAAATACATTTTTAGGGGGACATGATTTTTGTTTTTATTATATTTTTAAAACAAATTTTCCTGGGAACAAGAAAATTTGGGGGGCACAAAAGAAATTTGGGGGCAATGCCCCAAATGCCCCTCCATGGCTATGGCCTGGTCTGGCGACGGAGAGACAGACGTGTCTGCCCTTCAGGTTGCGACTTCGGATGCATACATAGCCAACCATATTTCTAAACATATTGTGATATTTGAATTGGAGTCTACTAATGCATACTGCATGGATTTAATTTTTCAAAACTTGTTGTCAACATTAATTTTTACGTATTCAAATGCTAGTAATTCTCACATTCTTCAATACTGGGACCTATGCTCTAAGGCAGTGCTTTCCAACCTGTGCGACGGTACGCACTGGTGCGGATGAGAAAACCTTGTGGTGCGGATGACAAACGCGGTGCGGACGAGTGCGGATGAAAAAACCTGGTATGTTGTTATAAACATATTTTAAACAGCCTCTCTTTATTAAATCACCCTATTGTTTTCATAAAACATGGCATTGCGCACAACGAAAAAGTGGCAGACATTGGGGACTTATCTCGATAGTTTGTTTATCTCAACAGAGAAATATGAGAAATTACCGAATGCCACAATGAAACTTTCTATATACTTGTTCCGTTGTTACGTCACCATGGAAACAAAAGATGTGCAACTGCAGGGCAGGGTTGCCAGATTGGCTTTTTTGACGCCAAATTTCACGCATTTGGCTGTTTAGGGGCAGTTGGCGTCAAAAAATTGTTTGGCTTTTTGGTTTTTTCTTTTGAATATTTGGCTATTTTTGGAGGCACTTGGCCCAGACTATCAGACTGGTGTTTTGGCTTTTCAAATGTCTTTCTGAAAAGTGTTATTAGGCATTTTTGGACAGTGGTTAGTGCATTTTCTCAAAAGTTATCTGGAAACCCATAAAAGAATAAAGTTGTAGCATATCTGGCAATCTATCAATCTATAATGCCAAAGGTTCGAGAGGAAACACTGTACAAAATGTGGAATATAAAGATTTGGAATTGTTCCTGTAGAGTGTATAGGTAATGCTACAACTTTATTCTTCTAAAATGTCCTACAACAGGAGTGCCCAACCTTCACTGACATAGAATCTACCATTACATTTTTCGAGATCTACTAACCTGGCAAAGCTTTGAAACAAAACAAACCGAGAATGTGGCAAACGCGATATGATGCTATCTTAGCTGCCTTACCTCTCGTATTTGGCTTGGTAAAAATAGACTGTTGTGTAGCTAGTTGTGATTTCAATTCCTGTAATTTTTTTTCTTAATTCACTTTGGACAGGAAAATCCTTTGTGAACTTATTGTAGTTCGGCAAACCCTTATACATGCATAAAATCACCCGCGATCGACTGCCAGGCATTTAAAGATCGATCGGTAGATCGCGATCGACTGGTTGGGCACCCCTGTCCTACAACTAATAAAGAATTTTAAATTTCATGTTTGTTTAACAANGTGGCTTTTTTACCCGGTTGGGNTTTTTTTCAGACATGGTTTGGCTTTTTTTCTCAACTGGCAACCCTGCAANAGTGCCATTCGCATCATGGACAACAGTATTATCGATATTGACATCGTGCACACCACTTTCATCGTTTTTCACATCGCTAACAGGATCGTNTTTTGGTACGTTTTGGGAACATTAAAAGCACTTTGGTCAACTGCTTGACAATCAACAGGATGTAAATGCATCTCTTTCGAGAAGGTATGTCCATGCCTGATCGAAGCTATATCTCTTGAGGAAACGGTAATCTCTCTAACGTTCTGTAAACAAACATGGGCGTAACTGGCTGTGGCATAAATGAGTTCTACTTCATAGACAAGCGGTTCATACTTGCGAGAACGAACCAGGGGCNGATCCAGCCAGTGAGTTTAGGGGGGGAGATTTCAGTAATATTTGGCAGTCAAATCTCATGACGGCTTCGCTGTGGTAAGAGAGATGAGGTATACTNCACAACAATTCTGTAACAAAACAATCGACGAAAAAATGGCTTTATATCGCAAATGTTGTTTTCTGAATTGTACAGAGTTATGGTGAAAAAAGTTACTTTCGTAGGTTTTAGGGGGGCTGATCGTCCCAATCGCCCCCCTGGATCCACCCCTGGAACCAGTGGCGGATTAAGCGGGGTGCTGACTGGGCTACAGCCAGGGCCCCCCAACATTTACGGGGCCCCCAATTCGTAAGTCGGAAAAAAGTGTAATATGTGAAAAATACACAATACGCTGTAAAAGATAACATCCCCAATTGGAACTAATAAGTAGGCGCTCTGTACTCAATCACTGAAATTGCTTTTCGTTGACATACAAGTAGTTGATGCTTTGGCGTGTGGTCTGGCCGACACTCACTACCAAGTTAGTAGTGGCGAATCTAGAATGAAAAAACTGGGGAGAACACTGCGGGGCCGAGGAAAAAAGTAGGGAGGCCAACATAAAAATCTCTCCTGCATGGTGATTTACCATTGTAATGAAGATTGATTTGCTATGATTAACCCTATGAAATCCAACATAGGCTTGTGAATATCGTCAGAACCGTCCCCAGAAAGTCTTCAAACCGTTTCAAATTTTGCTGGCTGAAAGTTATCTGTTGTATATGTCAATCAAACGAACTTGAAAGTGAAATTAAGCACACACCTGGGGGGCCAGCCAAAAATCTGGGAGGGCCATGGCCCACCCAGCCCCCTCCCCCATAGAACCGCCACTGCAAGTTAGTAGGCTACTCCGTGGTCTAAAAAATTAAGGTATTCCATTCGCTTGTCTTATTTTGGTTTCGGATACGTATGTGGTATCCATGTCATTTGAACATCGGTCCTGCAGACAACCCCGAAGGAAGTTGTGAACTTGTTAAGTGGTATCGTGTCTCTCAACAATGGTGTAAGTAATTAGATCTTAGCTTAGGATAATAAATCATGGCGTTGTAAGGTAGGACTGGCAGAGTTGGTATATACGCTACGTATATATCCTCGTGTACTTTCATATATTTGTGTGTTTGTTACTGCGATGCATGTTTGAAGTCTAGCGCGTTGCGTGTGGGAGTGAAGACCTTACACAATACACAATGTCAACTGGTAGTTTAATACCGAACCTGGTACTTTTTACTTCCAAGATGCAAGTTTGCACATTTTGGTACATACTACGTTTGTGTAAATCGCCATTATTTGGTACAATTCTTGATAACTGACTTTAAAAAGAAAAGTCGGCAGATATCGAGTTACTTAAAACGTTAACTGATAACAAGAATTAAACCGCATCAAGCACGTCTTAGTTCTGTTTACATTTCGTTCAAGTAACTCTAAGCTTGCTCACGCTAAACTCAATGACTCATTCGATTTTCGACTTAGTAAGTCGTGAGATGTGGTTTTAGTTAAGAATTTTGTTGATTGCCATTTCATATTTAACGTTCAGTAGAAAAATAAAAGCAATTCAATAGTGTTATGTCTTATGAATGAAGGTAAACCATACGTAGTAAGTGAAAATGTGTTTCACAACAGTTATTGATAAGTGAGTGCATGCTCTTGTTCTTACTGATTTGTCCTTGATGGTGAACAGAAAAATGAAATGCTGAATTTCAATGAGTACAATTATTATTTTTACCATTATCAATTTAGGACATATCAAACTGGGCTATTATGGTAGGTAAGGTTAGGTTAAATTTTGGTTGGGTTAGTTTCAAGGTTAGGTTAGTGTTAATTTGGTCGGGAATCTGGTATGGAAAACTGATTTTTATGAAAATAATTTTAGAGAATTTTATCTACCTCAAAAATGTCATTTGCATATATACAGGTTTTTTTGAGTTGTTTTGGGACCAGAACAGAATCAGAGAAAATCGGGTCCCTACCGGGTACGTCACATTTTCCTTAAAAAAACCTAATATATATTTACAGTTAAACTTCGATAACACAACCACCTACTGCCAGTGGCGTAGCTAGAGGTTTGAGCCAGGGGGGAGCAAAACGTAGCTGAAGGGACTCATTGGCTACTGTAAGGGGGCCACTAGCCAACACTCTGAAAAATGTTAAGAAACTGTAGTGAACCTGGACGTCGTGGATGTTTATACTGTCTAAAAATACCGAAAATACCCCAAGAAACGCAAAAAAAACTACTGAAAACCAAAATCATACCACACATTAAAGTGTCAGCTGAAAAGGGCCCAGCTTTTACATTTAGCTTGCCAGGGGGGCGACTCGCCTCCTTGTCCCGTCAGTTACGCCACTGCCCACTGGATGGCAATTAATCGGTCGTGTTGGCGGGACTGGGGTGGTCGCGTCACACTTGTATTCCCACAGGTGTATTATCGCGATCACTTAATTTCTAAAACTGTTTCCTTGATTGAAAGTTATTTAACTTTGTCTTACGTGCTGCCATAGCCTGTCGTTACTATACTATAAAATCACACAACGGAAAAAGTCGATGTCGGCAGTCCAAATTCCAGAAGAGTTTATAGTATGAGTTTGTTACGTCACATAGGCACTAACAGCGCTTGCCCCCACGCCTACATCTGTATCCACGACGCTTTAGGACATGATGCAGCTGAGTAAATTGCTACTGACAGTTTACCAGTTTTCCAGCGTAAGGATACCGATAAAATATGTGGCCTTGTTACGCGGTGTTCGATTAGCAGTTTTGCAACAGCTGGACTGTGGTCGCGGTCTGGATACCGGGTTGGTCGTGTTGGTGAAACAAAAGGTAATGCATTATCATAGGGGAGACAGCATCAAAGTGGTCGTGATAGCGGGGTGATCGTCGACGGGGTGCCAATGTATATTCAAAATATTCCACCGATGTTTTGTGAACATTTATCGATACCGTTTCAAGTCTCCAGCAAGAAATGGAGACTTGAAATCACCATCAATCAGTTTCGTTCATATTGTGACGTCCACATTAGTTGACGATTCGTTTTTTTGCACAAGCTTTTTTTTGTTTCAATAATACAAATACTCCTGTTCATTCATTAATTTTTCCCTATTAACGACAGTTTCATATGTATAGAAAGGGCCCCTTTGTAAGTTTCAACCAGGGGCCCCACACAACCTTAATCCGCCCCTGCCTGGAACGAACATGCAGTTTCAAAAACACGTGTCCAGGGCTGCGTAACCAGGTATCCGAACNAACGAACCAAGCGCCGAACGGCGTTCAAAGTTGGATCTNCCGTTCATGCNGGGCTGCATTTGTTGTAGCGCACAGTAAAGACGTACAGAACGTAAATTACTGACTCCCAATGGGAGAAAAGCATATTTTTCGTTTTCAAAGCCAGTTTCACTGCTAGCCAAATAACGTCATTATATTTCTCACACTGACTGACCATTGGATTGGATTATCCACTGACATGCGACTGGTAGGATGCGCCAACTATCTCATGTGCTCGTCGAACTTATTCGACATAGACGCGCTTCTATCGAAACCGCAATAGCCGAATACCGCAAACAGTTGTTACAAACAAGAAAATATAACAAGAAAATTTAATATTGCTGCATGGAAAACCAAAAGGAAAACGTGGATACTCGTCAATGAAAGTGAGCATATATTTATTCCTTCCAGCATAAGGAAGAGGGCCTTTAAGTCAATGCTCAGGCGTTCATTAGCTGCGTGACCTTAATTAAAAATATCTGAGGCGATGGGTAAAACCGGGGTTTTTCTTCTGCACATATTTTACAAAAAACTATTACTCTGAGAACTTCTTCCATGGCATACAGAAAATGCTTCCGTTTCACGTAATGATAGATTCGAGTGACGCCGGCGTGACACAAAAGCGTGAATACCATACGATGTAGAGCTTGACAGACTGGCGCAATATACTCTAGACAAGGTATCGGGCGCGGTGTTGTATTTTCCGGGCCTGTACGAAATCTCAGTTGTACTGCATCAGTTCCAATCGCCAACGGAAAATTTTCCCGTTCTTTATCTTACCGCGATTCTTGTCGCACATGTCCCCAACAGATCCCTGATCGATGGTGTCTGAAACGGCGTCCCGTGAGGAAATGGACTCCATTTCTGCACGGCTGCTACAGTAGCTGTCGCTTCTTTTTCGACACTGGGCAGGTCCAACCAGGGATGGATTTACGCATAGGCCATGGCCTAGGGCCCCGCGCTTTTGGGGGCCCCGCGCAACGATCTTTTCTATGACGACCTAATGTTAACTAAAAATTTGCAAAAGTGGGCAGAGGCATAACTTCAAAATTTACCTTGAAACGGGCTGAAATGCAAATAAAAAAATGTCTAGTCTACTCTAGACTCTTTCAGTACAGTAACAACATGACAATATTGTGCATCTGAGCGTGAGAGAGATTCAGGCCATCTGTATGAAAGCAGTTACAAGAAAGGAATGAAAAAGAAAAAGCAGTACTTGATGTTCAATTTTCCACTGACAAAAAAGCTCGCAACAACGCAGGACCGCCAGATACTGCACAATTCCGATGAGAAGCAAGATTGTCAGTTTTGGTTCCTAATCCTACATTTGGTTGTTTTTACTTGATATCCCGCAAACAGAGATGTTTGTTGAAACTCTATATGTTAGTTAAATCAGCTAGAAGAGTTTCTCGCGAGCTTCACTGGGGAAACGTGTCTACATTGGGCTTACTTCATGGTTAACTGAGGGTGTTGTGACAATACTTTGCTTCTGTGCAAAACTTGTCTTCATGCTATTTATCATCGGCCTATGATAGGCTTATGGGAAGGCATTTTATAGAAGTGGGCGGAAAAATAGCCCTGAAAATAACAATTTTCTCTAAACTAATTTCTTTAGTACAATCCGAATGGGGCCTGAAACCTCTTATAAATCTGTTCTGTACAGTTGAATTCGTTTATAATGGCTTCGTCTCTAACGTCAATTCGCCTATAATGTTACATTTTGTGCGGTCCCGATGGCATCTTTTATATGCATTTCAATTCGCTTGAAACGTCGATTCGCCAATCGCGTTTTTTATGCAATCCCCTGGAGTTGCCGTTATAGGCAAATTCTGTAGTTACCTTGCTTGTTAACTCAAGGGGGTGAAGTTCCTTGCGTGTTGTGTTCTCCCGCACAAGAAACTTTACGGCAATTGCCTTAAATACTGATGCAAATATGTACGCGATTTCGATGGCGCAACGCAATGGTTAAAAGAGCCGGTTCCGGACCGAAGGGTCTGACCCTATATACCTGCCTGTGTTATCGTAAGTGCTGTACGCTTGAGCAAGGCACTTAAACACGCGCACTTAAAGGAGCTTACCGAATTCTTAGATCAAGCTGTTGACTACCGACATCCGATTGTTCGATTTTTACAGAAAACGAGGGCCTGGTCTAGATCAGCTGTGCCCANCCCGCGGGCCGCATGCGGCCCAGTTGAAAGTTTTTGCGGCTCAGTTTAGGTTTTCGCCGTTAGTAAAAGTATCNTATGTAATGACAACCTGTCCTTATTTAGATAATCCTGAATTTGACATTTTTGATGCAGTTGGTCTTCTGCGCCACTTTATCGCGTCTGTTACAATTGCAATGAGGATACGAACGCTTTCAGTATATAACTTGAGCTAAAATAATTTGATAATATCAAAGATAGCCATTCAAAGTGCGGCCCTCATTGATATGTCATGCAATGTGCGGCCCTGGTCCAGATAGTGACATAACTTTTGGCTGAGTAAGCCACTTGGGTTGGACATAGCTGCTCTAGATCAAAGCCATTATAACCAGCCACGTCTTTAGTCCAGATTAGAAACTAAACTAGCCCAATTTACACGGACCATCCCCAAGAGAATGTGCACTGAATACACTGCACTGAAGTTTTTTTCACCGTTCAGCATTTTTGAACAACTTGCACTTGCCCTGAAAAACAGGTTTGACCTGAAATTCTTCACTGTACTGAAATATTTTTTATCATTCAGGATTTTTGAGCAACTTATGTTTGCCCTGAAAAGAGAGTTTGTCCTGAAAATTTTCACTGTATTGAATATACTTTTTACATTCAGGATTTCTGAGCAACTTGCGCTTTCCCTGAAAAACAGAGTGTGCCTTGATTTCACTTATTGAATGCGTATTTTGTATCATTCAGGATTTTTGAGCAACTTGCGCTTGCCCTGAAAATTTCACTGTTTTGAAATATTTTTTATCATTCAAGAATATTGAGTTGCTCTTGTCCTGAAAACAGGAGTTTGCCCTGAAAATTTTCACTGGATTGAAATATTTTTTATCATTCAGGAGGCTTGCCCTGAAAACAGAATTTGCCCTGAAGGTTTTCAAGCCGGGGAGCGGCAGCCCTCTCCGTCCTTCGCCTCGTACACCTATGGGCCTGTGGCATAGAGGATGAAAACACTATTTTATACTGCTTGGAAAATGAAAATTTCAGAACGGCATGAATAAGTCCTGTGACCACTGAATTGATTGTGCTTGTTTGGTTCATAAAATATTTGGTTACTATTACTATAAAGATGGAGGATATGTACAGGTAATGAGATCGACATCTAGACGATATTTTCGAGGGAGGCAATACGGTCCCGCATGAAAATGTTTATATCCGAAAAACAAACCTGCTAAAAACGCTAGAAATGGCGGTAATTGAACGAAGAGAACTTCTGAACGACACGAAAGAGCTCTAATATCCAAGAAAAGATCCCTAAGCCATCTGTTCCTTAGACGAATGTAGGAAAGGCTTTGAAGATCTAAGGCAATTGTGGAATCAAAATCGGCACCACAAAATATGGATTTTGAGAGGGCAATACACACAAGAGGGGCATACTTTCACGCTTTTCACAAAAACGGTGAAATAGGTCACACTTGCGTGGGGCCCCGAAAACTAAGATGGCCTAGGGCCCCGCGCTCCCTAAATCCGTCCCTGGGTTCAACTCACGTTTGTTGAGAGATCTAAAAATGAAAAGCAATAGGCCTGCCATTCTGATTTAACGTCGCAGAGACTGCAATATCCGATGCGTCGGTTTCCACAACAAACGGAATATCTTCGTTTATTACGCCGAGCGAAACTTCGGCGGCAAGTTCCTTTTTCAACTTTTAGAAAGATAACAAGGCTTTACCCGTTGGCAAGAAACTGGTGTTGTGGATTAATGTTTTAATTTTATCAGAATACCTAGATATCCACTAGGCATAGCACGCAAATAAGCCAGCAATTCCTTGCTGTTCTATGCATTCCGTGGCTAGGGAAGATTCAAGAGACATTTTACACGGTCAGGATCTGCCATCAAACAACCTTTAGAGCAGGGGTGGCAAACTGCGGCCCGCGTGAACATTTGATATGGCCCGCATCAGAATTTTCGTTACCAATGTTGAGTACAACTTCGCGTCAAAAGGAAGCTACATGATAAGCAGGCACTTAGACAATACATGAAGAGAAGTGACTCTTCTTCATAGTCAGATAAAGGTAGAACTTCATGATAAAATCAATAGATTTTGCGGCCCGCCGGTGATAATGCACTATCCATGCGGCCCGTGATAGTAAATAGGCTCCCTACCCCTGCTTTAGAGGGTCTATAACCCAGCAATCACGCGTGTCCGTTGCGAAAACACATTTTGAGCGGTTAAAGGTAAGTTAGTATTTCTTGCGGCCTCAAAGAATTTGTGCAGATTGCGATCGTGTTCCCCTGAGTATTTCCTCCAATGGTGATGTTGTCAAGGTATGCAAATGTGCCTTCATAATTAGTACGTTTGATAAGGTCATCCACTATCCGCTGGAAGCATGGGACAGCATTAGTCAATCNCAAACGGTATCCTTTCCCATTGCCACAAAGAGNCATCCGTTTGAAATGCAGTACAAATTCGGTTAGCTGGAGGCAACTCTATTTGATGATACGCGCTGGTCAAACNCAGAGTAGAAAAATTTTATATTGAGNAGCACTGTTTACAACAGTGGCTCCCAAACTTTTNCAATGCATTCCTCCCTTTGCTCATTTTGAAACTTTTCATTCCTCTCCTATGGAACTTTCATTCTTCCCCTGTTCGTGTTCGTAGGCTAGCGTAAACTACAATTAGAACAATGTTCTTTTCAAATTGCCAATGTCACATTTTTGTAGCAGACATACCTCACAACGAACATTTTGTCAGCAAAGTTTTTTTGCCGCATCTACAACCACCAAGTTTTGAAACAATTCTTGTTTGTGCAACAAATTCGGTCTCAAGTTTGAATACATTTTGTAGATTGATAGCGACTGTATCACTGAACAGATCGAAACAGGTTATGCGGTTTTCTATTTAACCATCTGTATCCGCCTTTATTATACGAACATGTGTATTTCTTTGTTGACGTTAACGTCTTTGAGGATCAGGTGATATGTGCAGTCAAGGCACTGAAAATAGTAAACCTTTGTGTATTTTTCATACTTTTTTAACTGATATTCTTATTAATATCCTTCAGATGATCCACTTCCCTCAGCCACCATTTACGCACGTTATTTAATGTTCATATCGTATTCTGAGATGTTTGTTGATTTCTACGGCAGTTTAAAAAATGCTTGATCTTATTCAGTATTGTTTAACCGTTGTTTGCTGAAAGCACCTCCACTCCAGACAATTAACTTCTCGGCTTGGAGATTTTACCATCCATCAAATAAAGGTGTTATACTTTTTCTATGCGCTTGCACACGTAAAATTGTTTTTTGTACAAGGAAATAAATGAGTGATGATGCATTGTATGATTTATCGTAATACAAGCATCTGGAAATAGATGTGTTAATAAAAAATGACAAAAAACAACACTTGTGCAAAAATCTCTTCTTTTCCAAGAATTTATCTTGTTTGATAATGCAAAGCCGACTACCTGTGGTTTACCACAACCTAATGTAGGTAACTGACGCATCACCAGCACAGTGGTTGTTTCGATTGGCAAGTAAGCACGTTTATTTACATTCCTCGTCTAGTTAATACCTTAGGTGCATATACCTGGCTAAAGAGGATTTAAAATCGATACACCTGCATACCGAATTAAAAAATTACTGTATTATAAGATGTCAACCCATCTAATACTAAGTATTTAATGTTGTACTGTTGGATAAAAGCATGCTCACAAAACAATTATTAAACCGCACATCTAATATGACATTCATACTACTGTGGCAGTTGCGGTACCAAATCATGCGGGTGAAGAAATCTTGGCGGTTTTAGGGTTAAATCGTCGGATGCGGAGCAATAAGGCAAAAGCAACGACAAGTGAATCATTTTTCTGAGCAGTGCTTGCGCCCCCTTAATATTTTCAGTCTCCCCAAACAACTGTCTATACGTCGGTACATCCTACGAAATACTGCAGAAATGGTGAAATGGTAAATTTTAACCTTATCTTTTTTCAACACAGGGTCACCCACCCCTTACTTTTTTATCCCTCTCCACTTAATGTTTTTGATCAAGGCAGAACGTTTCTCTGGCGAAGTGTTTATACCCTATGCATTTTAGCTATATCATTTGTTCGCTTTCATTTCTCTTAGCATTTAGGCTTCAAACTTGGCTGTGCGATTGAAAAGCTGTAGTGGTGGTTCTTAGTTTTTCAGAATTCCGCACCTTCACTGCACACCCGAAAGCTTTCACCACCCCTTCAAGTAACTTAGAAGTTGTTGACACCTTTGCACAAACATTTTCTGCAGTGTTCCCTCCAAGTTGGGCAAATGCGCAGTGCCACCAAACCATTTGCCCAGTGAAATCTCATTCTCGCGCACTTGTAACATTTCAAATGTAATAATGGTAATGGTTTATTGTTTCATATGACTCAGCCAAACAAGCAGAAGCACCATAAAAGCCATCGCATGCAGTAAACCAACCATTAGCGAAAATTAGAGTAAATGAAAACACAATGGCATAGCTGATCAGTGTAACCAAAGCTCATCAGTGTAAACAAAGAAGGGCGCTGTGTCATATAGCATTGGCGAAAGACCATGGTGGTCATCTGGTCAACCAACCCCGTTTATCACTTTTTGACAAGTGTTGAGAAACAACATCTGGAGATCAAATAGGCATAATGAAAAGAAAAAGCAAAAAACGAATGAACGCAGAACATGGTGAAGAAAATGAACAGGTGAAAGCGCATGCCTATGTACATAGATGAGTGGATCGAATTTAAGTGAAGGAATTTGGTGTGGTTAGAGTATTTTTAGCAATACAAAGAAATT
>JGI24159J19872_10009662_pt1 | contig 12644 bp, 11 predicted proteins | sample Ectturendosymbi4_FD_19872 | JGI IMG/M metagenome (IMG submission 19872)
GGGGGGGGGGGTAATTTTCATGAAATTTCATTTGATGATGTCATCGCGCTTATTCAACCGTGGTAAAACTTTTTCGCAAACGGTCACTCTCTTCGCAGCATTTCCGAAAATAAGAACTTTTCAATTTTATGAAGATGCAGGCCGAACGATAAGGACAGAATAAAAATTAGAAGTCTTATACAAACACCTGGTTACGTATTCAGCTAGTACAGTCATGGCTTTAAGTGTGCCAGATGTATAGACTACTAGTAACTTTTCGTCTTGTTTTAGCAAATCCATTATCTAGATCAGGGGTGGGGAGCCTGCTGCCGGCATGAACATTTGATATGGTCCGCATCAGAATTTTCGCAACCCAAGTTAGAGTACATCACTTCAAAAGAAAGCTCCATGATAAGCAGGTACTTGGATGGTATGTCAAAAGAAGCCACTCTACCTCATTGTTAGAAAAAGGTAGAATTTTAGGATGAAATCAATTGATTTTGCGGCCCGCCAGCGATAATGCACAATTCACGCGGATCGTGATAGTAAGTTGGTTCCCCACTCTTGATCCAGATTTTTTAAACTTCAGTTGAATGTAGCCTACAGTATTTGCTGTGAGATAATTTCTAGAGACGATATTGCGAGTGGTGAAGTTGTCAGATACAAGAGACTGGTATGAATGTTGGGAAATATTTAATCACTGATGCTATTGTTCTAGTCGTAGATACAATACTTCGTCTGCCAGCTGAAACACTCTTGAAAGGAATGTAGGCAGGAATGCAACTTGAAGTTTATCATGAATAGTTGGACTAGGCCCGCCACCAGATGTTGGTGCGCCTCGTTACTTTTGCCGGGAATACCTAAATAGCACCTAATAACTTCGAGGCCCTTGTGAAATTCGAATTTTCTTTGCAACGTTAGAGCTTGGCTGTGAAACCCCTGCAACGGTGGCACTGGATATAAAATGCAAAAATTCTTAAAGAGTAGCCTACAGCAGGGTTGCCAGATGCGTTTTGTAAAAATACCGGCTATTTTGTCAACAGTGACAAATCTAGGCTACATTCGTAGTTGCATATTTAATGGCGCTGTATTGTCGAAAAACATCAAAAAAACACTTTTTTGACAATGCCTTCTTTTTCCGTGTTATTTTCTTTACAATTTCATGGAGCTTCCACAGTGGTTGGTTTGAAAATTTTCAAGCATTGTATTAGCGTACGCTTTGTGAGAACAGTCTATAGAAGTGTTGCTCAAGCGCGATTCTGAGAGCCGCATGCTGCTCCCAAGCACTCTTTCCGCGATTCTCAGCAGTTTTTCAACAAACTCCTAATATCTTGTGTAACAGACTTCGTTCTTCAATAAAACAAAACGTGTGACTACACTTGTTGTAAAATTTTTAGTGGACCTCTCTAACAAAATCGTAGTTCTGGTTTTGGCTCCGTTCAACGAAAAGATTGAGAACCACTGGTCTTTAGCCCTGTATTAAACATTAGCAAACTAAGCTAATTTGAAAATGAAAAACGATGTTTAAATGTGGTGTTTAAATGTGAACAGCAGCGTTTTCTTAAACTACAATAATAATGCTCTTAATAAAACTCCAAGTTTACATGTCCGGTATCAATTTCTGAAGTGAACATCCTTCTGTGCAAAAAGTATTTGCTCTTCTAGGGAAGAATAACCTGTATGAAAACCATAACACAACTAATAATTTCTTGCGTGCTACATTCACTTCAGTTTACAGCAAACTCTTCAAAAAATTTCTCACAACCGTCTGGTCCACTAAGACTGGCTGAGAGATGACCTCCCGGTTGAAACGCTAGCCCTTGCTTGAGCCATTTGTAGCCCCAGGCAAACGTAACGCCAACACAATGTGAACGTGGTCATGGGGTCGGAGGGGGGGCAAGGATTTTGAAATTTGACATTTTCCAGTTAAATTTTTACCAAAAAAGTTTGTTTTCTTAGTTTCGAGTGAGTGGATAAAATGAAAATTTGCGACTTTTGCCCCCCCTCGGAAAATATTTTTAGCTACGCTTGGAAAAATCCACTTTTGGCCTCACCTGGAAATAATCCTTCGTAATATGCAGCATACCATGAACGTAGTATGCTGTTTCTGTCACAAGGCATAGTCTACTGGCTTCAAACTTTGCTCCACTGGTGTGATAACAACGCAGTAATTATAGATGACGTTTCGACAGTGTATGCAAACTCTTCCTCAGAAGACAGGCAAGAAACAAAATCAAAGTGTACACACACACTGCATTTCTGAACATTTACAGAGTGGTATACCAACAAAGGATGAAAATGCCTTAGAAATACCAATATGTTGAACCATCTCCCAAGTTTTGACAATTCCGGCATATTTGTGGTTGAGTACCAATCGTTTACCAAATTTTCGATCAGATGGCCTGACTCAAGATAAATCTTTTAAGTAGATAATTAACCACTAGGGCAGTGAAAAATTCAAATAAGACTTTTCTAAATGATTAGAATACCATATTTCATCTTTATTCTTTGAAAGTTTCCGTAAATGTCAAAATTGCTGCGCAATGCTTTGAAATTTTCGGGGGTTGCAAATGCCCCCCTGGTTGCGCGCCTGCGTGGCGTATTGCTTATTTGTTTGCACATACTGAACTTGTGCTTGGGACCTACTCATAACCGTCAGTTAAACCACCATATCTCTTTGAAATGGGTCGTAAGGCGTTTCTTCAAATATTGAAAATGACCAAAAGAAAAACGTCTTTATTTCCATAGCTTTTTTGTATAAACGCATTGATATCATATGCCGTTGGAATATTTGCAAACACATTCTACCAGTCACTGCCAAAGTTTAAATGATTCAGCAGTCTTATTTCATCGCGTAGTTAAAGCGGTGCCTTCAAAGCAGGAATTGGCGACCCTGCATTTACTTCTTATTCATGATTTCTATAGTATAAGGATTCATGCAGGTCCAATGAATAACGTGAGTGTCGCAGTGGCCTCAAGCCAAAAGTAGATGTTCATCTTCTTTAAATTAGACATTTTAAAACTCGTGTGGTAGTTTTGTTTTCAGAAATGCCCCACTTTGGATCGAGTCTACTAGAACATCACAGTATTACAGTTTTCCGTAAGCTCGCATTGTGCAGTGCCGCAACAAAACCCTCGTTAGTTATTATCGACTTCAACTTAAGGAGATCACGTGGTAAAACTTGGTTTAGGTAATGAAAGGAACAGAGTTTGGCAAATTAAAAAATGATTTAAAGATAAAAAATTTCAACTTTGACTATAGGTTTGTACGCAGTTCACGTAAATAAGGCTGGAGGTTAGCAATCGTGTGTCGCAACGTGACTTATTGGAATATTCAATAATGCTCCACTTCACTTGGTGTTGAACATCTGCTGCAGGCGCCTATCTGTCTGACCATAGGCGTCCGCAGGGGGGGGAATGGGCATTTGCCCCCCTGGAAATTGAGTTTAAGAACCACAAATTTCTGGAAAACCTGAAGTCAGCCGTTTTATTTCTATTAATTGATTTAATTCTTGCAATGACAGTTTATTTGCCAGCAATGTACCCATACTGCACAAGAGCCAGGTTCACTGCTCTGATGTCATGCAGTGATGAGCTTGCAGTTCACTCATGTCCGCTCCTTTGCCTGCGGAGGCAGGTTGCAAAACGTGCGAGCAGATTGTTCTACTGTTGGACTTTATTGCGTAACAATTACATGGTAACGAATCTTCTAGTGTTCACATGAAATTACGGCAGAAGGCGTTTTGCCGCATGTGACTGTTCAAAGCAGACATATTCGGTAGGTAATGCAGCAAGACAGTGACTGCTGTCAGCGGTTAGCCACATACTTTTACTATATACTGTGTGAAAAGCATAAAAAAAGAAGCATTAATGCGCCAACAGCATAATTTGTGACTGTTGCCGTAACCTTGGGCGTTTTCTTTATGGTGTAGAAACAGTGGTGTAGAAGCTGGGGTTGCAGGGAGTGCAACCGCACCCCCAAATGTTTTGACTTGTCAAAAATTTATGCAAAATCTCAAAAAATTGGGAAAAGAAGCTTCACGATTTTACAACATTATTAATGAAATTATGCTTCCTTGTTATTGAGTGTATAAATAAAAGTTTGTTGCATCATAGGCAGCACATTGAATATATATAAAATCAACAAACTGTTTCTAGTAGCTTCGTGTTTTAGTTTGTGAGAGTTGATGAGTAGATAAACTCAAAGTTTTGGAAAAAGATATTATTTCATTTATATGCTTCACTGATTGTACACAGAGGTAATCGAGTATGATGCAGAGCATCTACTTCATATTTGCAGAGCACATGCCATGCAAGTACAAAAAAGCTTTAGGTTTTAATTCCAACTGCAATGTTTGGATGAATATATTTTGCCATACAATTTGCTGCACAGATGTGCTGTTGAACAGACAACGTCGTGAGACTCACGGCATATTTATAATATAAATATTATGATACATGCCACATACGTATAATATATCACCAGTGTCGTAACAGACGGGTAGGTAGCGGCACGAGCAGTCCCCCTGGCAAGTTAAACGTAAAAACCGGGGCCCCATTTACCTGTAGCTTATATTTTGATATTTAATTATTTTTGGTTTTAACTAAGTTGTTTTTTTGAGTTTTCGGGGTGTTTTCGATTTTAGCTAGCAGTAGACATCCACACCCGGATTCACTATCATTTGTCAACTTTTTTCTGATTGTTGTCTAGTGCAGAGGTCCACAAATACTTTTTGGCGCTCCCCTAAAACATTGTTAAAAATTCTCGCGACCCAAACATTTCGTGAGCATATACTTTTGCTGAAAATACTTGATAGTTAAATATGAATTTTAAGACTACTATTTTACAGCAGAGCTTTTCTTGCACAAAGTTGTATGAAACTTAACACATAAAATAGTAAATGATTGCATTTATTCTGTCTAATGAGAATGGCAAATTGAAAATATAAACTTAAATTCTTTCCCGACCCAGAGTGGAAGGTTGGGTCGCGACCCACTATTTGCGGACCCCTGGGCTAGTGGGCCGCCTACGGCAGCCCTTCAGCTAAGATTCCCTTGTGGCTCAAACCTCCAGTTACGTCACTGAATATCACATATATGTCTTCAGAGAAGGAAGCAGCTTTAAGTCTACCTCAGCTAGGTCTGAGCTTCCTTGCTGACGGCAACAGCTGCAATGTGAATGGAAAACCTCAAAACTGTGAGGCAGACCCACAAGAATACTGAGCCAGCTGGCTTCTGGCCATGTTCTTGCACAGCCTAGTGTACTTTTTTCACTTGGATTATTAAGAACCAAATTTGAAGTACCAAATTTTCCATTTTCCAGTCTCTGGCTACATGGTAGATAAAAACATAATGTACCAATATCTACAGAAAGTTTGCAGGGAGAATGTTTGTCGCTTAAAAGTTTCTCGGGTAAATTTGGGAAATTCGGACAAGATGTCCTTTGCACATTCAAAAAATTGCCTACTCTTACACCTATGTGTTTTGTAGAAAGCGTAAAGCGTTTTGTTAATGTTCGACAATTTCACTGCGTCGTCATTGGGCCGCAACCAGCTGATATATCTTGTTGGGCTATTTTCGGGGGGGCGGTTGCCCGCTTCCCCCCCCCTGGTTGCACACAGACCTGATTTTCAGCATTAACAACCTGAAAAATATAAGCAAAATGTCGATTTTGCCCCCCCCTGGAAAAATTTTAGCGGACGCCCATGGGTCTGACTGAGCGAGGGCTAGGCCTGATGTTATTGTCAGTGGCTCAACTGACAACTGATGGGGACAAGGGTACAAAACCCACTGGCAAGCTGAATGTGAAAACAGGGCCCCCACTCAGCTTATATTTTGGTATTTATTATTATATTGGTTTTCAATAGGTTGTTGTTTTTTGCGTTTTTCGGAGCGTTTTTTTGGCCAATTCGGGTGTTTGTTATAGCCATCGCATCGGGATTCACCATCATTTCTCAACTTTTTTCTGTGTGTTGTCCAGTGTGCCCCAACGGTGACCAGTGTGCCCCTTCAGCTAAATTTTCGCCCGTGGCTCAAACCTCTGGTTACGCCATTGCCTGTTGTAACACTCATCAAAGTATACCTCCACTTTGTCTGAAACAACGCCGCCAAGGAAGAACGCGACCCCACTCCATTCAAACAGTGTTGAAACCACTTTGGATCAGAAACAACCACAAATTCATGAACTTGAAGCCATTCACGAAACCGTGTTCTTGTGTAATGCAGTCTTCAGTAGTCTTGATTTGGCAACTTCAAACCAGCTCTATTTGATGTGTTCGGCTATTCGTGTAAAATTGCACCTGAAAATCGATAAGTTTTACCCGTTTTTTTCCCAGTCAGGTTTGTGTAATCCGAAACATGAAGGCTTAGTGACTTTACAGTATTTAGCAACGATAGTTCACAGCAAAATTGGCTGTAATCTGTACCCGCGAAACTCAAAGGGAATTCCAGTCGTGTACCAAAATTCCAGTGGAATACAAAATGCAGTTCGGATAACTACAGAACGAACGACAGTTGATGCAAACAAACGTTTTCGCGACAAACACTGGAATTTCACGAATTCGTCACGAATTTACAGGTGGAATATGGCGTTACTGGCATCTTGTTACAAACAGGACTCGTTTTGTGCACTCGCGGCGACTACAATTCGTACGGGATAGGTGAACAACACCTGAAAGTTTACTTTTTGTAGAAATTCGCTCACCAACAAGCCAACATCTTGGTATGAAAAAGCCTTGTCGTGGGTACAGTGATTACTGATTTTAAATAAGTAAATTGGACAAAACACTTTCCCGTTCATAAATTTTCCACAACATTGAGCGCTTCTTAGGTTAAAACATGTGACACATTTACATTTTATCAATTTTTGACAAAATAATTTGCAGAAACGGCAAGAAAACATGTCTTTGAAGGTAGATAATTACAAGTAATGAGGTCGTTACGTTACATTACATCGCAGTGTTTCTATTATTTTCTGTTAACATTTCAGGTATTATATCCAGAGTCCAGAGAAATGTTTTAGGATTTTGCCATTTTATATTTGTATAATAGTTTAGTATAAAATCTTTTGCCTTCAGTTTTTCATATGCATTCTGTCTGTCCTCTTTTCTGTATTCGTACGTCTGCCCTCAGTCAGCCCGTTATGAAGTTCTAAAACTCAAAACTCTGGGAGTGCATGCTCCAGAAACCTCTACAGCTCGCACTAGCGGTGATTGTGACCAGACCTGACGAGCAGGCCCGCAACCAGGGGTGGACACCGGGCAATTTCCCCGCAACAACAGGTTGCAATCATTTCTCCCCCCCGAAATTATCAGCTCGTTGCGATCCTGCCCTGCTGACGAGAGAGGGGAACAAGCGGGTACGCTGCAATTCGGGATCTACAAAAGACTCTGACAAACACGTGCTTTAGAAAGCAAGTTGCAACTCTGGCCAATTTTATGCTGTGTTATCAAAAGATTTTTGTGCCCATAAAATTCTGTCATTAAAATTCATGCAGATGTTTGCAGTTGATCAGGAAACTTTTTGCCTAGTTTTTGCATTTTCTCTCACTAGTTGCTACAATTCGAATGTACTGTATTACCGCAATTTGAAAAGAAGCAGTACAACAGTTTGAATATTAAACCTTGAACGAAATTTCAAAGCGGAGATCATTCTTAACTCTACGATAGTTAGTGGTTTCCAAGATTCAAAGGTCCTGACATCAAATTCGTGACGTCTCAGCCATAAAGTTTTCAGATGGGTCTAGAAACAAATACATTATGACGCTGACGCAATGATGATGGTGGCTGAACCTTACTAGAAACAGCTTTTACATCTTATTTCCTACGAAACGTATCGTGAGTTATAGGCAAATCATTTCTAACCGTCTCTACGTTCGTTTGAAAAGAACTTGTTCACTCGCTGGCCCGGCACTTTTAAGCACAGGTGAACAAACTAAATAACTTAAATGTTAATTATTTGAAAATTCCCAAAAAGCTTCTCGTGCCGCACAAAATGCCCTCGCGGGCCAAATATGGTCCGCGGATCGCGTGTTTGAGAACCCTGCTCTAGATTCCAGAGTCTACAATGTAAATGTATAATACCGTACACCAACAAGTCCATGTCGTCCATTTCCACATCTGTCATCACAACTTGAACCGTGTGTTAGAAAATATAAAAATGCAGTCAGGTGCAGAATCTAATTACAAGCCAACCGCTTTTCAAGCTACTAGCACGCAAGCTCGAAATAGAAAAAGCATTATAAGTCCTAGAAATATCAGACTTTACGAAAGCATAAAATAATAACATTAAAACCTTATTTTTCTCCTCAATTCCTCCGGCAAATTTCCTTGCAGGAGCTAAAAATTCCTGTCTTAGTTAGCCAAGTGCTTCCACGTTGATAACTACAGGTTCATAACATTGCAAGTATCGAGACAAGGTTACCCCTGTGTTAGCGTCAACTGCTTTGAGGCTTCTGCATAATGATCATTGACACCCAAGTTCAATGGTGGTTTAAAGTTGTCTGTACGCGTTTTGACTTGTCCTGTCTAAATCGCTTTACTACAAGCGGTTGCAGGTGTCCTTAAGAAGGCACGTAGTCAAGAGGGTGCGAAAGGCGTTGTAGCCTCCTCAAATGTTGAACTGCAAATATTGAACCGTTGAGCAAAAATCGTCATGTCCGTGTAAAGCAAATTTTTCATTACACGAAGCTGGTATTTTATCAAAGATTATGCGCTAGAGCTGAGTACCATGGATTGTTGAGGCGCGTTGTGCTTCCAGTGTTTTTACGCAAGCTTGAGACATGGAGTGCTGCATTTGTTGATAGGCCTTGTACAAACTTCAGGAAGTTTATTGAGAAAGCTGTCTGTCACCCAATTCAATACACCACAAAGAAGCTGTAGTTGAAGTTACCAATTTTAAGAAGGCAACTGTACAGAGCCACCAGTAGCATGTTTTCCACCAAATTACTTTTCACAGAATGTACGCACTATGCAGTATGGATTAAAATGGATTTTAAGTACGTCTATGCTACCACTGTTCGCAAGTGCCTGCATGCGTTTTTTACTTCACAAATGTCTGTTGTTTCAAGCGTGCTTTCTGTAACCGCGTGCGGAAACTGGAATTGCACTGCTTCATGACCACATCAAAACAGAAGAGAAAGCCTTACTTTTATGCCTCCCAAGGTCACCTAGTTGTCATAGCGTGACAGAACTCTGCACCCTTTACTGCCTATATCAGGGGTGGCCAAACCTGCTCTGTGTAAGAGCCGCATATCGTAAAACCCAAGTTACAAAGAGTCGCAACATAAAAATCTAAAAACACGAATTTGTTTGCAATCGACGCTTCTGTAACAACATATTTCTTTTTTGAACGCCTTCCAAAAGTAATACTATAGGGCAGCTAGCACAGTACCATTTTACAATATTTTTCGGAAAGCTCAAAGAGCCGCATGCGTGGTACCACAGTACCATTTTACAATATTTCTATACTTTGCAATAAAAATAAAAAAGAATAAACAAATGCATGATTTTTCGGAAAGCTCAAAGAGCCGCATGCAAAGGTTCGAAGAGCCGCAGTTTGGTCACCCTGGCCTATATCATCAGAGTGTGTAGGTCATCTTACTGGTTCTAACATGTGGGCTACCCGCACAAACTTGAAAAATCGGTTTGGAATTTCTTGTTTCCAATTTTTTTTCTGTCTACGCGACTGTCCTTAACCAGTGACTGTAAACAGCAATCGCCACTTCGCTGCCCTAAATGCCTGGTTTGATGCATCGCGACGTCTATATCCTGCCCTGTCTCCAGAAAAAAACTTGATTCGTGTGCTGGGAAGTTCCCAGCATTGGAACCATTAACCCTCACAAGAAGAGTTTCCAGGTGCTCTACGCACATTTGAATCATGCTCTTTGAATTTTTCTACAAGCGGGTTAAAGATTAGATCATTCACTCAAGTCAAGCAACTATATCGTCGCTTGGTCGTTCATTAGTTTCAAATGGCATATTCGCAGCAATACGATTTTCAGTAATGCTTTCATTACTTGCGCGTTACTATAGACCAGGCTTTGTGTAATTAGGTAGACACGTTCCAAGGCTTCGTATGCAGTAAATAAAACTCTGGTCAAATCATATATGATAATTATCAAACAGAGAACCAAACAATATAAGCAGTCACATCATATACGCAAACCAAAAATACGGTATTAAAAATTGGCGCACACCTGTGTGAACATGTTATTATTCTTGAATTGTTGAACAGGAACTCCGGTGTACTGGAAAGTTGTGGCTGCACCTTGCCAGAAAATATGCGATGATGACCTGATCCTTAACTGTCTATACTCATTTGTAGCTTCATAGTAATATGTTTAAGTGCTGTTCTGTTTGGGTTGATTTTTTCCCAGTAGTACCAATATATATTGTAGTCGGACATTTTTTCCCCGATTTTTGGATAAGGTCCGTTTAATGAACTGAGCGGAAACAAGCGAAACCACCACCCACTGCGATATTTTATGGCCACGTTTGTAGCTGGAGATTCATCGTTATCTGCATCGAATGTACTAAATTCTACTTGACTTAAAGGTGAAGTATTTTCACCAAGGACAGCTGGGCCATGTTGTGGAAAATTTATCACAATCCTAAAATTGTTTTCTTGAGGAAGAATTGCATATTGTCCATGCTCCACGAATGCTTTGATTCCATCCCAGTCTTCAAGGTCAATGCGCAGTTGTGGATAATTGAAGTAAACTGTGCCGTCGTGTGATATTTCACATTGCAACGTCAAGTGGTAAATGTTTTCTAAGCCCACCCAAAATTCATCAGATAGAGAACCAAAACCGTGAACGTAGTCGTCCCATCCTCTCTCAAAATTTATTTTTCCGTTTACTCTTCTTTGAATTACCGACCAACCTCTTTTGCTTGTCACAGAATTGGCGGTATCCATATCACAGCGCAAAAAGATGGATCGAAATTGTTGTTTTATCCATATCGGGTAAACGCCACTGTTCGTGGAACCGAGATCGAAAATGCTGGAGCAGTCTGCAACGTAAAAGTGCATCAGAGCACCTGGAAATGCAATGGCAAAATAACCAATATTTCAGCATTGGACAACAACATTGGTTTTAAACTTCATACAAAATTTTAAAAGAACTATTAAAAGTGTTTAACTGGATCTGCAGTATAATTTGTACAGCATACATGTCTGACAGGAAACCTTGCTTTATCAACTTTCTGCAAGAGAATGGAAATCATGCCCGTCCAAATAATGTCAAATTTTTTATGTAGGACGTTTCATCGAAAAACTGTTTTTTTGCAGTGGCCAATGGTGGCCATTGTTATTGGGTGTGCGCTGTTTGTGACGTCACATTGCGACGTTAAATTCACGTTTCTAATCCAGCTATTTGGCGAAGTTTGTGGACACAATGCGTATCATTCCACACGAAGAACAAAAATATATACGCGTGGCGCGAGAGAAGTATATTTTTCGATGAATGAAGGGAAAACGTTTTCATCTTGAAAAACTGTTGAAACAGATTTTTGGTCAGGAATTTGTTACTTGCTAGACCTGCCAAACGGTTGGCAAAATCCTGATAGAAAATCAGCTAACTGCTAGATTGAAAATTTTACAGCTTACAGTGAGAAATCCTGCTAGATTTAGCAGCAAATCAACTAAAATGGCAACACTGCTGATCGCAGTCTTATGCCTTTTGTTGCGTAACTGCACAAAAAGAATCAAAGAAGAATATCTGAACACAAACAGCGTTCAACTGATAACCTTCACTTGCTACTTATGGCAAACTTAGCAAAATACTGACTTCTTAGACTCAAAAAAATCTTATATATAATGTAATAAACAAGATTTATTACAGAAGACCGGGGGGCCCCCAAAAGGGCGGGGCCCGTAGCAATTGCTACATTTGCTACTATTGTTAATCCGGCACTGGGCCCTATAGGCCATCTTAGCTTTTGGGGTCACACGCAGGTGTGGCCTAATTGGTTGTTTGTCTGAAAAGCGTGAAAGTATGTCCCTTTTATCTGTAGTGCCCCCTCAAAGATCTATCTTTTGTGGTGCCGACTTCGGTTCTACGTCTGCCTTAGATCTTCAACAGAAATTAAAGCCTTTCCTACATTCTTCTCTGGAGCAAATGGCAATGCAATATTTTCTTGGAATTTATGGCTCGTGTAGTTCAGGAGTTCTCTTCGTTAAATTTCCGAGATTTCTAGCGTTTTTTTGTAGGTTTATTTTTCGAATATACAGTATACGTTTTCATGCAGGGCCGTGTTGCCGCCCTCAGAAATAGTTGTCGATCTCCTTTGTTATAGTAACCGCATATTTATGGAACAAACAAGCACAATCCATTCAGTGGACACAGGGTTTGCTTATGCCTTTTTAAGTTGTCATTTTCCAAGCAATAGAAAGTACAGCGTTTTTATCCTTTTAGACTGATGGTAAACAGCATGAAGACAAGTTTTGCACAACAAAGTATTGTCACAACACCCTCAGTTAACCATATGAAGTACGCCCAATGTAGACATCTTTTTCCAAATAAAACTCACGAGAAACTGTTCTAGCTGATTTACCTAACATGGGCCGATAGGCGTATAGAGTTTCAACAAGCAATCTCTGTTTGCGGGCAGTCTAGTTGATAGCAACCAAACGTAGCATCCAATACTGGCAATATTGCTTTTCCTCGG
>JGI24159J19872_10009664_pt1 | contig 12641 bp, 6 predicted proteins | sample Ectturendosymbi4_FD_19872 | JGI IMG/M metagenome (IMG submission 19872)
CCAGAAACGCTAGAAAGTCGATCAAAGGCTCAAAAGACTCGGACTCGAGTCTAGATTCCAATGAAAACTTCAGCGAAACACTTTGGCCTAGTGGTTGGGCCTTAGGGCAGGCAGCATGAATGACCCTAAAACTACTTCACTTATGACGTCAGTCACAAACAATCCGCATCCCCCAACCGAAAAAATTTTTTTCGCGTGTAATCTACTAGACTGGCCGATCCGTTTGAGTCATTGAACAGCTCTCTAGCACAATAGGCGGAGGAACTAGGGCGTTGGTAAGGCAACTGAAAACTGCTGTTTTTTAGGCCGAAATCGAAGTACGAATATATTGTAGGCCGGCAGCCAACGAGTTAACATCAAGGGAATGAAATTTGGCTGTTGAAATCAATGGAAACCATGGTACACAGCAAGAAATCTGTTTCAACAAAAGTTTCAAAAGAATATGTACCAATTCAACAGGATTTCCCAATTGAGGAGTGTGATGTAAAAATTGATCCAATTGGACAGCCAGAGTTGGAGTCAGACAAAAAAATCCGACTCCCACTCCCAATGTTAGGAATCTTACTCCACCCAAAAACCTCCGACTCCGCAACCCTGGCGCCAGCATGCATACTTTTATGGAATGTGTTTTCCAGGAATAGAAACAGGGTTTTGAACGTTATGAATGTGGTATCTGTTTGGTGCTGGTTGTGATCTTTCTTCAAAGTTGTTTTTTTGACAGTTTTCATACATGATTCTACATGGATTTAAAAGATGAAGCACATCTTTGGGCTTCGTTAGGCAGGTGTTTTTTTAAGTTGCACAAACATAGTAAACTCTGAAAAACTGCTATCCAGCCCATTTTACTGAGGAAAACCTCTTATGCCAAACATGTGAAAGCATGTTCATACCAGTATAGCTATGAAGTCGATGTATCTTGTGGCCTTTGTATTTGAAAGTACTATTGATATGCTTCATTGCTTTTTGAGGTTATTTGTCTGCAGTTGTCCCACACCTGCTCCAGTATCACTAATTACAAATGATGAAACATGGGAAGTGACGATGGGAGAAAACCAGCTGCCATTCACATGCCAGACCCCTGCTGAATGTTATTATGGAGTTGGTTTGGAATTTTCAGGTTATTTTTTTGTACTAGTTGTGATTTTAGTGTTTGTGTGTGGTGTTAATGCAAGAATGGTAGTAAATTTAAATGATGAAAGACTAAGATTTTAAACTCCTTTTTTTGATCTAGATAATTGCAAACAGTGAATATCTCACTGGTTAGCCGAAAAGAGATGTCTATTGATTTGTTATAGGGAGATGACTTGTATTTCGTTTTTTGGCTTTATTCTGTTGCTTAGTTTGAAAGCTATGTAACTCTTTGAATCCTGGATGTTGATAGTTCTGGCCACAAGTTCACAAGCAAGTTAACCATACAGATCTAACTAATCAAAAATCGTAATCAAGATGTACGAATACAAACTAGGCAAGTGACAGTGCATACTGGGAAGCTGGTGGACAGTTGGGTATTATTTCCTGCTCTTCTACCATTGCGTGGCTGATCTGTTCATTGTGTATCCCTCACATAACCTTGTTCATTAAGATTGTACTCCCATAAATCTAGCTTTGGTGTTTCAGTGCTGTAGTAAAAAATATTGATGAATGTGTCTTATGCCTTCGATAATGTCACATCAACTGCTAATGTTTTAGAATTTGGTGTTTGCTATTTTGCAAATTATTTTGAAAATTTTGACTTAGATCTAGCTTTTTGTGAATTTTGTTTCCATGATCTTCTGTTTTAAGCCAACAAGTGGATAAGATTTTGTTGCTGACGCTGTGATCTTTTCACGCTGCTGATGCAGAAACGTGATGTTGAGTTTCTGATTTTGAGTTTTGATGAAGAAAACACTTTTTTGCTTCATATAAGAGTTTAAATGAAGTGTTTCAATTTTTAACCAAAGTTTGCACCAAGTCAGTTGGAATGAGATATGGAGCAATGGCGCTTATCCTTGTTACATGTATTCTCTCGGTATAGTTAGTTTTTCAAAGATAGCATTGGAAAGTATTCCTGCAAAACTATGGTCCTATGGTGAATTGCAACTGCATTACTTTTCTATGTTTTACAGTGCAGTTTGTCACTGCATAAAGATGATGAATGGCTTCTTTTTATTGAGTATTTTAGTAAGTTTTGACAGATGGTGATCATTTTTTTACTTATTAGGATATACAAACTGGACAGGACGTGCATATTGTTTGAACTGGAGAGAATATTACTATGGGAATATTAACTGGCCTGATCATTCACATTGTTTGAATCCAAGTCGAAGTTTGATAAAACCATGGTGTTGGGTTCGCAGAGGAGTTCCTCAGTATTGTGAGCCAATAGAACAATGTGTGAAACATTGTATGTTGCCAACACATGGATTAAAGAAGTTGGTATATTTTACTTGGATCATTTTTTCTATAGTATATTTTATGAAAAATATCCTGCAGATTATAATTGATTTTGATTTGCATTATTTTCAATATCATCAAAAAAAGCATTTTGAAAAGTCGAACCGCATAGAAAATGTGCAAAGCCAACTTTACTCAAGCACAGGTGCATCATCCAAGTCTAATGTAGTGAAGTAGGAAAATAGAAGCCAGGGAGGAGATGTAATCATGCAACCTGGTGTTATCACACAGTTGCAGCTGACAAGGCTGGATTCCCGAATTTTTCGTGAGATATTCTGGTCATGTGGTGAAAAGACCTTAGTGGAGACCTCTTTATTTGGAAAAAGTGGCATACCTTGACATTCAGAGATTTAAAAATTTGCAGATGCACACTTTGTTGTGAAGCATTACCTCTTCAAAAAAATTCTATCCTTGCCACTTATACTTGAGATGACACTCTGAGGAAAGTGGTCGGCAAAGGGTTTCTTCTACTAATAAGTGGTCAATAGGAGACTTTCTTCACTTAGCATGTACCATTGACTAGTATGTACCCTCAACTATGTAGTAATATGCTATTTCTGCAGTCACTTTGTCCTATTCACAAAACATGGGCATCACCTTGCATGAAGCTGGGTCATTCCATGTCAAATCACCCAAAAATAAAACACTTCTAAACCCTACACATTCAGAATTTAATTCAATTTGGCATACATGTTAGTTTCAGCCCCCAAACCTCAAGTCAAAAATTTTTCACTGATCGGATGATCAGTTTCTGAGATATGGGGGGTTAAATTGTTTGAAAATTGAGAAAATAAGCACCCAACTTAAAAATACTATCTTTTGAACTAGTGGTCCAATCTGGAAAACTAAGGTATCTATAAAATGGGGAAAAAGCCAGGAATTCTAATTTGACATCATTTTTGTGATTTGGATAAATTTTGGGGCGATGACCTTTTGACCTATATTCTGACTTTGAGGTTGACCCCGTGGATCAAATTATAAAATTCTGATCACCATCTGATATCGTAGCCCTATTTGTTACCTACAACATATCAAAAGATGAAATACGTAAAATTTTTCGTTTTTGAATAATAACAAATTAAAATTAGCATATGCAGACAGTTTTGGTTAACACTTTGGCGCCCGGTTGCTTTCGGGGATTTTCTGAATAAATAACGCCTAAACGCACGTTGGTTTGCGGGGGAATATCTCGGCTCATGTTCAGGTTAACGGACCTGGTCGAAGCGTCAAAAGGCACGGCAAGTCTTTTACTCTGCACTCAAAAAAAAAAAACTTTTTGCTTGGGGGGTGCGGGTTGTTTGTGAGTGACGTCATAAATGGGGAATGCGTACGATGTAGGCGTCATCAGCTCATGCAGCTCCCAAGCATCCTTTGTGCGGCTCTTAGGAGTCTTTTTGTAACAGTTCTAACATTTTGTGTTGCAGATTTTAGTGCATTGAAACAAAACATGTCAATTGACATGTGCTAGAAATTTTTAATGTGGCTCTCTAACAAAATTGTAGGTCTGGATTTAGCTCCCTTCAGCGAAATGGATGAACCACTGTTGTGGAAGTAAGAGAAGCATCAACTGCCACAACATCTCAGTTTTTACTTCCTAATCAAAATGATCAAACCCGGTCTGTATTAGTGTAGCAATCTGAAAAGAACTGTGCTATAATGAGTGGGTATACTATGATATCTGTAGCTTTTGCTCACTGCGTATTTATGCAGTTAGCAGATGATTAAGATGTGATACCATTGCAGATTTAAGCGTGAAATGCAAGGAAATGCCGTTCTGAAGTTAAAAATTTTATTGCAAACCATCAGGCTTACTAGGTTACTGGCGAAGTTCACTAGGAAACATTGTTCACAAGCAGTAGTATTAAAGTTACAACTAATTGGTAGCAAAATACCATTTGTGTAACATAACAGTACAGTATTAAGATGGTATCAAAAGCAATGTAAACAAATGTGGACTGTTCTTGAAGTTTGAATCTGTGGACAAAATTTGATTGTTTTCAGCAAGGTAACCAGTCTTATTTTTTCCTAAGCTTTGCAGGTTAAATTGTGCTTTGCTTTGTGATTCATCACTGTTAATTATGAGTGCAAACGATAAGATATTGCAAGTTTTCAGCTGGCTATTTTTAAATAGTCAAAGGTGAATTTCTTGCTAGAAGTCATACTGTTTCTTTGAACAAAGGGCTTTTAAACACGTCTTCATGTTTTTGCTAATGCAAATGTGTGCATCTTTGTAACAACACATGAGAGTGGTAATCAACTTTGTGTTATGTGCTCTTTGCATGGTTTGCCTAGGCAGTACTGTTTTCTGGAATCAAGACTACAAGAGGCAAAGCATGCAATGAGTGCAAAACACTTGGTCAATTGGGACTGGTCTGTTTAAATGCTCAGACACAAATGCACAAATGTATTGCCATTATCTTGAGTTATGCTATTAGTAAGTCTTCTCTGAATCGTCTGAACGTGTGATGGTTGTTTTTTTCTTTGATTTCCTCATGGTAAAAGTGCTGCATGTAAAAATTACTAGATTTACTCAAATGTTGTGTATATTCTCTCAGGTTTGTGTGCTTGATATAATGCATTTTCCATTCAACTTGAGGCACACCAAGACAATTGAAATATTAATGTGTAAAAACAAACAAAAGCCAGAGCTAGTGGTGGAGCTGATCCATGAAAAAAGAGCTCTGGAGCTGTAGCTACGCCCATGAAATCGATGAGATCCGGAGCTGGAGCCTGAGCCATGTTCATGAAAAGTCTGGAGCCAGAGCTGTGTCATTTTTACGATGGCTACGCAGCCCTGATGATATCCTACATAAAACTGAATTTATGTGCAAGTTACAGATATTTGTTTCCAAACCTTTCTTTGAAAATTTTTCATTATTGTTGCTTTTCAGCATGGTTATTGCCAGTATATCATACACAAGTCCATCACCAATGTATGCTGTAGGCTCTGAAATACAGCTTGTTTGTAAGGATGGATATCATGTCTCCTTGCATGGCAATGAACATGTGCAAAAAATTACCTGCTCTTCACAAGGTTTGTTTTTTCTTCTTTCTAAGAATTCTGCAATTGGATAGTCATGTAAATAGTCCAAAATTTGCAATGTATGATCATGATTGGGGAATAATAGGAAACCTGCAGGTCCAGCTTTTTTTGTAGGGAGACTAGTAGCAATAGCCAACACAAATTCGCCCACTCCTGAAAACATAAGTATCACACTAGGTATAATAAAATAATTCATTTCTTTTGCTGTTCAAATTTGTTTGTATTTAGTGGTGTTCAGATGCCCTTGGATAAGCTTTCAATTAAGTCTAAGTTTCAAGTGTCCTTCTGCCTACGGATAGAAATTGTGTAAGCCATGTAAGTACAGGTCCCTCAAAGATTTTGTAAGTCTGCTGGCGTCCAAAAAGTGCTGTCAAGACCAAAAGAAACTTTGGTGCCCTTTGCAAATTTTCATAAATGCATCCATTTTCAACAAAATACATCTCATCAACCATTTTAGTGAAGATTTAAAAAAAGAAAAAAGGGTCTTCATTTCTTCCAACATGTACACAAGGAACATTCTTGGATAAATGACCAAAAAAACGTTTGTCACATTTATCAGGCAATAAATAAAATGAGCAGTATGCAAATTTCTTTTATAAATATAAATTTTATCTCTCAGACAGGGGTTGCCCTGTGTGTAGGCCTGACTGACTGTTCTTGCCTTTGTGGTACGTCTGCACTAAACTGGTGGTTTTGAAACTTTTTTGCACGAAGACCTGTTTCAGTAACCCATCGACCTCCCAAAACTCAAACAAAGCAAATATAATACAGCTGTGTGCATAAAATATCTACTGGTGACCACTCCAAAAATGGTTCATGACCCCTGTGTGGATCATAACCCTCAGGTTCAAAATCACTGTACTGAACCAACAGTACAATGCAATTGAATTAGGCTGTGTGCAGTTTATAACTTTGTAAAAAGGTATAACGCACAAATGATAACAAATTACTGTTCAACCAAAATTTAGGACCCTGTCAGGTGCTCTATGATTCTGGGTCAGTGTGGACCTGACAATCATGGTGGTTTTGGGGTCATTCCACTCTCCCCTACCCAAATCAACAGACTGCATTGTGGGCCTATGATAGGGTGCAATTCAATGTCATGCCCAGGAGTGAAACGATTAAAGAAAGCTTAATTTCAAACTGAAAAGAAGTGGCACAAGCCATTATGGCAATTGTGGAATTGACAAGGCACTAATGACGTAGTCCCAAAATAAAGCAGATATGAATCACATGTAACAAACAATGATGAAATACATTGTTCTTCTGGGTCGAAATCTTCATCTTTGTTTTTGGTTAACTTGCATTTGAAGTCTAAGGCATGATGGTTCTTGGAAGAAACCCAGTGTTTCTAGGAAAGCTGTATGACCTTGTCAGCTTTTTCAACCAGCTGTTTGTTTGCTATTACATTCAATCAATTTATCCAGAGCTCCTGCATTTGATATGTTCTGAAATGAAAATAGCATTTAATGTATTTAGTCGACCTCAGACATGTGGAGCGTCTAGCTGTCCTGTATAAAATTTACATTCCTCTCATTTGGTTTTAATGATGTTCATCAAAGAGAAGCTTCTCTCAGCTCCACCACTGCTGACTGCAAAAGTTGTCACAATCGCAACCAAAACTCTGACACTCGGATATTGCCCCGCATCTACACCTTGATCCAACGCTAATGAATACTTTCTAATGCTAACCTTCAAAAAAGAATACAATTCTTGACTTGAAAACTTTCAAACTAACATCAATAAGGCATAGAGTATACTTGAACAAAGACTGGTGAGGGGTGACATCCAACTGCTTTACATAATAGTCACTTTGCGACAGGGGCACATCTAGCCAGGAAAAAAGGGATCTGTCGCGTAAGGGCAGCTTTTGATCATAAAATCACATTTTCTCTTAAGACTAGAAATTGACCATTGAATTTTACAATTTTTGCCAAATTTCGGAAACCCAAGTTGCTTCTTTGTCTCTGATCAATTAACACAAATTCTCTGTACTCTTTCTTAGGATGTGCAGCCTTCTGATTGCATCAAGTATTGCACAGATGTGCAAACACGCGTACAAATTTTATTTTATTGTAATCATGTCTAGCGGATTAGGCATGTGTGACAGATTCAACTCCCTCGTATGTAACAACAGATTAAACTCCCAGTGGCGACTCAGGCACCTGGGCAACTCTGGCACTCAGCAGCTATTGGGAAAGAGTTGAATACAGTTTGACTTGCCTAAGTTTTGCTTCATTTAATGCGCCTTATAATCCGGTGCGCTTTATTTATGAAAAAAGAATAACTAGCATTTGCACGTTTTGGTCCTGAAAATAATGGTAACTACAGTCAGACCTCGTTTATCCGAACTACTTTGTTTTGTCAAATAATATCAGTTTAAGCAAGGTATCCGGAAAATCGGAATCAGGCCTGTACCCATGGGGGCATTTGGGGTCAATCCCCCCTAAATTTATGTAAGCTCCTCTGGCCTAAGCAAATGTTCAAAGGGGAAGCAGAAACAAACTGTGTTCTCAGACGAACTGTCAACTTAAGAAAATATGTAGACTGCATGTGAAACACGACAAAATGAAACTATCATAGTTGTTTTTGTTTATTAGCAGATCTACATACATGAGCAAGTATGCATTCAGAATGAGATTTAAACGCGAAAAAACTGTACAATAGACCTATAACTGTGACCTGCAGGGTCTGCCAATGTTATATTTCATTGTGCGTAGAAAATTGACTTTGATCCTTACATTGCGATTTAAGTCTTTGGCGCCCGGCTGCTTTCGGGGATTTTTGGAAATAAAACAAATAAAAACATGGCTTTGGGCAGGAATATCTTTGCTCCTGTTTGGGTTATGGACTTGGTCGAAGTGTCAAAAGACGCGGCCAGTCTTCTAGTCTGAACTTGAAAAAATTTTTTGCTTGGCGGTGCGGGTTTGTGTGAGTGACGTCATAAGTGGAGGACTTTTAGGCCACCTTAACCCACTTTGTTTGGCCCTGGGCGCCAACCGTTAGGTGGTAGTATTTGGCTGAAGTTTTTACTGCAAACTAGGCTACAATCCGAGTTTTTTGGTACTTTGGATCACCTGCTGAGGTTTCGGGTTCAAAAATTATGATGTAAGTTGGTAAAAATATTTGACAAATTAGCTAATTAGATAATTAATTAATTTGTTTATTTTAAATCATAACTTTTGAACCAGAAACGCTAGAAAGTCGGTCAAAACCTCAAAAGACTCGGACTCGAGTCTAGTTTCCTATGAAAACTTCAGCGAAACACTTTAGCATAGCGGTTCGGCACTAGGCCAGGCAACATGAGCCAAAATGACCCCAAAACTATTTCACTTATGATGTCAGTCACAAAAAATCCGCATCCCCCAACCAAAAAATTTTTTTGGCTCGAGTCCAAGTCTTTTGAGCCTTTGATCGACTTTCTAGCATTTCTGGTTCAAGGTTATGATTGTAAATAATCAAATTAATTAATTATCTGATTAACTAATTACTCAAATATTTTTATTACTTTAGATCATAACTTTTGAACCCGTAACCCAGCAGGTTATCCAAAGTATCAAAAGACACGGATTGTAGCCTAGTTTACAATAAAAACTTCGGTGAAATACTAGCATCTAACGGTTTGGGCCGGAGGATAGGTGAAGTTGGCCAAGGTGGCCTAAAAGTCCTCCACTTATGATGTCACTTGCAAAACGTCCCCACGGCCCAAGCAAAAAAATTTTTTTCGAGTGCAAACTACAAGACTTGCTGAGTCTTTTGAGCTTTTGACCGGGTCTTTACCGAACTGGAGAAATTGCTGCGCAAACCCATGTGCGATGTGGGTGTTTTTGCGCAAACTGCTTGAATTAGCCCAGACGCGGAAGTGTTGAGTAATCAATGATTCACTGGTTAAAATATTAGTTGAACTAGGTTGCATAAACAAATCATATTTTCAAGTCATCCACTGGTGTTTGTTATAAAGATACTACAGTTTTTGCAACTAATGCAGTTTGGTCTTCTAAATACTGGCAAAACAGATTTTTTGCATGTTCAGCAACATTCTTCACAATTCCTCAATGCTTTGTTATCTGTTAACATCATCACTTTATCTCCTCTAGTAAGATATTGTATGAACATGTAAAAAGCATATATGATCACTTTATAGAACGTTGTTCATATATGAGCATACGTCTGCTTTGCTTTTGTGAAAGATCTTGATAAATGCACAATTGGCAGCCCAATTTGTAAAATTCTCCAAGATCGACTTGGCTTCTAATACGTAACTAAGAAGAAAAAAACAGGTTTCTTGCTTTATCTTTGGTTTTAGCAAGGGGAATGAAATTAGTTGGTCTGAGGCACGTTTTAATCAGCTTGGTTTCATAGTTTTTGTTTCTTTGCATGGTTTTACCATGCATTTAACAATAAGCCATGTTTGGACTTGTTCAACTTGACTTTTCTTTGTCATGTTTTATCAGTGATGATAATTTGTGTCATTTTTATAGCATCTATTTTGTGCAAAAGCTGTGCAGTTTAATCTATGGGAATTGTGTTGAGGTTTTCACCAGGGTGCATGTAATTCTGTAAGACCCTGAAAATCTACCTGCAAACCAAAATTATTTGTTGGAAAGCTTGAAAGATTGCAGTTATGTGCACCAGTATTTATGTGTTGGCCATTTCAAGTAGTAAGATGTGACATTGCGTTAACAATCTTAACATTAAATGGATATTAGATAATTACTTCTAGATTTTATGAAGACCAAGTTAATGTATGAACTCTTGCCTGGTGTAATGCAAGGATGGTTGAATTTAACTCGTCTTTTATCAATTCACAAAGTTCTTTCAATTGCAAAATTGGAAGATACCTGGCAAATAAGAGTAAAGCTTGTATTCACAAGTGCAAAGTGGCAAGAGAGTTGGTGAAAAGGAGTGAACTCAAAAATGTGATGCAACGAAATTTTCATAGAGTCTTATGTTTCTTGAAAAAGTTTGTTGATTGTGTTGAGCAATTAGGATTGTTGTTTTAACAGGTAAATGGATACCTGAGCTTCATGAATGTCGCAAGATATTTTGTCCTAAACCCGCCACTCTCAAAAATGCTAGATTACTGACCCCTAACTCGAGGTATACTTATGGAAGTCGTGCTGCGTACCAGTGTTTGGAAGGAAATATGATTGTCCCTGGTCGTGTTGTGATTGAAATAACATGCCTAAAGACAGGCAGATGGTCACAGCTTCCTTACAAATGTATTCCAGCATGCCCTGAATCATATGTATCGTTCAATTCAAGTAAGTTTTTTGTAAGTTGGATACTGTGGTTTGTGAATGATAGTGATAAGTTGATGTGCTTGTTATGTTTTGGTTGCATTTTGAATACAGTCAATAAATTCTGTTCTGTTCAGTTCCTATCAGGGCTGGATTTGAGAAACAAAACATAATTTTTTGTTTAAATAACAAGTATTTCATAACGGATTTCTGCGGTAATTTAGCAGATTCAACACTGGTGTATGATATATTCGTGCTATGAAATCATGCGTGAGCCACTCTTTTCATGCCACTTTGCAATTCCACAACTTGCCAAGCGATTGAGCTAGAGAACTGTTCAAACCCTGAAAAGATGCAGGAAGTCTTGTAGTTTAGATATAAAGAAAAAATTAGGAAATTTTGGATTTAGGCTTTTTTTGTGTGTGATGTCACATAATAAGGGTACATTTAGGCATTTTTACTGGGTTACCTGGCCCTGGGTGCCAACACCGAGAGTGATTTTTTTTACTGAAGTTTTTTTGTGGCTTTTAGAATCCTAACTTTTCAAAGTAATTTCTTGCTTGAACGCAGGCCTCGTTCCTGTGGAAAGGCACAGTGGTAATGTGGTAGAACACATTTGGTAGACCAGGCTGCAATTTCAATTGGCTTTTACTTGGATGTTAATGAACAGGTTTTGTGGCTGTTACAGTTACATTTGGGTTTAGTAGAATTGATGTGTGGTACAGTAGCACCCACGCATTAAACCCATCTGGACATGTTTAGGCTTACTAAGCGGGTGTGCCTATTAAGCACCAGACAAATTTTTGCCACTCTCATACACATGAATTTGGTTGATTGTACTATGGCTAAAATTTGCCAAATTTACTTACACTGGACACAACAGTAGCGTATTCATTACCATGCAAAAACATCAAGTGTGTGGTTGTTGGTGGCAGAGAAAGTGTTGACCATGGTTGTTCAAGTTTTCAATTTCATTCATCTTGTCAAATCCTAGGGAACCATGAGAGATGTTAGTTGTTCAGTGGTAGTACCTTGACTGCATTTTGACAGTGCCATGCAGATGTGGGACAATCGTAATCGATTAGAATCAATTACAGGTTTTTGAGTAATTATAATCAATTGAACTGATCGAAAATGAAATGTAATCATAATCGTAATTGATTACATTGCCCACTTAATCATAATCGACAATTATTTTTACAATTAAATTTGGAAATATTCACCCTACATCACTGTGCGATGAATCGCAGATGTGGTGGCTGGGTTTCCTCTTTTATTATCATTTGTTATGGTTATATTTCAGGGCGACTATTTGCTTGTCTATGTGGTTTAAAGGGAGAAAAATGGAGTAATTCTGGACCAGAATTTTGGCCTTATTGACCATGGGCTTAATAAGTGGGGACTATGTAGTAATTTGCCTTCAATGCAGCATTTAGTGCCAAGGTAGCCATGTTGCTCATGATGCAGAATAAGTGGAAAGGGGATAATACTACCAGTAGTAACACCCTAATTTTGGGGCGAGTTCTTTCCCATTTTTAGTAAATGTTTGTTAACTCTTTGACGTTTGCTAGGATTCAGGGATTTTCGGAAAAAAAAACTGCCTAAACGCATGTGGCTTTGTGCGAGAATTTCTCTGCTCCAGTATGCTCTACAGACCCGGTAAAAGTCTCAAAACGGGTTTTCTGTGAGTGTTACAGGTCGAAATAAGCAGGAACATCAACGGGTTTTCTGTGAGTGATGTCAGAAGTTTTTTAGGCCACCTTGACCCACTTTGCCTGGCCCTGGGCGCCAACCGTTAGGTGGTAGTATTTCGCTGATGTTTTTACTAGAAACTAGGCTACAATCCGAGTCTTTTGATACTTTGGATGACCTGCTGGGGTTTCGGGTTCAAAGTTGTGATGTAAGTTAGTAAAAATATTTGACTA
>JGI24159J19872_10009667_pt1 | contig 12640 bp, 11 predicted proteins | sample Ectturendosymbi4_FD_19872 | JGI IMG/M metagenome (IMG submission 19872)
ACCGCTTAATATTGGCTTAGCAGCTACTGACCTACTATTTAAGATTACACGCAAGAGAGTCAACAAATTAAACTACATGCCGATCCAGTAGCGCAGCCAACCCAAAAATTTGGGGGGGGTCAAACAAATTTTAGGAGGTTTAAATGTTTGATTTTAGACGAATAACACTATTTTCTTTGGGATACTGCCTCTCAAAGCACAAAATGACTATGTTCTAGAAATTTGGGGGAGGCCATGGCCCCCTAGACCTCCCTGGCTACGTCAATGTGCCGATCTAAGCAGCCACACTCTTTCTTTGTCACAAATCACACATTGCGGGCAATGAAATCAACGCATCACATGATTTAAAGCGGTGCACATTACAAATATATTAACAAAAAATATAAAGACAATTTGAAAGAACATTGTTTGCCCACACATTTTTTTACTCAAGCAAAAGAAACCGACAACATGAATAAACAAAACAGGTAGTAACGATGAATTGTTTCAAAGCATGCTTAGCAAAATATACTACATTCAAAAAAAGAATCCCAGCACACCCAGTGCAATCGTATGATTCCTCAATCAGACGCCTTTTCCAATCTCTTTCTGATTGGGCAAGCAGCACATACCTGAGACAAAAGAAAAAGAACAAGCTGATCACCTTTTGAAAGCAAAAACTATAGAAAAAAAACGAAGAGTCAGAAACAAGGAAAAAGAATGTGGAAATAAGAAATAAATGGAGTGTATGAGTAAAACGAAAAAATAAATTAACGAGACAACAAATTTTAAAAAAATTGATAAAACAAAGAAATAGGCAAACAAAACATTGACAGCAGTCACATAGAATCAGAAAACGCAGTACCAACATAGTAATAGTTCAAACGTGCAACATGGCGAAAACTTGCAATCTATCCAGAATTACCACATGGATCTAACTAAAAGTCATACTACAGTTTAACTGCGGCTAAGATAACAGGTTTGAAGGCGAAGCAATCAAAGAATTGGCATGTACAAAGGAAATTATGGAGATGGAGAAGTGAAATGATTAAATTCTGTATCCAAGTTAAAGATAACCACACACCATCAGGCGGGGATTTACCATTAAGCTATAAAGGCCTAAGCCTAGGGCCCCCGGTTTCGAAGGGCCCCAAAATTTTGGGAGTAAGGACAGTTTCAAGCATTTCTGCAAGCATTATATTTGTATTTTTGTTTTGGTTCAACGCACGGTTTTTACTATGCCGCTAACTAAAGGTCTCTTTAGAAGAATGAACGCGAAGCTTTCAAGTGAATGACGATGAGCATTCTCTTTTTCTGGCGTTGAGAATCGGTTATTGTTACATATAATGTGTGGAACAAAACGCCTGAATGATTTTCAGATTGCACGAGGCCAGTGAGGTACTCAATAAATATGTAATGGGAGTGTGGCAGGCCCTTCGCCAGGATTTCGCAGCAAGAAGGGCCAAAAACCACAAGATGGGGTCACATTTTTTCAAAGACAATATTGGATGTATGCAGCAAACGGGGGCCAAACATGAAATGGGGCCGGACACCACTGGCCCCCCAATGGCGACGACCCTGGAGTGTGGTCAGATTCATCGCTGCCTTTTTCGTTAGTTTCATTGTGACTGTTTTTGCTCCTAACAGTGCTGTAGCAGCCCAAATCTGCCCCCCAAAATGCTTACAGGGGCCCCCAATGGTGATTTCTAAAAATATTTTGACATAACGACACATCCCGAGGTCAAATGACCGTCACAACAAAATACGCTAATTTTTGTTTTTTTCATTTCACTATTTTGTAGTTCCATTTGCGGACAAAATTTCGACAGAACCGTCGCCAGAAAGTCTTCAGTGCCATCTAGAATATGTTTGGTTAAAAAGGTGATGCGTCCTAAAATCAAAATTCCATTGGTGAAATAGTCTAATGCCAATAATACTGGCGTTCCGAAAGCGTTCCAACCTAACTGCACTGGATGGCCGAAACATGATTTAGTGGAGGCTTTGAAATGAAGGTAGTCTGGTAAAACGGAAGGGCCAGGAAAATCAAGAAATGTAAATAATAGAAATGGTAACCTTAAATTATTTAAGTGAAGTTGATAAAGTAATGAGGCCATACCTTACTGGTCCTGACAACAGCACGTTATGGATAGACTTGTAAGCACCCTAATATATAGGCCAGGGTTGCCAATTTAGCGGATTTTTCTCTAGATCTAGCGGGTTTTAATCCTATCTAACTGCTAAATAACTGGTCTGGCGGCCTCCATACGCTAGATAACGGGTTTTAATCTTGTCTAGCTGCTAAATAACCAGCCTGGCGGCCTCCATCCGCTAAATTCTAGCGGATGATTGGTCTAGTGACCTATACAATTGGTCTTATTCAAGCGGACTCTGGCGGTATTTTGCAATTTTTCTAGCTGGAAAGGTCTTTTAAGACTTGGCAACCCTGCCCTAGGCGAGATCCATTCAAGCGCCCACCAGTCCTATACAAAGATCCTTAATCTACATATCATCACATTCTACACTGCGTGAATAGGAAGGAATATTTTGTACTTCAGATAAGTTTATTAGATGAATTATATATGAAATTGAAATTAATATATTGATAACAAAAGTATTCACCCTATGTAGCAAACCTGAAAAACTGCGTGAACGTGTGTTCCATTTACTTCATCATGTTCATTCACTTTTACTTCGTGGACGTTCGTCACTATCAGAACAACATAGTTTGTACATTTCTTGCCTTTTTTTGGCGCCCCTTTTGACCTAGCGCCCTAGGCAGTCGCCTAGTTTGCCTAAATGTAGCGCCGGCGCTGATCAGGCAATGTTATTCTAAGTAACAGCGGCAGTTGCTGCTCCTATAAATTACAGGACAGAAAAGGGTACCGACTGACAAAAACTTCACTGAATTCTAGTGTTTCATATTTAAATTTAGGGGGTTGAAATTTTGTTCGGGGGATTAAGCTCTGAATTTAGGTCCCTTGCGGCGGCATGGCCCCCAATTGGGGGTATGGAGGGAAGCTGACACGGTTCTGGTTCCTGATATCGAGGGAATTCAGAATAAAGTAATATGTTCAGGAATTGGAACAACTTGTTCAGTGAATGTAGCGAGCACGTATAGTGCTGATTTGTATGACATCAGTCGTTGCAAACCTTCAAGAGGAGCCCCCAATTTAAAATAGCCTAGGGTCCCGAAAATGAAAGTTCGCCCCTGCACACCATGCACGCACTATAAATAAAATAAAATGTAAAGCACTAATAAGGAGTATTTATGCATCTCTAGAAGTAGACTTTTGGGAAGTTAACAGCTAATAAAAGCTATAAACACAAGTCAATGGGGCAACAGATTGAGAAACAAGTGTTATGATTAGCAGTTCATCAGGTCAATAATAATGTTAATTCACTGCGATGAATTTCATTCTGGCTTATTAACATTCTCGATATTTCGTGCAGCAGCATGCCGAATATGATGAGAGTATATTTCCTGTTTTTTGAAATGTCTTTTTTTCTTCATGTATCATCTTTACACTTCAGGAGTGTAACTATTATTAAGTTTCAGATGGTTAAGATTTTTATAATATTGTTGAACCAGACGTAAATGCAATATAAGCTATATATTAATCGATATCTTATAATGCATCACATTCAGTGGTTGCACTGCACTAGGACCAGATGATTATGGAACATTACACACGTGAGCATACTACAATTAAGCAAACATATCTTAATGATGAAGCTCTGAATTTAGAGCAAATGTCTTGTGGCCCTGATTTATGCAAAGGAATAATTTTTATAGCATCAGAATAAACAACATCTGAAATGCGTTGACTGAAAAGTTTTGAGAGCAAAGGTGATATCGTCTGGCTTGATAGTTTGAGCAACTTGATGATTCTGTCATTTATTGAAACCGGTTTTCGAAACTCTTAAGTTTCGAATGGTCATATTTACTACAGCTGCACATGCGGGTGGTTATAAAAGACGTAATGCTACTTCAGGTTAATTCCAGTGAGTGTACTGTATTGACTATTACTATATCTGCCAGAATTCTTCCAACATAGTCGAAAAGCGTTTGTTTATGATGGGTGTTGGTAACATTTTATATATGTTATTGCGTAAGCTTGTGAACTGCTTTTGAGTGTGTGTGTGGGGAGGGTGCTGAAAACGTTTTCCTAATGTGCTAATGATGAAATTGTTTCTTCCGAAAATATTGTGATCGTAAAACCCGGCTTGTGAGACACTTTTCGCCGTTTCTTTACTGCGGACCTGGTGTGTGGTCCTGTCTTGAAGTGGTAATTCTTTTCATTGAAACTTAAAACGGCTTCTTATCAAACAAAGTATCTCGTACGTTAATCCGAAGGTTCTTGAAGAGGCGGAATGTGGCGAAGACATGGTGATTGTTAAAGAGTTGAACTTGTCCTCGCTGGCTTCAGTAAGAAAGTTCGCAGAAGATATCAACGCCACTGAAGAAAAACTAAATATATTGATAAACAATGCGGGCAAGTCGTGCCTTTGCTGTGATTTTCTCGTTATTTTGCTGCAAACGTTTGTAAAATTACAAGAATAGACCATTTTTCTTAGAGAGCTTTTGTATTTTTGGTTGAAACTTGGTTCAAAACTCCAAACGTGCTCGATGCACACCCTGTCATAATCGATTGCAAAGACTTTTTAGCACAATACGTAATATCGCCGTAGCTCGAGCAGAGAATATCTCAGCTGGTTCGTACACGAGACCTAACTTATGCTGTAAATACTCGTAATCTGCATTTTGCAATATTTTTTCGTCTTTGTGTTACGGACTTTTTGTGATCCATGCAAAACAACACGAATATCTGAAGCAGGCTACACACTTTGTTCAAACATACAGCGTTTATAAAGTTCTGAAAAGAAAGCCTTCCTATAACATTGTTGACGTAGTATTATCAGCTGGCATAACGAAACGGTGGTATGTTAAGAAAATATTTGTTCTGATGTGATACCATGACATGCGTCCTTTCCCACGAACACACGATTTGCCTGATAAAATGTGTTATGTATTGCAGAATTCCAGAGCACATTTTTTGCAAATCGTAAACGTCACAAGAAGTGTTGATGTGATGTTTAGTTTTTCAATACAAATTTTTGCGACAAAGTGTCACAAATTCGGCAACAGCAATTTCTCTGCAAAAAGAGATTCACAGCTCACCAAAATATTACACTATTTGCAGAAAAACTGTTATTTTTGATTGTCTGGCTTCGTACGTTTTTACCTATTACGTCTTTGATTCGATGAAATTCTTTCTTTCCAAAGTCCTTAAAAGAGCATTTCAGTTAATAAGCTAACTTTTCATAGATTTTGAAAGATAATGCTTGCAATTTAAGTTAATTTTTTCCTGGACTTGTGATCAAAAATTTCAACTGTGCTGTTCTTAATCAGCTTGTTGGCTTTGTTCTTCGTTTTGTTTCTTCTTCAACTGAATTACTCATCTTAGCTCTCATCTTCTTGGATACATCGTTTTGACTTGAAGAGGATTAAGTTTACACTTCAAAGTTTCTCCTTGGGTTCATATTACTTATCTACCGAAAAAACGTATTATTGTTTTAACCCAACTTGCAAGCTCGGACTTTATGTAGTCCCGTCGCCGCGTGGGCTTTGATGGAATTAGCCAGTGTTTTTTTAGGGTTTTTAAAAGGGTGTTGTGGTGAAGCTATAGGGTGTCAACACCATTTTCCCTTCTACGCCATTTTCCCTTCTATGAACTGATTTTCACAAAAACGCAAGTTTCCCTTCAAATACGTTTATTATTTTAATTCGACATTCACTTCTGGCAAACAAGCTAAAGATAATTTTATAAATACAAAAATTTCAATGTAAGCCTGCACACTCATTCATTCATTTATTTTCGTGCAAACTTTTCGTTTGGGGAGAGTCGCCGGGGCAGCAACCTTAGGAGGACCAAATATCCTCACGATCAATAACAATGTCAGTTTCTCTGGGTCTACACCAAGACGGGACCAAGTATGGCCGGAGATGTAATCAGGCCACCTCGTCCTTGGAGACCTCTGGACCGCTTTCCCGTGGGTGTAGCCAGCAGGTCTTGCCTCGCCAAGCTTTCCTGGGACATTCTGAGCACATGGCAGAACAAACGTAGCTGGGATCTCTCGATTTGGAGAAGAGGCTTGACATCTCGGGCTTTACGGTATTCACACCTGTGCTCTTTGTCACGGAGTGTCACACCCTGAACTCATCGCAAATATCCCATCTCTGCTGTTTGTTCTTTTGACAGTTTTATTTTAGTCGTCACCTAAAATTCATGACCACAGGTGAGGATCGGAACAAAGACCAATTTAAAAACTAAAAGCTTTGCGGTCTTTGAAAGCTCCCGTTTCGTCACCACAGAGCAATAAAGCTCACGCAGAACTGAGTCTGCTTTACCAATCCGTGTATCAATCTCTTTGTTCCGACTGGCGTCACTCGTGAATACTACCCCAAGCTACTTGAACGTCTCCACCTGCTGCAGTGTATTTCCGCTCACTTGCAGAATACGCTACCTTGGGCGACTTGAGAGACACAATGCCTCAATCTTTTTAGTGCTGATTTTCGTTCCTACTTGGTCGCACGCAGGAGAAAACCGATCAAATGCGTGCTGAAGACCCTGTTGAGAAGATCCACTCATGCAGCACCAATTCTTCCGCAAAAAGCAAACGGTTCATCCTGCAGTTCCCAATAGTGACACCCTTGTCGACGCGTTTGTGATTGTCTATCCAATTTATACAGATCAGTGCTCTCCCAAATTTCTGGGAGAGGACCACATAGGCCATTGCACAACAGTTTGAGGGCCAACCTTTTAATAACAACTCAGTACACCTGAAAACAAGACCTCGTCTCAAATCGCGAAGGCAGTTTGCACAATCGGCGATTGAACTGATGGAGTCTCTTGCGGGGCATGACTCTATCGCACAGTGGACTCAATATCAGTCCACTCGAGGAGTGGAAGACGTCAGGGGCCCCACCTCATTCCCTTCCACCACCCAAAGTGGGAAACCCCAATCTTGGGCTTCGCCGCTCGGCGTGGTGTAAACTGAACCACCTCAGAACGCGAGTCGGACGCTACCGGGAATTACTACACCAATGGAAGATGGCACTGGATCCTTGGTGTCCATGCGGTTCTGGAGAAGCCCAAACCGCGGAAAATATCATAAGTGGACGTTGTGGCTCTTTCCGGATGTCTGGAGCGAATGCAGATCTTGCTTCACCCCCACCTGCTCTGTGCGCCTGGTTAGAAGAAAATGATCTTGCAGTTTAATCATACCCACGACGACGACGAGTGCCAACCTTGCGTAATGTGATTTTTTCGGAATATGTTACATTCTATCTAATCAGCAAGTTTTTCGTAAATATAGTATTTCATTATTGGCAAAATGTGTGTTGCGGCCGGATGAAAATGGCTTCGCAGGTAGGATTTGTCGCGCGGGCCGTAGTTTCGAGAACCCTGATATAGACTATGAAGAGGATTGGTAACAGCACACACCATTGTCGGAGTCCAACACCAATGCTGCTGAACGGTTGTGATTTAACCCCGTCGACATGGATACAATCGTCTGAGCAAAAATACATTTACTTGACGACCAGCAAGAGACACCCGTCAACGCCGTACTCCCTCGACACTCCCCAGAGCTTTTCACGAGGAATCCGGCCATATACTTTCCGGAGGTCGACAAAAACATGTGAATACGCCTTTGGCAAGCTCCCAGGATTTCTCGAAAATTTGGTGGAGAGTGGAAGTTTGTTCTGTGGTGCTACGGCAGCAACGAAAACCGCACTGGGTATCATCAAGCTTTGGTTCAATTATTTTGGCGGCATCTTAGCATGCACTCTTCCTGGGAGGTTTAGCAAAGCGATGCGGCGGTAGTTGGTTCATTCACTCCTGTCTCCCTTTTTTGTGTATGGGGATGATCAATTTGCCAGTCTTTCGGCACCCTTCCAAAATACCATGCCACTTGACACACACGAGTCAGCCAAAACATCCGGCGTTCCAAGTTCCCCTAATTCACTATCAAACTTTTCACAATTAGCTTTAAGCTCGGATTTACTAACGGCATCAGAGAGCTTATTGATGCACAGTTCTACGGAAGCTTTCATCTGTGCACAGTTAAAACATACCGCCTGAAAAACTTTGTTCAGTTAGGTGAGTTGGCAATGATGACAAAAAGGAAAGCCCCATGTTTAAATATTTTGTTTTCAGAAGTCGCAGTAAAACAACGCACATTACATCATATTTATTTTCTGACAGCTGTTTCAGTGCGGCCCAAATACCAAAATCTCATTCCTAGCTCTCACTATTGCCTCACTCGACAACCACCTTGCATTGCATGCGCGCTGCAACCGCCGACCTTTTATGTCTTCATTGTAGTCTGATGCATAGCCAGGCAAGCCACTCGCAACGGTGAAACAGTAAAGCACTTTTATAATTGGATTACATTGCTTTTGCAGATTTGTACACCATACTGTAAAACCCTGTGGCAGTACAGTGACGGGCCGAAGCGAGGCGGTGCGCATGAAAATGCACAAATACCATACTTACAAGTTACAATTTTCGCTTCCAAATTCTGGGCCAGAAAATTGTGACAGCTTATAACATTGTAGCCGTCTGTTGCAATAGCCACGTGCAGGGAAACATGCTTTCCTCAAATCGTTTTACTTCAGTACAAGGCAAAACCACGTCTTGGCGTTCAGAATTTAGGGTGTCATTGCAAAATTTTAGGGTGTCATTTTGACACTCAAAAATGGCTTAAAAAACACTGGGCTAAGCCCCCCCAAACAATGCACCAAGCCCCCCAAATTGAAATATGAATAGAGTTTTGTCAATTTTTGCAATGTCAAGCCCCCCTGCACAAACGTAAAGACTCCCTGTTGACGACATTCTCGTGACGGTTCTGAGTTTATATAGCTTGCGATACAAAAATTGTCGGAAAAACAACCTGTCCAACAAGTGTCATATCACTGGTTAGGGATATCTCCTTTTTTGTTGATCACAAATAAACAGAGCTGGCTTCTAAAATGGTATGCTTTTCAACAATTAGCAAAATCCACCATTTTTTGCTCAAAATCTATTCCCAATCGTCAAAATTTGCGCTCAGTTAAAACCACTCGTGACCTTGAAAGTTTTTTAGTGCTTCGAAAACCTGGTTACATGCTGATTCACGATACAGCTGTTTCCACCGAGCCACGGCAGCCAGGATTTTTCCTTTCTATTGTATTATGTCCTCATAGCGTCTTGCAGTCGTCATCATCAGCTCGAGCATAAAGATAGTGACATAAGCGGTGTGTTGCACTTTAATCAATTTTATACTTTACAAATACTTTGATATTCGTTTGAATCTGACCCCCTGGCCTATAGTTGTGTCCACACATCACATCCGAATATAGTATACTGTAATTCAACTGCAAGAGGAATTGTCATTTATATTGTTATCGCCTTATTCTTCCGGCACTTCAGGGGATTTCTGACTGCGTTGTTACCGGTACGAGTTCGAACGAACTTTCTGTGCATGGCTTTTACCTAATACTTTCAGGGGTGATGATGTGTCCTCAGGGAAAAACAGAAGATGGTTTTGAGACCCAGTTTGGTGTGAACCACTTGGCTCACTTTTTGCTCACAAATCTACTCATGGATTTGCTAAAAGTAAGTACGAGTTTTTATGAGTAAATACGCAGTAGACGTGCTGGAACACTTTGGCTGTATAGGAAATGTTTCTTAGAAACTAAAGTACCATCCAGGTGCAAATTTTGTTAGATTTTACCAGTGTTATAATTGGGGGGGACGCATAGATCTTCAACTGCTAATTTTTTTGTAAGGAAACGACATTTCTATTATTTTTATGTTAGCTATTACCCATCAGCTTTTACGTTTTTCCTGTAATTTTTGGGACATGCTCAAGAAAAAATTGCTCAGTTAAGTTGAAGTACTGTAAGTTTTTAATAGGAAATCGATTTCGTTGTATGGTTCCTCAGCTTTTATTCAAATAGATTCTATTTGGTTAACGACTGGGTATGCGTAATTTTACATGAAATCGATTGCCTATTAAAGAATTTGCTGATGGATTCCTTGCTTAACCCCATTGTGGAGAGAACTTACTTGAATATAGATATGTGCAAGTTTGAATCATTGCAAGAAATGAAAGCATAGAGCATGGTCGCCTGATTTCTCAAAATCGTACGGGACGGAAAATAACTAAGTGGTAAAGTGCTTAACTGTCGACACGAGTCATCACAAGATCTTTTCTTAATGAATCACTACAAATCGTGACTCGAGTCAACTCGAGCCGAGTCACTGACTCGGTTACTCGAGTCACGCCATTACTGCAAACGACATGATATCAATGGCAGCAAAATGTGAAGAAAGACTGCGCCCGCCAAAATGTGGCAAGAAAGATGACCAGAGGTTTGGTCCACATCATTACTCCATCTGCTTACTCTATCAAGCAAAGAAAAAGGCCTAAATACGAAGAAAATGATTACTTACAAAAGACCTACCACAATTTGACAAAACAAACACATTGCTTTAATTCAGCACATTGCTTTAATTCAGACAAAAAACGAACGTTCTTCAGAGCTTGCAAACGCTGGTTTCCATGGAAAACAGGGCCAATCCGACGGTCCCAACTGTTTCCCAAATACTGACAAAAAGTAAAACTGTCCCGCTGAACCAAAACCTGACATGTGCAAGCTATGGCATTTATATGGAGACTTGTGTGACTGCCATCAACAGTATGCTGGCTAGACAGTAAATACATTTTCAACGAGATGTTCAGCGTACCAAGGAAAGTTTCCGCGATCACAACATCGGCTCGCCCTCATAATGCCACCAAGACTCAAGGTTCCTACCACAGCGATCCCGTGAAGCGTTGAAACTTTCGCAAGGCTGATTGGAAGCGCTTTTGCCTTTTCACAGGAGAAACCGTTGACAGATTGCTACCTCCGGACGCATTAAATATTGAGAAGGCATACCAGGATTTTTGCGAGATCCTACTATCCGCGGACAAACAATGTATCCAAAGTGGCCATCGGAAGAACTGTGTGCCATGCTGAGACAAAGAGTGCGAGACCTCTCTTCACCCGAGCCCCAGCCCCAGGAACTGACGTTGTTAAAGCCATCCCTACTATCTCGTCTAGAGCACAAGAAGCAGAAGCGATGGGAGGAAGCTGTTAATTCCATCAACTTCTCGCACTCTAGTTGCAAGGCGTGCAGAACCATCAACAGACTTACTAGCAACTCTGGACGCTTCTCTCGCCAGTACCCCATTTCGGCAAACTCCATCACTTTGCAAGTCGTGAAGAACATGGCACATAGGACCGGGGATCGCGAGTCCACCAGGCTCGTCAACAAGGAGCTGTCCGGCCTATGGAAGATTCCAACACCTGAGGGCCACAGTATCTCTGAACCCTTTAGGCCGAAGGAGCTTGCTGCTGCCCTCAGACGCCTGAAGCCAGGAAAATCTCCGTGATTGGATTCCATCTTCCCGAAGTTTATACTCCACGCCGGGTCGGCTATCAAATCTTGGTTTTGCGACTTCCTCACTTCCTGCATGCGCCAACCCAAAATTCCAAAGATTTGGAGAAGAGCACAAAAAGTTGCGATCCGATTCCTAAGCCAGAAAAGCCATTGGGGGACCCCAAGAGCTACCGTCCCATATCTCTGCTGTGCGTACCCTTTAAAATCCTCGAGAGGCTCATCTACGCTCGTGTCGAATCAATCATCGACCCATTGCTTCCACGGGAACAGGCGTACTTTCGACATGGGAGGTCGGCCGTAGACCAGGTCACCCTGCTAACACAGGACATCGAGGATAGCTTTTCGGTTAAAAAGAGGCTGGAGCTGTGTTTGTCGACCTCACAGCAGCCTACAACACTGTATGACACCTCGGCCTCACCTGCAAGCTGCTGCAATTGATCCCTAATAGGCACATGGTCCGCATGATTATGGAGATTGTTGGAAATCGCAGCTTTACCCTTGCCGGAAACGGTGAAAGGAGCAGGTTACGACGCCTCAAAAACCGCGTCCCACAGCGATCTGTCCTGGCCCCCCTTCTCTTCAACATCTACGTCTCTGACCTGCCAACCAGCATGCCGTGCCATGGAGTCTGGACATCTGCTCCACTCAGTGCTCACCCGATCATCGAGTACAAACGCATGGAGCCTAAATCAAGACACCATTTGTACCCGCCGCACAACATCTCATCAGTTCGTCTGCAATGGCGATTCTAGAATTAAAAAGCGGGGGAGCCACTGTGGGGCCAAGAAAAAAGTGGGGGACCAACATAAATATCTATATTGCATGGTGATTTTTCGTTGTTTTGAAGATTAAGTTGCTATGATTAACCCTGTCAAGCTCAATATAGGCTTTCGGATATCGTTAAATATGAACTAGCGTTATTATTCATTAGAGACACCTGAATGCCACTGCAGATGTAATCACACAAGTATACTGTTATGCCGAATATTCTGTGCTAACAATGCAACTTCCACAGCACTGCACATGTAAAACAAAACACTATTTTCGTGCACAATTGTGCCGACCCCACATGAAAGAAAACAGCTCCACGAAAGTGAATACAATTCACATGAAAGCGAAATGGTTCCATTTCCAACCACCTATTCCATATTGACACAGAGACAAGTAGGCTG
>JGI24159J19872_10009669_pt1 | contig 12639 bp, 8 predicted proteins | sample Ectturendosymbi4_FD_19872 | JGI IMG/M metagenome (IMG submission 19872)
TTTTCCCGATGTTCAAATGCAGTTAAAAACGTACTTTTTCGTTCCTTTTGTACGCCCATGTATGCATCACAATTATGGTGTAATTTCAAGAAGTCATGCATATGCAGAGATTGCGGGTGGCATATAATTTTGGATGCAGAGCTCTATACAACCTGCCCTGGAGAGCGAGTGTTAGTAGCCACCAGGTTCAATGTATCATTCCTACCTTTGAGACTCTGTTACGAAAATACACGTACCTGTTTCTCGAAAGATGCAGAAAATCTAACAACCTATGGTTACGTGCTTTGATGCAGTCAGATTGTTTGTATTCGCCCCTATCCTTTGAACACTATAATCGCATTTTACTCTGTGAATGAGTGAACGAACTTTGTAGTATCCAAACAGATAAATTAGATCTTCTGGCGATTTTTTATTGTTAGCCGACGTTTCGCCCACCTATTCAAGTGTGCTTCCTCAGGGCAATTGCCCTTTGGGGGCATGGCTCCTTTGGCCCCTCAGTGGCTACGCCTATGTTCACTGTTCTGGTTTCATGCAGTGGTGAGCTTGCAGTTCACTCATTTCCGCTCTTTTTCCTGCAGGGGCAGGTCAGGGTTGCCAGATTGGCCTGTTTAGGCCAAATTTCAGAAATCTGGCCTCGTTCCAAATTGGTTGGCCTGAAAGGTCTTGTTTGGCCTTTTGGCCTCATCTCAAGTTGGTTGGTGTTAAGAAATTCGTTTGAGCTTTTAACACCTTTTTGGCCTTTTTACTCTGAAAAATTATACTCTGCAGGAAAGTATTACTATTCCATTGTTTTCGGCAACACATTTGCAAAACGTTTTTCATAAATGCTGTATTTGACCGACCCAACACCTACGTTCTGATGTTAGTAATATTTGAGGGATGTGGGTTTTGAAATAAAGTTTTTGCGTCACTGGAAATGTGTGCACTGTGTAGTGTGTTTTAAGCACGAAGCAGCCTCAACGCTTGCAGTTGTGTCTCCACGACATAAATGCGACAGTGATGTCAAAGAAGTGGGAGGAGGGCTCTTATAATTCTGGTCCAAGTACAGGATTGAATGGAAATGACTTTCGCATGGGTGCAGAAAGATGCCGATGGATCAGTATGCAAACTGTGGCACCGTGCAGGACCGTAACCAGGAGGACGTAGGGGGGCGAAGCCCCACCTGCAAAACTTTTCGCCCCCCTGGAAAAATATGTTGGACATAGTTGAAAACTATTGGACATTGCCGCAAGGCTAAAGTTTGTTTGGTGTCTATTGGACATAGTTTGAAAAATTTGGGCCCCTCTCAGAAAGCTCTTCGCCACGCCTGGTGTCCCAAGCTGGTTGCGGGCCTGACACCTTGTACCCAAAGTGTGCAATCTAAGTCACAAACCACGAAAAGTCAGAGAAGCATCAGTAATGATCTTCAGTACAACGACAAATGAACTTAATCTCAATTTTGAAAAAAAGCTTGTGATACGTTTCTCTGTGACAAGGAAATGGCAACACGACAAATAATGTTTGGCTATGTTCTGGCTTTTAATCAATCCGTTTGGCCTTTTTCTGACCTCATTTTACCACTCTTCAGTGGCGTAGCCAGCCCAAGAATTGGGGGGTGTCAAATTCTTTGATTTTAGGCGAATGACACTATTTTGTTTGGAAAAACGCCTCTCAAAGCACAAAATGACTGGATGTTCTAAAAATCTGGGAGGGGGCATGGCTATTTGATCTCCTTAGAAAACGAGATTGCAGCGTTTAGATAGCGCGATACCGAAACCTGTAATGCTTTCAGGACATCAAGAGCTGAAAAGCGCAAAGCTTCTTAAGAAGAAAAAGCGCAAGGATCTGGCAGTATAGCCAAAACGCCGTGACTGAATCGCTTTATCTAGCAAAACTTTCAAGCAGCAACCTAAAGCAGTGGCGTTAACCAGAGCACCTGAAAATTGAGGTGAAAATCAAGACATTAGCGTGGAAACAAGTTTCACATTCAGCCTGGCTGACCATATTGACATGTTCTTTTTCCGGTGTTTTTGTTTTTACTCTCTGGTTTGTGCTTATTGTTCGGGAGAATGTTGTTTCTTGCCGAGCTACTCTCTAGTCTGTGAAATATGTTTTCTTAGTAAAAATAGTAAATACACCCTAGTATTCATATAATAAATTGTCTTCTCGCAGCTCACTGTATGTGAATTTGTGTAAGCACATTCTCGACTTCCGGAAAAAATAAACGGGAACCTTGCGAATCAGCGAAAACATAGCTTTTACAAATGATGACGTCATGAATTACGTCATAGGGGTCCTCCAGTAAAAATTGCCCCGGGCCCCCCTACCGTTTAATCCGGCTCTGGGTCTCGGGACTCGTCTCGAGACCCATTTTTGCGAATCTCGCCAGAAGCCGGTATTTTGAAAATACATAATTTGCCGGAACTTCAAAAAGAACTAACGCAGAATTGCTCAAATTATAATGATTCTAGTAGTGAATCTTGTCAGGACAGATCCTTCAGCGAAGTTTATTTGCTGCTGTGGACGCAATCCTTAGTGCGATTATCACGTCACACACATACACACCGAAATAGAATGAGCCAGCTAAAACAAGGGGAAATTATATTGCAGTTTGACATTACCGATTGTCTCTCTGTTTATCCTGTGCCACTTACGAATCGCGACAATGTTTAGATCTGGCACTGTTAACAAAATTGCCGGTATTTTTACAAAACGCCAGAGGTGGGCAACAAAGGGGGCCATGGATCCGGTGTGCGGGAGTCGACTCCGGATGGATTCTGCGTTTTTCCTTCGGACCCGGACCCGGAGTCAAAAATTTGTGGAAAACTGGACCCGGTTTCAATGGAAATTTCTGACCTCTGCGAAATTTCTGATCTATTATTCTTTGTCAGTTATGTTGCTTCTCAGAGTAAAGGAATAACGTTTGGGGTTTCCTTTTTGATGTGTGTTGTGTAAGTAAAAACCTTTTGGTTAGATGTCAGATACCCACAACAAGCTACAGTACGAGAATAACTATAACCACTGAAAAAAGTTGGACTTGTTCATAGACCTCAATTATTTTTCTTTTTCTAACCCTACCCAAACCCTAACCCCACACACTTATCTAAACACTAAACAATGAGCCCTGATCATCAGTTTTCACAGCGTATTTGATATGCAGAATATCACTCTGTGCATGCGCACATGGCGTTAATTCAGAAATTTTGCTTGACACCGGAACTGGAGTCACTTTTCAATTTCGACAGTAGCAGGAGTCTGCGTGGTCATTTCTTAAGTAAAAACATGGCCAAATGACGGTTGCATCGATGGTAGCAGGAGTTTGAACAAGAGTCGGATTCTCAAATTTAGAAAATTTCCGGACCCAAATCCGGATTAAAAAATGTTGGAACAGGAGCGGATTCGGAGTCTGAAAAAGTGACTCCGGCCACCTGTGGTGAGCAACCGCTACTTTATTAATAGCGTCGCTTCCGCTATTTGTTAAATTGAATAGCGGCGCTACCGCACCCGTTACTGAATAAAAATAGTAGCGAGCTATCGCTACCGCTCCTTTTGCTGCACTTTTAAAAATTTTTTTGGTCTTATTTTACTGACGTAGGATACATTTTGAAAAACCTAACCCTGAAATGTTTTTTTGAAAAAAGTTGTTAAAGAAAAAACGTGATCTGAAAAAAATGGTCATTCAACAATATTATGGCACAGGCACAGCCGGCGTTAGCAAGTGCAAGCAGTAACGGATTTGCGCATAGGCCAAGTAGGCCATGGCACAGGGCCCCGCGGTTTTGGAGGCCCCCGCAACTCTTTCCTATGATGACTCAATAATATTGAGTCAATATTATCTAAAAATTCACGAAACTGCGCAGAAGCATAACTTCACAAGTTACCTTGAAAAGAGCGGAAATTCAATGTCTACTCTAAACTCTTATCAGCACATTAACAACACGATAATATTGTGCATCTGGGCGTGAGAGAGATGCAGGCCGTGTTTATGAAAGTGGTTCCAAAAAAGAATGAAGAAGAAAAAAAGGTACTTAATTGATGTTCAGTTTTCCACTGACAAAAAGCTCGTAACAACGCAAGACCGCCAGAGACTGCAAAAATCCGACGAAAAGCAATATTGTCAGTATTAGATCCTACGTTTGATCGTTTTACTAGATTTCGCGCAAACAGGGATTGCTTGTTGAAGCTCTGACTATATGTTAGTTAAACCAGCTAGAACAGTTTCTCGTGAGCCTTACTGGTAAAAACGTGTCTACATTGGGCTTATTTCATATGGTTAGCTGGGGGTGTTGCGACAATACTTGGCTGCTGTGCAAAACTTGTCTTCATGCTGTTTACCAACGGCCTATGGCACACAGCAGATTTTTTCAAACTATGGGTCGCGGGCTGAAATGGGGTCGCGAAATGTAATTTTCGGGTCGCGAAACCAATTGGCTTGACAATTCAGATATAACATTTTTTGTATAATTTCCAAGAAAATTGAATGTAGGTAGACCTGCAGTGAATCTATTTCTACCGCATTTTTAATTTTCGGGGCAATATCCTACTTTACGCTGTCAGTTTTTTACTATGATGCCTGTCTGAGCTATCAAATGATACCAAAAACCAAGCACAACAAAGTTAGCGGTGTTACACCACGATTGTTTTAACGTATTGACCGATACTGACCTTATCGCATTCATTCTGACATGAAGGCATCCTTCTGTTTAGACTCTAGGTCTACTATAGGGCCTACGTTCACTGCTTTGAGAGCACACCGAGTAGTTTCAAACTAATGTTAAAAGCTTCTAAACAGCTTCAGAAGAACTTTTGATTTTGATTGAGGAGGAGTTATATCCACAAACCACACACAATTGAAACTTTAGGAGGGCACACACCTGCCATGCCCAGGATGAGTTTGCGGAGTTATTAAACGATAAATGTTTGCAGCTGGAATTTTCAAAACAGAGTTTAGCCTAGGTCATTTTTGTATAAGAACAAAAAATGAATGTTCAGTCATTTCTGATGTAGCCATTCATAAATTCTTAGATATTTGCACAAGATATTTGTGTGAAGCGGCATTCTCAGAATTGATAATGTCATGAAGTCCAAAAACCAATGTTTTTTGAAAAATGTTAAGAATATCCTTCGTCCTGCGTTGTCTTGTATCAACCTACGAATAATTGATCTGTGTAAACATTATCAAGTGCATCCATCCCATCAGTTGTGCTTGATAACTGCCATAAACATAATTGTTTTTGTTAATTATTTTTTGCCTGTTTCCATTACGTGGTAGTTTTATTGCTGTGTATTTACTTTCGTGGATTGTGTGCATTTGTAGGTTTCGCCATTGACAAAACTGCATCTGGAGATTTTTAATGGGACGTTTCCACGTATCATTAACATTTAGGCTATCCATCAAGGAGGCGACATTGAAAAACCTTTTTCAAAATGGGAAAATGCGGCCGCAGAACAAAAAAGTTTGATAAAAACCTGGCATAGAGGATTAAAACACTATATTTCGTATTGCTTGGAAAATGACAACTTCAAAACGGCATAAATAAGCTCAGTGTCCACTGAATGGATTGTGCTTGTTTGTTTCATAAAATATGTGGTTGCTATTACTATAAAAAAGGAGTTTACGTGCAGGTAATCAGATCGACAGCTAGACGATATTTTTGAGGGCGGCAACACCAGGGGCGTAACGAGGTTAGATGGCACCCGGGGCAAGAAGCAAGTTTGGCGCCCGCATGTTCGAAACTGGCCTCTTTCGGAAGAAAATGTACTGTATCGATGAAAGTAGGCTACTTGTGACATTGTTGGGACTCTTTGGCGTCCCCCGCAGTGATTCGGCGCTCCCACAGTGATTCGGCGCCCAGGGAATTGTTCTCCCTTCTCCCTCTCGTTACGCCCCTGTGCTACACGGTCCCGCATGAAAATGTATACATCCGAAAAATCAAACCTACAAAAAATGCTAGAAATCACGGAAATTTAACGAAGAGAACTTCTGAACTATACACGAAAGAGCTATAAATTCCAAGAAAAGATCGCAATGCCATTTGTTCTTTAACACTGCGATAGTAACCATCGGAATAAAAGTGCGTTTCCACAACACGTTACCCTTTATGACGAAACAAACGTGCAGTTCGGTTGCGGCGACCTCGAGATTGCACCAGGAGTTCGGGATCATTGATACCAGCGTTGCCACTTCTGATATTTTAACATGACATCAGATGTGATGTTCTCAGATAAATTTCTGATGTCTAATGTTTTGGCGACAAATCTGATGTTGGCTGGGTTGTTGTTTTTCCAAATTTCCTCTCATTTTAGGTCGAAAATAAGTTAGATTCATGATTTTTAAGTTTCTTTCATCAATCTCTCACCCTAATCAGTGGTGTAACTAGACGTTTGACCCAGGGGGGAAGCTTAGCTGAAGGGGGCCCACTAGCCAAAACTCAGAAAAAAAGTTAAGAAAAATAGTGAATCTCTGGATGTCGTGGATATCTGTACTAGATAAAAAAACGAAAACACCCCGAAAAACGCAAAAAACATCAACCTAAAGAATACTAAACATCAAAATGTCAACTGGAGGGACCCAGTTGTAACATTCAGCTTGCCAGGGGGGAGGGTCGCCCTGTGCTCCCCTGTCAGTTAAGCTACTGACCCTAAAGTGTGTTTGGTTATCGTTTCAAGCTAAATAACCTCTCTTCGCTGCGTTGAGACTAACATTTTACGTAAATTATAAACGATTTCTCCATTTCATGGCGATATTTCGCACTGTTTTGATTCAACGAGGGTACTCGCACTTTGTTAGGTTTGTTAATAGAAGCATTCATCTTATGCAGGTTTTTTTAGGTGTATTAGGGACCCAAATCGGGTATCCGTAGAATCAGAGAAAATTATCATCGGTTTTCTGGAATCAGACAAAATCGGGTCCCTAGAATCAGAGAAATCGGGTCCCTACAGGTCCGTACCGGGTGCCTGACATTTTCCTTAAAAAAACCATGAGCTTATGTGAAACCGTAGCGTAAAAATCTGATTTTATCTGATGTTGAAGAAGGCAACAATCTGATGTTGACAAGACTGACCCCAGTGGCAACATTGATTGATACTAAACAGCAGTAAGCAACCACTAGATTTAGCACGCAAGTAGTAACGTTTTCGTGACATTTGTGCAATACACGTGATGCACGAGTAAAGAGTCATACCCATGCCAAAAGAAAGATTATTAAGAAAAAGTCATCAGCGAAATAAAATATATTCGCATTGAACAAAACCGAAAATACTATAGGCTATTCAATGGGGATTACTAAAACTGGCAGACAGTCAAACTTGTACAGAAATCAGTTGCTGTTGTGGGCCCTTGATACTTTATGCAACATAGGAATATAATATAGAGTTGTATTCATGTATCGCTGCTGAATCACGAAATTTTTCAAACGAGTATTTTATCTGAAACAAATAAATTTCATCACGGGGGGCCCCCTTGCAGCGGGGGGCCGGGGCAATTGCCCCCGTTCCCCCCCTTAATCCGGCCCTGCCGAAACCAAGTCTCGAGACTCTATCACTGGCGAAAAGTTTTCTGAGAAGGGCCCAAATTTTTTGAAATATGTCCAAGGTATTTTTACAGGGGATGCGAAAAATTTTGCAAGAGGGGCTTCGCCCCCCTGGGCCTCCCCTAGTTACAGACCTGTGGCCCAGCAAAGGTTTTGCCGCTAGCAGCAAAATAGACACTATCTGTTAATTTTGATATGATTAGAATAAACACTTTTAAGCAACAGAAATCTTCCTATTCCGATCCAGTCCTGTCCGCCAATTTTCAAAGAAATTAAAGTGCAATCCAGTATTGATCCGGGTAAAATTGGCTTCAGTCCTAGCTGACTGATTCAGTTCGATTCAGACATCCAGTCCTGTCCTTGCTCATCTCTGTGATACGCATGATAAGCTTCAACAATTTGGCGTAACGCTTCAGGAATCGTGTTGTTTATGTTGCAGCTTGCACTTTGCGACGTTACAGGACGGATGCGTTTGCTCCACTGATACTGCTTATTTATTGACCCTTGCCCTGTGGGCGTGACCGTGATACTGATCTTATGGTGATAGACAACATCACGATGGCCTCGCTTGAACAGTGCTGGAAGTCTAGCTCCTACCTTAGTGCCTTGAGACAAAAAAATGTCATCATCCAAGCTAATCCAAATTTGCCAGCAGTGTGTTGTGTACATTTAAGTGCTGCCAATTAACAGGATTTAAAAAAAAACTTTTTAAAAAAGTACACAGCAATTGAAGAAGTTTGTTATTGTTTTTGCAATGGTAAAATTGTTTTTCATATACAAGCATTGCTAATCTGATTGCATTTATCTTCACACAGCAAATGTTTCAGCCTTAAAAGTGGACTCATCGGGATCAGTCCATCAAGGAAAACATTTTTCCTGAGCTGTGAATGCCCTCAAACAATTGTTGTGGTTTGCAGTCTGTTATTTGCGACGTCCACTAAACATACTTTTGGAAAGGGATCTTTCTTTTGATGTAGGTGAGTGGATTGCCAGTGCTTTTACAGGCTACAACACTAGTCAAGTAAAATGCTTTGCTTGATTGCTTCCGCAAGCATGAACACCAGTCACCACTTTCACACAATATTCAGACAATACTTCTGCCTTATCTCAAAGTACTCAGTATTTATAAAGGGTTTTAAAAGTTGAATAGAAAGAAATTAAAGTATTGCATTGTAGGCTTGCATTTGTGGACAATGCCTAAAAAAATGTTTGTAAAACTTGTACTTTCACTGTTTGTTTTGATTACCTCTGCTATCAAAATTTTTGATAATTCATTCATTCATTTACGCTTTTGAATATAACTCCTTGATCCTTACACAGCAAATGTTTCTGCCTAATGGACTTGTTACGCTATGTGTAAGTCTCCCTGTGCAGTATTGTTTTACTCACCTTTTTAGCTATCCTGACTACCGCATGATCTATGATGAAAACATAGCTTTATGACATATCTCACTTCACTTTAAAACTCCTGAGGTTTTCTTGCGTTAAAAGAAATTCCTTGATGGTTAACCCTTTATCAAAAAGTTATATTAAAAATTTTAAACAGCTCTGACCCTTTTGTTTTTCAACAGTTTCAGCAATTGTTTATAAACTGCTGTTTATAAAGTTAAAATTTTCAAGATTTGTCACATAATTTCATGCTTATGTTTAAAATTATTAAGATTTTGTTGTTTTATTACAGCAAGCAACAAATAATATTTTATCAAACAGTGAACCTCCTTTAGCAATCTGACAAGTCAAACAATATGAAAATGGCAACCAATTTTCATTTCATTGAAAAAGTATATCATCATGTTCTTCCATTAAGACGTGCTGCTCTAAAGATTCAAAGAAGTTGGTTGCATATGCACAATGTTGTAAGTGTTGAGAAATATGCTTTAAACGAAATAACCAGCATTTCTTAAACTATAAAAATGCAAAATAAACTGCATTTTACAGTAAACATACAATATATGCTTTTTAACAATGTGACAATCCTCATTCTAGATTGTTTGTATTTTTTTCAAATGCAGTTGTTCCAAAAGATTTTTATTTACAAAATTTTCTTTGACTGTTATCTTTAATAATGGTGTTAATATGGTACACTCAGGCTTTCTTTATCCCAACTCCGAAAAACTGGAATTCCCACTATCTGATACAAAACTGGTAAGAATGGATTTTTCCCAATGCATTTCATACATCTAATCCAAAAACCTTGCTGTCCAACAGGAAATTTAGGAACGAATATGTCAAATCAATAGAAAAAAACTAAACCTGATTACACCAACTGTTATTTAGTTGTTTGTTAAATCACAATGGAATAGTGAAAGTCAATTTTCTATACACAATGAATGTAACAGTCAAGTAGCAGAATTTGCAGGATGCAGTTAGGTCGTTTATACAGTTTTAATCTTGTTCTGAATGCATACTAGCTTACGTATGTCGATTGGATCTGCTTGTAAATAAAAAAAACATCAGTGTTTCGTTTGTTCATGTTCCACATGCAGTCTACATGTTTGCTTAAGTTGACAGTTCGTCTAAGTCAACAGTTTTCTTCTGATCCCCTTTGAGCATCCGCTAAGGCGAGTTCTACTGTACTGTTAGCATTTCTTCTGGAAATAATTTCACTCTGTATATTTTTGATTCCGATTATCTGGATACCTTGCTAAACTGGCATTATTTGACAAAACAAAGTAGTTTGGATAAACGAGGTCTGACTATGCATGAACCCTTGAGAACAATGAAACCAAATGTTATTTATAGGCCTGTATTCAAGCTTTTTTTCATGGTAATGATGCAAAATAGTATATGGAAGCATCAGTTGACCTTGCACTTAATTTATTATGATTATCTTCAAAGGAATAAAAGGCAACATAAAAACTGGAAAAATATGATAGAATTTGTCCACACACAGTAATTAAGAAATGTTCATTATGCATGCAAGTTTATACTAAATGCCTCTTGAACCCTTGCTTGACAAAAAGGGGCCTACATCTTATAAACATACCTTTTTGCCTGCATTTACAAAACTCCATAAAATTTCAAAAAATGTTTGATTTATTAAAAATATAGATTAATGCATGCCAGAAATTGACCACTTTTATTCTTTGTGACATTTGCTGGGGATAACATTGCGCCCTTTTGAAAGGATACATCATGTTTTAGAACTCTGTATGTGTGAAAATTAAGCAATGGAAGTCATGTTTATGATCACTTGGAAATAACCAACAAATCTGAAAGCAATAGTGATAATGCAAGCAGTGAAAACATTTGTGCAAACTAGCTGATGATTTTTAGCATATTCCATTAAGTTGCTCTTAATCAATTATGCAAAGGTTTGCATTGAGCTACCCAATGCTCTAAGTAAAGGTCTGACTGCTTGGCACTGGCCTTCTCAGGTTCATTCAAAATGCTAAGAATATTTTTAGTCTGTCAAGTTTGTTTAAAAATTGGGACTCTGAAATGCACAAAATGCAGGGTTATTGAACACAGCATTTAAATGTGTTGGAAGTATATTTCAAATTAAGAAAAAGCAAGGTACTCTACTTAAAATGACAGTACATGGTATATCACACAAAAATCTTCATAAAAGATTTATAGTTTCCAACAGAAGACGCTATTATTTTATTGCTGAGGAAAGCTGTGGTGAGAAATCATTTTGTATGCGTAGGTTTGCAACTATAATAGGATGTTACTTTGACTAAACAAGATAAGTATTGCATTAAAGATAAACTGTTTACTTGTTTGTGAGAGGTTTCATGCAAGCATCAGCTTGTTCATTATTTTACAGTTGCATTATGAAGTGCACCATCCAAAAAGTATCCAAACCCCTGAAATATATTGGGCTGAAGCTGCAGAAAACCTAAATTGGTTCAAGAAGTGGGATAAAGTTTTAGATGTAAGCAATCTTCCATTCACAAAATGGTGAGCCTCATTATGCAAATTATAATAGCCTAACACCATTCTGCTGCTCATGACTGCCTGTTAATCAGGGTTCCAAATCAGCACTGACAGTATTAAAAAAGCAATGAGTATCAAAATCAGTTTTCAAAACCTTGAAAACATATTAAACTCAGCCAGAATACACAGAGTATTGAAAAAAATTGTACTTCTGAAAAGAAAAGAAATTTAAAAGTATGGTATCTTAGCAGAATAGTCTGACTACAATAATTAGCTTAAATTAATAATTGCCCAAGATATTGAGTGACATTGCAAGCATAATAAACAAAGCTCTAGTGCAGGGGTCTGACAATGTTGGGTTGCGAGACCTTCCGTCCTGGGTCGTGAAATAATTTAAATTACATTTTAAACTTGCCGTTCTCATTAGATAGAATAAATGCAATCATTTGCTGTTTTATGCACTAAGTTTAATGCAATTTTGTGTAAGAAAATTGTTACTGTTATTAGCAGTCTTATAATTGATATTTAATTATGAAGTATTTTCCACAATTATAATTCACAAAGTGTTTGGGTTGTGAGAATTTAGAACTACTTTTTAGGGTCGCACCAAAAAGTATTTGCAAACCCCTGCTGTAGTGCACCAAGTATTGAATTCAATGATGCCAGGTAATTTTACAAAAATAAGCAAGCAAATTTGAAAAACAAGCCCAAAATGGGTGATTTAACAGAAGAACAAACCCAACGCGCGTTTGGTAGGGAAGATAAAAAAATGAGCGAATTTACACAAAAACACGCCCAAATTTCATTTTCCAGTAAATTGAAAGAGCAAAATGGTCATGAATTTTAGTAAATGAGCAATCTGGAATACGGAAATCTGCAAAAAACTAGCAAATTTCAATCCAAACAAGCCCAAAAACAAGCAACTCGCAAGTCTTCAAAAAAAACCCTGCAAATCCACAAAAAAACAAGCCCAAATTCGCAGGAAAACCGCAAGGTTGGCAACACTGATTGAATTGCAGGTTTTTGGGGTTTTAGTCTGCTGTGCTGCGTGTGACGGTTTCGATGCCCGCGGTTGCCTGCACTGATTAGTCCACTTATTGATTACGTGCCGCGTTGAATTGCATTGCTTTGCCTGGTCGTTTGTATCACACGTCGGTATCAGATCGTTTCTAGTTTCGTACCAGGCGGTTGTTGTGTTACGCTGCAAATGTTGATGCGTGCTGGTGTTCTTAGTTGAATAAAGCCTGGT
>JGI24159J19872_10009670_pt1 | contig 12639 bp, 9 predicted proteins | sample Ectturendosymbi4_FD_19872 | JGI IMG/M metagenome (IMG submission 19872)
TACCAACATATTTACCATGCACATCGGCAAGGATGGGTGGTTTTACAACAGAAGGCTCAGAAGACTCGGACTTGAGCCGAGTTTCCAATGAAAACTTCAGCAAAACACTTTGGCCTAGCGGTTGGGCCCTAGGCCAGGCAACATGAGCCAAAATGACCCCAAAACTGCTTCACTTATGACGTCAGCCCAAAAAATCCTCACCCCCTAACCAAAAAAATTTTTTTCGAGTGCAATCTACTAGACTGGCTGATCCATTTGAGCACTTGAACAGCTCACTAGTGCAATCGGCGGATGAGCTAGGGCGTTGGTAAGGCAACAGAAAACTGCTGTTTTTAAAGCTGAAATTGAAGTACGAATATATCGTAGGCCGGCTCTCAAAGTGTTAAAAGCATATTAAAATTTGTTTTTTGCTGTATAAAACTTTGATTATATGATATTGATTATGTTTTGTGCTTCATGCAAACATTTAACAAAGTGATTAAGTTGGAGGTAAAAAGTCTATTAACGGCCATGCTAAAAAGTTGTTCTGCTTACAAATTAATATTCTTTGTTGTTCCAACTGTCTTGGTTGCATTCAACAAGGCAAATTGTGGAAGTTTCTTCACTGTTAATAAGATCATGCCGAGTTAAATCTACATTTTCAGGCACAGGTGGGACAACAGAACAAAGAGCAATACAGGAATATTGTGATTCTCTCAATCAACAGGATCCAGCCAATGTCCAAACTGTTGATGTAAATCGGTGTTTAGGTAAGTTATGGCACAGCAAAGATGAATCATGCTAAGCAGGGATGGGAAACCTGCGGCCCACATGAACATTTGATATGATGGCCCGCATCAGAATTTTCGAGCACAAAATCGCATTATAATGAAGCACCATCATAAGCAGGGAGAAGTCCCACTTGCTCATAGTTAGATAGAAGTAGATTTTTATCATACAGTTAATGAATTTTGCGCCCTGCCAGCGATAATGCACAATTCATGCAGCCCATGGTAGTAAATAGGTTGCCCACTCCTGATGTAAAGGTAACCCAGGTGTTGTATGGAATTTTTATTCAGACATATAGCTTGGCTAAGGTTTTGGACATCCCAAATCTGCACAACTTGCATGGGAGTTTTCAGAACCATGTAACCATTTTAATTTTCCCTTGTGGGATTTAAGCTTATTATGCAATCCTAAACATGTTTGCTGCTGACCTTATGTACCTGTATGAAATAGTATTTATGGAGCAAAAACAGGACTACATTTCAAAATTGAGCTGACTTCTGTTTGATATTGGCTGCACTTTTTTCTTTTTAAAGTTTGTACACGTATGCACATAGACAGTGAAGAGAAATAGTGAATTATGCAATTGAAGCAAGTGGTAATTAGTGCTTCAATTGCAATGCATTTTATGGAACTTGCAAAAATACCAAAAATTAGGAACAGCAGCAGTCCATTATCCAACTCATTTATCTGGGCATAGTACCTGGAACTGAAGGTGATAACAAGAAGTAATTCAAATTAAATCATGTTTTAAGTAGTTTGTCTTTGCAAAAAAATAATATATATCAGGGGTATGTAATTAATTTGGCTTGTGGGCTTTCTTTGAGAAGGCCACTTTTAGCTGAGAGCTGTGTCTTCTAATGCAGTATTTCTCAACCTTTTTCAGTTCATGACCCTTTGGTATTTCCACACAAACTGTGAACTCCTTCCTGTTTTCAATACATATGATTAGAGCTTGACCTAAGGTTTTTTTTGGGCCGATACTGATGTTTTTCATTTTTCAATGCCTACATCCGATGCTGATACCGTTATTTTTGTATTATGAAAGCAGTATCTATTTTTGCTTCATGCCTCACGAGGCGAAATAAACACCCCTAGAGCTATTTTGCCACTAGCTGAACGCGATCGGCTGAACTGGTCACATGACAAGTTTGGACAGCATGATTGTCTCAGTTGACTGTGACATCTGCAAATGGGTCAGTGGGTTGGACAAATAATGCTATGCTTTTAGTCCTGTCAAGCTGTTAGCAGCTTCTTGCTGGCATTGTGTGAACTGCACAGGCTAAACCTAAACCCTTGTTTCTATTGTACTTGTCACATGACCATTTCAACCAGCTGTGTTTGAGTAAAGGTCAAATGTNCACTGAAAGGATGATTTAATCCGTTGTGCCTACTGCAGTCCGTAGCAATTTCTAAGACTCACAGTACTAACTCTAAATAAAAAGAAATGCAGAAACAGCAAACATGTGTTGTGTATAAATGGGCTTACTTGTGTAGACATCATCTGTGCCTACGCTCAGATGTCATAAGTAAAAAACAATGAACAATGCGTGATGCATTAAAATATAAAAATCAATATAAAAGTTGGTGATTGACTCCTTGCTTCTTTCACTTGTGGAGTGAAGTTACTTGAAAAGAACATAAAAAGTAAACCATCTGCCAACAGATTAGTGACTACTGAGTAATCCATTGTTGTGGTAGTTTATGGGGTGTAACTATAACAATGTTATGCAACTACTGTTACATGTGCAATGTCCATCTGCAGCATGCATAGGGTGAGGACTATTTAATGTAGTATGCATTTAACAACAGCTAGGTTTCGGCACCAGTTGCACCTGAGCAGCGCCAAAGATAGGTATGTGTGTATCGGGATTTAGGGTGTGTACCTCATAGCAAGATGCAATAGCAGGCGTAAAATGTATTTTGCAGAATATTCCCAACAAAGTGGCTCATTTTACTTTACACACTGAATTTTTTTCTGTCTGATCCTGAAAAGCTGACTTTTCAACCCTGCATTGATTTATGACTGTCTTGTCATAAGCGAAACATACACTAACTCTAAACCCAAAAAGATTCAGACAATAGACAATGAGCAATATGATTGTCACTCAGATTCCTGCACAGTCTACATTAAAATTTTACATCATCATCACCTCAATCCAACTTAATCCTTCGATTATCATGTGGACTGTCAAATTCGACAAAATTATCTAAAACTATTTTTCAGCTTGTACCTTTCAATTGAAAGCAGATCAATGTTACCAAATCTTTCACAGGTCATGGAATTTCTGAGAATTGTTTTCACTACTTTCATTTTTGAAAAACTTCTCTCACATGAAGCACTGCAGACGGGAAGAGCTACAGCTACCAGTAACAATCAAACACAGATTTTAATTAACTATAAATGAAAAAATTGTTTGAGCAATAATAGGCGGTTTAAACTCTTTCCGATGGGAATTATTTGCCAAAGTTATTTCATGTTTCAAGTCATTTTCACTAAATGAATATGACTTGCAAATTCTTTCAAGTGTTTTTTCTGATTAAATTATTTGACCTCCCCTACACAGAGCTGAAATGCATGAAAGATGTGCTTCCAAATCATCCGTCTAAAATTCTGGTGTTGCTGGACATGTGAGTTAAAACTGTAGTCACGAACCACTTCTGTAAGATGTTTCAAAGTCATATCTACACAGGGCCGGCGTTAGCAAGTGCAGGGCCCTATTTTAAAATCATTGGCAGGGCCCCACTCAGTGGTGTGTAGAAATTTTGGAGGGGGAGCATGTCGTAATGATAGAAATCAGCGATGTTACAAACTGAGGCCCAAAAGGTTGACGCCAAGACCCAAGGCCTCACTTGCAGAGACTTCAATGTACAACGCCATTAAACCCAATAAATCAAACAATTACAACTTTCATTAATACCTCATCTCTGGTCAGGCACGTCCCTGATCAGAACAGAGCTACGAATGCAGTTATTTTGATTGGGGCGGGTTCTATTGTAATAACTATGTGATGTTTTTACCTACTGTATTTAAATAGGTTTGTTTTGTGAGGGAAAGAGTAATTACGGTTTGTTTTATTATATTATACAATGTTAAAATTTAAAGGGATTTGTATAGACTTGATGCTGGAGCTAGCTGATTGCTATGGGTCATCAGTCGAACGATTTTATTCTGCAGGACTGTTATCTTTTTTAGTGATGCTTCAGTGGCATTACTCCAGCAAGCCAGCCCATATCAAGGAGGTGGATCAGCCAGAGCGTAGTCAATGGTTTGAAGAGTGGAGATGGGTTATAAGGCCCCCAAGTAGTGCGTACAAAGCACATGCAAGTTTTTTACAATGATCTACACTAATCCTCGGTTGATCTGGATGTAGTTAATCCGGATCTTCGCCAAAACCAGATAAAACTGGTGGTACAAATTATTTCTAACGTTTTTCTTATAAAAATCTTCAGTTTATCTGGAGTTCTTAATCCAGATCTTTGCCAATGCCAGAAATGTGTATATGATTTTGATTTTTTTTTATTTTTCTGCCCTTCCACACTGTTGTATTCCTAAGTTCACTGACTGGTTTTTAGGAAAGATTCGGCAGCTTTCAGACGCAACACAAGTGGGATCATGGTCACCAACGAGTACATTGAATTATTATAACAACGGTTGCAACTGCGTGCAACATTCGACTAATCGTAGAGATGATTATTACATCATACACGTGCATAACATATTGTGATGAACTTAATGCTCAAGGCGCCATGCCACACCACAGTTTCAGTCTATTGATCAGTGTTGAGTGTGCATGTGTAGAGCAGTGTATTGTAATCAGTAAGATGTCTGGAGGGCATTACCTTCCAAATAGAGTGACTGGTTATGGAACAGTTGCAGAAATTTCTGCGCCAGTCCAAAATCCTTGCTTTCTTTGTAGCCAAGTAACCTAAACTTATGCATTTGATATTGCTCATAATTACCTAGACATGATGGTTACTAGTATGATGTACCAAAACATTGTAAATACAACAATAAATTATTTTTGCTTTCACAAAAATCTGCTGTTCAGTCATAAATGTGTTCAATGCAGTACTTCTCAATGCAGTACATCACAGTACTTCGATGACGTCAGGCTAGAAACAGCCGCCTTCAGTTAATCCAGATCTTCACCTAAACCAGATAAAATTATCAGTCAAATCAAATCCGGATTAACTGAGGTTTACTGTATTTGGAAATATGTTTGTGGGGTTTGTATTGATGGAGGTCCAGCAATGATGGAATCATGTTCAGGCTTTCAAAAAAGTGTTCAAGAACTTGTTTCTAAAGCATGGGAGCAAACATTTGTTCATTTTGCAGTGAAGATTGGTTGCTGGTGAACACACATAGATTTGTAAATTATTGTTTAGCTGAAATAAAGACCCCAATGCACTGTTGTATTTGTTCCATGGACAACGTGAAAGTTACTGCATAAGAACGAATTAAACGGTGGTACAGCACTGCAGACACACCTACTTCCTGCGCCAATGTTCACAGATATATACATTGAGTTTTGTATGAAATTAAATAACGTAGCATGATAGCTGCCCATATTTTCAGAGCATTATGAAAGTTATGATAAAAACAATAACAATGGGTTTGCTGAAGTACCAAGTGCACTGTCACTGAAGCAAGTTTAACAATTCTGTACTTGGTGATATAGTAATGAATTATTTTATGCATGTAGATGCCACTAAAATCAGTTTTTCAAACAAAGCAATCATGTTTTGTCACTATGTAGCTGTAATATTTGTTGCTTTCAATACCAAGAATACACTGGATGTTATCTTTGATATACTCAACAGCACACATAAAATGATGAGTTTTGCCGAAGAAATGATTTTCTTGTTTGATTGGATGTCCTGACAAAAAAACTACAAACTGGAATGCAAATAATAATGTATCAGAAATTAAATAATTCTGGACCGCACACTAATTGTACCAAATCTCATGGATTTTTCTTCTGTTGTTCGGTGTCATTGAACAAGATCATTTTTCACATAAAGTAGCAAAAATGTTTCAAACCACATTTTTAGTTTTATGCATTACTTGTGCATTTCCCTGTTCAAGAATGCATATGAATATAGGCTTAAGTGTATAATAAATTTAAAAAATAGGTTTGTGGCTGTTCTCTTCACTATAAAAATTGTAGTGACTCTAATACTGTTTACCAAAGACTCAAGGTGCTATGGGAAGCTTATAAAAAACTTCAGAGCTATTTGAAATTAATCCACATTCTCCAACTGTTTTTTTTGTGTGCAAGGTTTGTTACAACTTAAGGTTTCATTGTATTGGATTGCTGTTGCAACTGCTGTCAGTGCAGCATTGAATGCAAAATTCACCACAGAGGGATGCATGTGAAGAAAAACACACGTTTAAGTGGTACAAAAAATCAATAATGCAACATATGATTTCTATTGTTGCTTGCTGCCACAGTGTGAAGCTTTGCACTCTTGCCACATACGATTTCTGATTATAACATTGCACATATTTTTATATATAATGTGGTTTGATGATTCTAAATCAAACATTCTTTAAAATTTAGGCAGCAGTTGTCCATTTGACCCAAGTTCGTGTACCAATGTGTGTCCATTTGGATATGAAACATCTAGCAAATCGCTGTACTGCTCAGTTAGCTGCAAATGTGCTACCCGAGGCTTATATGCTGGTGACCTGTTATTCACTGAAGAGGACATTCCTGGTTTAATGCGGGTATGTATGTGGAAAGTTCAGTTTTTCATTTTCTAGTATTTTATATGTTTTTGTTGAAGGCCATTCATTTCACGATCTGATCTTCTGGGTGTTGTTTAGTTGTTCAACACCATGAAAATTTCATGTTTCATGCACATATCATTTACAAGTGAGAACAATATATGAAATGTGAGCTTTATGTGGAATGATGGACATATCATGCTTTGTTCTTAACAATGTGATGTTTAGGGCAAGAAGTGTGTTGCTGCAGGCAGGGTTGTGGAGTCGAAGTCATAAGGAGGCAGAGGTTTTTGGGTAGAGTCAAAGTCAGATTTCTTACAATACTGGGAGTCAGAGTCGGATTTTGTGTCCAACTCTGACTCCAAATGTCCAGTTGGATCATTTTTGCACTCCTAAAATGGGAATTCCTGTTGAAATGGTACAATTTCTTTTCAAACTTTTGTTGAAACAGAGGCTTCTTGCTGTGCACCACAAGTTCCATTGATTATAATAGCCAAATTTCATTGCCTTTATATTAAGGAGTGGGAGTTGGATATTTTACCTCCGACTCTGCAACCCTGGCTGCAGGAGCACAGTGTAAACTAGCTGACATGTGTGATTAATGTGTGTTTACACAAAAAAATTGTGTTATTTCATCTATGTCTTACATTCTCAGTTTTTGAAGCTAGCATGACTGTTTATGGAACCAGCATACAATTACATGTGTTCATGAAACAGGTTTAGATCTAGATCAAACTTTGTGGTACCCAGATGTTATCTCTTAAGGAAAGTACCTGTACCAAAAATATGAAGGCTGACTTTAATGAGATACTTGTCAAGAAACTATGAAACATTGTTCCTTCAATAAAAACTATTTTTTATTTCTTTTACTGTTTGTTGTGCGTGCAATTATGTGAGTCAAGGGATATGTTTTTCCTTTAATTAGAATCAAGTTACCTAAAAAATGTCTGTTTGTTTAACATCCATTGCTTAATTAAAATCTTACTTATAGCTGAAACAAATGACTTTAAAAAGCTGAAGAAATTTTACAAACTGATGCATAAAATCTGATGAATGATACTCGATTTATAATAGATTTTTGTTAGGTGCAATTTATTTTCAACTTCAACTGTAATGGTGCTACTGGTAGGGTGACTTTTCAAATCAATATGTTGTTCTTATGATGATGAAATTTTCTTCCAGTAGACTATCCATGGGTGAGAAAGTATTTCTTAGACATTATAAGACTTTCACATTTTTGAACATTTCCTAATAAACAATTGTTTGTTTGGATATGCTTTGTAGTTATATGGATTGATTGCTCTTGAAGAACTTGATCAGATTTCATTGTTTCGACTGGGATCTTCGGCGATTAAGCGAGAGAAAACATGGTTTGACAAGTCTTCAAAAGATGGAACTCATGCGATTCCATATATAATCGATGGAGACATAGGTATATAGTTGTAGAAGTTTGGGAATGTTACTCAGCATAGAGGTTGTTTGCAAGGAAGGTTGTTGTTGCAGGTAGAAATGCTGGTTTCCCCAAATGCTACTACCGATGCAGCCTAGTTGTTGCACGCGTACTATTCTAACTCCCAACTAAAGATGCCTGACATTTTGCTTTGCTCAGCTGAAGCAAGGCATTTAGCGTTCACCCTTATAAAGTTTGTTTTTGCAGATTTCCTAGTGCACAGATCTTTATTTCCAAAAGGCTTTTGATTAGCAGCGGCAGCAAAATTAGCTTTGACGATGGCACGACAGCAGAAACAGCCAATATGGTCCGTGCGCTAACAATACCAGAAACTCTGCTCACAAAACTTTTCATCTATATCGCAAGACAAAACTTGGAATGAGGTCAGCATATTTTGCACATAAGCAGTCGAGCAACCAGTTTGCATGTAAGAAAAAACACTTGCGGGTTAGGAAATGCCAATTCGTAATGCAAAAAGGTATATCCACTATGCAGTCTCACAATTGTGCAAGTGTCTTTCTGTGCATATTTAACAGAAGTCCAAAAGTTACGATCTAAAAACAACAGAATTTAATCAATCCCTTAACCCTTTGGGTCCCGGGTTTACCCGCTTTTTTGCAGAATTTTGCAATCCTAGAACTCGCCAGGCGATTGAGCTAGAGAGCTATCCAAACAATCCACAGATTTAGCAAGTCTTTTAGTCAAAATCGAAGAAAAAGTTTTTTATTTTTGAGGGGGAGATTTCTGGAGGTGACGTGACAAAGAAGGCATGTTTTAGAAATTTTGGCCACCTTTGGCCGGCCCTGGGCTCCAAGCCATTGACCCATTCTTTTGGTTCAAAGTTTTGTTGAAAACTAGGTTAAAATCAGCTTCTATAGAGCCCTTGATTGACTTGCTAGCATATCTGTAGCCAAAATTATGGGTTAAAAACCCAGTTTTGGGCCTAATTCAAAATTTTTCAGAAAAGGCATAATTTGCACTTTCAGAGCTAACTTTGGCCAGCCATAACTCGGAAGCAGATTGAGCTAGAGAGCTGTTCAAACCCTATAATGACTAGTGGCGTCATGTAGTTTAGAATAAAAAATATTTGAATTTCGTTGAGGGGTTTTGGGCCACTGGAATCATGACAAGAGAATGTTTTTTGGTTAATTAGATGGTGTCATCATCCGATCCCACGCGCCAATATTTTGGTTTGCAGTATTTTTGGATTCTAGGCCGGAATACACGTTTTTAGAGCCCTTGATTGAGTTTCTAGCGTTTCTGGTTCATAAGTTAGGCCAAAAAACAGCTAATTGGTAAGGGGCTCTTCACAATACTTTTGGGGGATTTCCCTAATAAATTAATGTTTTTTGGCCCTAATCTTGGAACCAGGAACGCTAAAAACCCATTCAGACCCTTCAAAGTCTCTAAATGTAACCAAAAAGCAGCTAAACTAAAAAAAATTTAATGTCATTTAAATGGCTCTTGCGGGTCTTAAAGGGAGGTCGGGAAAAAATGCTGACATCAGCAAAAATGAACATAAACATCCTATCATTATATAAGCATTAAAAAAAAGACATCCTAAACTGAAAAGTTTTTTTTATTGCAAACTGCATACCTTCACGAGTCTTTAGAGAATTTGAACAGCTCTCTAGCTCAATCTGACGGCGAGTTATTGCCTGGGGAGAAATCCCCCCCAGAGTGGCTTTTGTGGGAGCAAGATTTTGGTCAAAAGTTGGTTTATGAGCCATAATTTTCGCTCCCGATATGCTAGAAAGTCGTTCATGGGTCTGAAGACGCGTTTCCAAAAAATCTTGAGCCAAAACAATGGCCCAATGGGTTGGGGTCCAGGGCCAGGTGAAGGTGGCCAAAAAAAAGCAAAAACATCCCCACTTGCAGTGGTCTCCCCAGCGATCCCCAAACCAAAAACAAAAAACGTTTTCTTTGATTTCAAGTGGAAGACTTGCTGAATCCGAGGATGGTTTGGATAGCTCTCTAGCTCAATCGGGTGGCGAGTGAAAGCGTTGCAAACTCGCGCCAAAATTTTGGCAGACGCGGGACTTACAGGGTTAATCCAGGGGTGGGTCTTTAATTTTGCTCCAGGGGCATTTTCAGCAGACTGTGTGTAGTAGAGGGCCATACCTTAATAGATTGTTTATAAATAGGTTGTGTGTGGCAGCAATTATTTGCCTAGCGTTCGAAGTGTTGCCTGGCTGCAAACTGCTTTGTTTCTCTAGATTTATTTTGTGGTTATAACTTACAAACCATGGGAGTTACGAAAAAATCTGAAACATAATAAGAAAGGTTATTTCGTACCTCATGAACTGATGTCATTTTTGGGCTTTAGCAACATCACTTCGATGTATTACAGTGCAGCAACTGTACCTCTCTCGAAAGCATCTCCAAACTACTTTCTTGAAAATTGGGTACTGTAATCAAGTGCCAAGTTAATTCATCCCTTAATTACATAATTATTTAATTTTTTTTAGGCCATACCTTTTAAACCAGAAATACTAAAAAAAGCAGTCAAAACTTTAAAACACAAAGACTCGAATTCTAGCCTAGTGTCCAATAAAAACTTGAATCAAAAATTCCATTGGCGGTTGGGGCCAAAAGCCTACCCTACTTATGACATCACCCACAAAAAAACCCAAACACAAAATTTTCCTATTTTTCCCAATGCATCTGAAAGACTCACTGTGTTTTTTGAGGGCTTGAACAGCTCTCTAGCTTAATCGCCTGGTGAATTACAGAGTTGCAAAGTGGTGCAAAAGTGGCAGCTCAAAGTGGGAGATCAAAGTCCTGGTATCTCGTACATTGGCAGTGAAGGTGCTAACACTTTCGCAGCCGGGGTTAATTAAGCAGTGTGTGCAAAAACAGCTGATTCGCACGTGGGTTTGCGCAGGAATTTCTCGTGTCCTGAAAGCGCTATCAACCCGGTCAAAAGCTCAAAAAACTTGACAGGTCTCATAGTTTGCATTCTAAAAAATTTTTTGGTTGGGGTGTGAGGATTTTTTGTGAGTGACATCATAAGGGGAGGACTTTTAAGCCACCTTGGCCCACTTCACCTGGCCCTAGGCTCAAACCGCCAGATGGTAGTATTTCACTGAAATTTTTATTGGAAACTAGGCTACAATCCGAGTCTTTTGATACTTTGGATGACCTGCTGGGGTTTCTGGTTCAATGGTTGTGATCTAATGTAATGAAAATAGTTGATTAATTAGTTAATTAGATAATAAAATAATTTGTTTATTTAAGATCATAACTTTTGAACCAAAAGCGCTAGAAAGTCGATCAAAGGCTCAAAAGACTTGGACTCGAGCTTAGTTTCCAATGAAAACTTCAGTGAAATACTTTGGCCTAGCAGTTGGGCCCTAGGCTAGGTAACATGAGCCAAAATGACCCCAAAACTGCTTCTTGTATGATGTCACTCACAAAAAATCCACAAACCTCAATCAAAAAAGCTGTTGTTGGGGGGTGGACTACAAGACTGGCCGATCTGTTTGCTTGTTGCCTGACACCATTTTGATTACATATTGATTATATAGTCATTCTTTTGGATGTTCTGAAAATCCCTTGGTTCTGATGTTTGATATTTTGAAGTCTTGCAGTGTTTAGCAAACCAACAGTCAATAATTGAAACAAAAATGGGGAGCTGTTGCATTAATCCTTTGATTAATTAAGCAATTTGTTGTTTTTGAGCCAGAACTTTTGAACCAGGAATGCTCAAAAGCTGATCAAAGACTGAAACTCGACTAGAGATCGATCAATCTGACATTTTTTAGGCCGATAGCGATATATCGGCCATTCATGGACTGATAGCTGATACCGATAAGCAATATTTCCAAAATTTTAAAATCTTGTTTTCTACTTTGTTATCAGAAATGTTATGTATTTTGTGCCATAACGTTTTTCAAAAACTTAAAAAAATCAGGATTTATAAGCTAAAATTTTTGATTGCAGCAATTTCAATATTTTATTAACTTGTTAGCATAGTATACACTCTTTGCAATTAATAAACACAGTGCCATAAATAAAAAAGAATGTTAAAATTACTAAACAACAAGAACAAAACACTCCATGTAAGAGAACTGCCTACCGTGCTTGAACCATAAAACGCAAAAACAATGCTTGAAAGTTGAAAGATGAACAATGAAAAGGAACAAGTACAAAATGGAGCAGTGCCACACTGTATTTAATTAACCATTGCCAAAAACGAAAATTTTTCCAAAACAGCAGTAACTTTTTTGATCTATGATAGTATGTTTGTTACCAGTTACTGTACTACATAATTCTTGTGAAATTTTGTTTTTGTATATATTTCACAAATCAACCTTTCAGACTCTTCTGCAACTCAGTAGGTTTTCAATTTGAAAAGTCAATCCAAGTCTTAAAGAATCATGTTTGGAATTTTGTTGTAATGTAACATTACATAACTGCATGTCCTTAAAAAAGCAAACTAGTTGCATTAGTTACTGCAACTGAAGTACTGGCATTGGTATGAAATGAAATACCTCAACTGATTTGTCAATGCTCAGTACTTCCATATCAACAGTTTAGGATTGTCATGCAGAAAGCAAAGTTTATCTGCATTTTTACCATGTAGCCTGCAGTGAGTTAGCTGGTCATCTACAACCTAGCCTAAACCAAAGCAGCATAAAGGTGCGTTTGCACTAGAAATGCTTCTGAAGTGCGTGCAGCGCGGTATGGTCTT
>JGI24159J19872_10009671_pt1 | contig 12639 bp, 5 predicted proteins | sample Ectturendosymbi4_FD_19872 | JGI IMG/M metagenome (IMG submission 19872)
CGATTGGCGTCTAGGGCCGGGCAAAGTAGGCCATAAAAACGCGAAAACACCCCCACTTGTGACGCCCCCCCAGGAGAACCCCTAACCCTAAACTGAAAATTTTTTTTTTTTGACTCGAAACTACTAGACTTGCTGAATCCGTAGAGGGTTTGAACACCTCTCTAGCTGCAGCAGGTGCCGAGTTATAACCAAAAATGCATGAGCCACTATAGTGGCTCTGGTGGTCGTTAAAGGGAAGAGTTAGAAATTCGGAAAGGTTTTCACAACTGCACAGTAATTTCGTCAAAAAATATAAGATACTATGTTATTCATTCTCCAGACGGCAACATTTTGTCTTTAGTCTCGAAGAGCATAGGGTTTGTACGTTAAAATTACGTTGATAATTTATTAAACCGTGCGGCTTTTCGTAGTTGTGTTCGAAATAAGTTTCCAAGCTAACTCTTATTCTTGTCATTCAAGTTCGTAAACCAAGTCAGTTGCCGAACCCACAACTGGCCAAAGCTGATCATAAACTCATTTGGTTTAGGTAAGAGGGTTTGAAATCGATCTTCATAACTCCAAATATTGGAAATGTTTTCCAATCAATGCTAACGTCTTTCACCTCCAACTGAACAACTCAACATTTGTAAAACAAACTATTTGTGATTTCTCAAGTATTAAAATTTGAGACTTTACCTCTTTGCAACAATGAAAAATTTTTGCATAATTGGCAAGGGAACGTTTCTGCTTTGTCATTGATTTCGTCCATGACTTCCTTGTTGATAAACTACAAATATGGTTTGCATCAAAATAAATTAGCAGCAACAATACCCGTAACTTAACATAAAATAAGTTTTGCATCCGTTTTATAAAACTGTTTTTACTACATATTTCACAAAAATAGCCTTGTACTTCTTGGAAATATACATTGTGTATGCTGAATGTGCATAAAGAACCATTATTTCCCCAAAGCTGAAACAACCACTTTCCTCTGGCACTTGTGAATTTATCACTAGCGCTTTGTTGTGTGATGTTGCTGTAAGCAACCTCTGGTTGACTTTCAACCAACGAATGAGTGATTTTTGTTACAGCGAAAAGTTTTTCAAACAAAGACGGCAATTGTTAATGGTTAACTCGGCCCAAGAATGGAATAGGCATTCCTGCTGGCAATCATATGTGTGTGCTTACTTAAGAGGAAGCACAGTTACTTTCCCTGCTGCAACTTTTACATTCATTTCTGTTGATTAACCAGATATCCTGTACGAAACGGTGCAAGAGATGAATGGTCCGGGGTTAAACCCCCACGATGATTTGATGGACGAACTTTTACAGAACGATGATGAATTGTACGAGTAAGTACAGAAAAGTGTTGGTTTCAAAATTTTAAAAATGTCTAATTTCCGTATAAAGATTCAATGCATTGTTTTGATGATTAAACAAGATTTGTTGAAAATTAGCTTTCTATTGATTACTTCTTTCAGTAACGCTCTAGCCTGATCTTTTGGCACCGATTGTCCTATCCATCTAAAAAAATTGTTACAAATCTATTTTAGTTTTCCTCTTACTGTATTATTTCTGTTTGAACTTCAAACACACACAAATCGCTAAAGATATTGTTCCATAATTTCCGTTAGTCACAACAATTTACTTTAATGTTCAAAACCAGCAAGTACCTAAACACATGTATATTATACAAAATAGTTGATTACACTGGCTTACAAAAAAAAACTTTTTTCGAGTTGGTTTTGCTTTGACAACTGATTTTTGATATTTTGAGGTTGCGCATTTCAAATCTGAAGTCATTTTTATCTTCATCACATCAGGTTTTTCCTGAAACCGAGACACAAATTTTTAATAATGACCTGGTTGCCATACACAGTGTAACGGAGCATCATTCAAATAACACCCTTTATGGAGTCACTGTTGAAAATGAAAATTGCGTGTCCTATGTTGCAATTAAGATACATTCTGCTTTTCGTAAACAGATCATCATTGAGGCGTTAAGCTGGTGTTTGTAGGTTCTACTTCTAAAGTTTACATACAAAAATGATTTAAAAGTAAGTAAAACAAGGCTAGAATCCTCACGTGAGCAGAATGAAACATTGCATGGAATATCAGGCAGTTTTGGACTGTGCTTAGGCTTCTTTATGATAGAAAGTGTAGCTTTATATTGACAGGAAAAAATGCAGATATCCACGAGCAAAAAGCAGGCCAGGTAGATATCTTCTGCTGGTACATTTGGTGGGTCTTAGATACGGAAGTTGTTGAAGGATCCACAGTTTGTCAGCTCTATGGCTCCAGTGGAAGTAAGGGCATGGGATGCTTTGTTCAGAGGTGGTTAAAATTTTTCTACAATGACCTTGCTGAGGAACCATTTTACAGTTATCAGGCAATGTGGTGCAACATGAGCATCAAACCTCACTACCTAAAATTTCATTTGGACAAGTTTCCAGAGAACTTGGGTGACTTCAGTGAAGAGCAAGGTAAGCGTTTCCGTCAAGATATTAAAGTAATGAAAGAATGCTCTCAAGGCCATTGGGGCATGCTTATGATGGCGACTAATGCTGGTCTTTGAAGAGGGACAATCCAAGTGCAAAGCATTCCAGGAAATCTATGAAGTGGAAGTTCTTCATTTCCTCGGATTGCTGACTTGGTACAGTTTATTGTGTTGTTTGTAGTAAAATGCTGTGATGTTGTTCTTTGCACTGGTATGCATTTACGCCACTTTCCCGCTGATAGTGTTATGAAGCAGGTATACAGATGCTCAATTTGTTCATATCATATTTTGATAACATAAATATTATTTAAAAGAAGTATTTAAGGCTAGAACACGTATTCCACGTGATTATATACCTGGCATGTGCTGAGTATACGTGTGATGTGTGCAGACCATTAGCCAGCTTGAAACCAGGCGATGCCCCTTTGAATCTTTTTTCCCGTTCATAAATTGTTTTGTTGAAATATGCCTTAACTTTCATAAAAAACGAGAATTTTTATGCCTTCTTGTAGCCTGATTGCCCCCATTGCAATTGCATTCTGGCTACGGGCCTGAATGTATGTCAGCAGCATTCTGGTACGTTGAATGAAGTCGTTAAAATACTTTTATCGAAGTTCTACTATATTTAAGTGAAAAAAAAACAATTACAAACAGCAAAATGACCTATAATGAAAACCATCTGTGATAGAGAAAAACTATGATGAAAACCTGACGTGATAGAGCAAAAAGTACTTCAGTTTTGAAATTAACGTCCACAAGCCAGTCCAAATCCGTTGTCAAAATCTAACCAACTGATCCTGTCTTGACCAGTGCTATCATTTAGCAAGTTGTTTAGGCGTAACACGAGTAAAGCGAAAAAAACAAGTATGCGTTAAATGTTTCAACAACTACGAAACGCAACGTTTTCAACTGAAACCTAACTTCAAATACTAATTTCTCCACCTGTTAGAATGGTATTTCAACTGTGTTTCAAGCCTATGCCAAATAGTCCAACTCCGTTTAACGTCCTTTGGAAAGAGTGTGCTGAGTACGCTTTTTGTCCATAATTTACCAAAGTCAGGTTAGTTTTCACAAAGTATCACTACACCATAATGACGTTTTACACTAAAAAAGTTTTGCATGAAGCGAACAAAGAACATCCAAGCTTTTGAATTACATAGATAAGTAGGAAATTTGCCTTTGGGTTCTTTGGTGAGAGAAAACTGCTTTATACTTCACCTTCCAAAGAAAACAAAGCTTTTCTTTGAGAATAAAACAAAAATTTCAAAACATCGCCCAAAATTCTCGAAGGCAGAAAGGATGAAACATTATTTCAATATTTGATCACATCTTGACTCAGAAAACAAACGCGGCATAAGCTCGAGAACAATCTGGTCGCACTTCAAGTAGGTTCCAAAGTACTGACTGTTGGCAACGACCAACCGAAGATTTAATTAAAATTCTAGACAAAATACGAAGCATGTCAAGTACGGAGCCGTGCCCACGAAGACACACTTTGAACAAATTACTTGTACTATTTGCTTGGTTATCATTTCCTTCTGCTTAACTGTAGAGTGAAAGCAACGTAAACTACGTACTGACGTTTCAGGTTCGGAACAGTATATTGCATACATCAAACGTTTCTTACCGAGGAAACAGAACGCTTTCAATGTATGTTGTTCATGTTCAGCATATTTCCGTAGAACAAGACAAATGTGCAGTTTTTTCAATGAAATATTCAAAAGCTCATGTAAATCCAAAAATTAATTACAGCAAAAATAACATACAGCATTACTAAGACGTACCTTCTTAAAATTACAAAATTACAAACACCTACCACAAGGAAAGGTATCATTTCAGCTTTATGAACTTCCAGTGTGGGTCTTGGAAACATTTTTTTGCCAAATCTTGCTCACGACAAGCTGAAATCTATCATCACATTCATTGCTTCTTGCTAGTACAAGTTAGTTTCGTGCACTTCAACCTCATATTCTGAGTATTGTATGTTTGGTAATGTTCCGTGGCTTCTACGACATATTGTATTAGTACCACACAGAAATGAAAAGGTGCAGATGTGCTAAATGGAATGTATCAATTGTCCGTACCGTATTTACAGTATCAAAAACTCTAAAAGCATCTTGCTTTTGTTGTGATGCGCTATTTTCAACATGTGACCGTTGAGTTTCTGATTTCAACATCTCTTTATGACCGTTGAGTTTCGTTGACTTTGTGATGCTCATTTACACCTGACTTGAATAATGTTTGCCCAAAGAGAGTAAGCCACATATTATTTTAGTTAAATATTTCTTTTCCTGGATCAATTTGTCAAACAGAGATGTGTCAGATTGTTTAGCAATTTTTGTCAAATATAAGGCATCAATTACAAAACTTGCTGGGAATATGGTCTAAGTATGCTTTGAAAAACCTTACAGAGATGGAGATGACTGCTTTTTTGTTTTTTTTTTGTTGTAGGCAGGCACCAAGAAGTCATGCGTTTGAACATGCGACTGACAGTTACCATTAAATACTTTATTAAATACTCAAGACATTTTCAAAAAAATTCCTGAAACGCCTCTGATTTCCGTTAGTCCTCAAAGTACAGGAGACAAGCTAAAGCACGAATTATGCTATACGAGACCTGCAGCATGAAGTATGCGACACTCGCATGCATCATGCAAGCGAATAATTGAACATATGCGCCTAGAGTTTCCTCTCTTTTCATGTTAGTGGTCAGCTGGACATTTCTAGCATTCCTGTTTACGACGCTTTTTCCAGCCTTGTACATTATCACTTCGAGCCCGATGTAATTTCGCAAGTGTTCAGCTGCAAAGCTGAAACAAGGCAAAAAATCTATTGAAAGTTTTTCCGAATTTCTGGCCACACAAAGAGACGTGACAATTTTTGCATTGATGAAAATAACAATGCATAAGCCACGTGTTTTAAGCAACCGCGTTGAACTCGAAAATCACTTTGATAACTTTTGCTAAAGTGATTAATATAATTTTAATATTTTTTGTTTAGAACAATAAATTTATTGCAATATTATATTTAGCTCATCTGTGAAATTGCGAGAGAGAAGTTTTAATCTGCCCGCTAAATTTTCTAAACCTCGACTCGGACAATAACAGTGATGCCAACCATCAATTACTTTCAGCCTTGAAACAAAACATGATTTGTGGAAATTTAATCGCAAAAAACATGTTGTAGAATTCGAAGCATAAGTAACTTTTTGTGTGAGAATAAAAAATATTTTCAAAACACAAACTTTTACATGCAAAAATAGCCTATATGCTGTTTACAATGCTAATGGGATATGCAAGTATTTGAAATTAAGTGATAACTTCTACTGAAAAAGTAACAGCCGTGACGTCGGATGATCTTTCAGGGAAGAAATCCCACCGTACGATACGTTTATATGTGAACCTCCAGAAGATGAATCGAGGACGGCGTCTGGAGTGCTCAAGTTTTTCCAGAAAACTTTCAAGCTCTTATCGTACCTGATATTCGGAGGTTTGGTGTTGGGCGGTGCTATAATCAACAAGGTGAAAACAAAGCACGTATACCAAGAATCTGTGCTTTGCTAACTCTTTTCAAATCTGTCTTGTTAGTTGCTTGTTACACTATTGAAGTTTTATCGGCAGTATGGAAACACAAAACAAGTCGCCTGTCAACGATGAATGCACTCATTCATAACGTAAAACCGACTCGTAGTCATTTCTGATGAAAACAGGGTTGTAGTTTAGAGTAATTTGATGTCGTGTCCGCTTTTGGTAGCTATAAAGTACAAATTTCATATTCAAAACTTAGCTGTTTTTTTTCAAAAAATTAATGAATCTCACACATCTCAAAAATATCTTCTTTGAAATAAGATTAACACAAATAAGCATTTTTGCGCCTCACAGCATAAAAAAGCCCTACAATCTTTGACAGGGAACACGTGCTATCACAAGACGGGTAACTTTTGCAAGCATAGCGGTTTTTCTATATTTTTCTGTTCTAGTATCCAGTTAAACAGCTAATTACAAGCATTTTGCAGCACATGCTGTAAGCAAGGCGTTTTCCTGTTTGTCGCGTAGCGAAAATTTGCAAAATATTGTAGTCATTTTATCATAAAAATGTATTTGCCAAGGTCTAATGTTCTGAAAACACGTACAAGGTTTCGGAAACATAAGATTTTGTTAAGTGTCGTCAACAGGAAGCGAAAAACGAAGGTATTTTTCACAAATATATAAGGTGATAACAAAATGTTTGTCTACTCCAACGACTCGTTTAATGGAACCAACTGATGCATTGTTGTTATTTCGAAGGCAACTCTCATGGTACTGGCAAACGCAGCGAAACGCTTCTGCGATCCATGTGAGGGAAGCGAAACCGATTTAAGGCTGCATGATGTCATTCGAGTCTGGAGCTATTTAATTCTGCTTTTAATACTTCTGGTACCTGAAGTGCTGACAATGGGCTACAGCTTGTACAGATTGATTATGAAAGGAGAAAAACCTTTAAGCATGGAAGCCCTTTGCTGGGTGAGCATTTATTTTAAGGAATGCGAAGTTATAAACAATCCGCTTGGAAAATTTGTAACTTGGAACAGAAAAAAACTAATGGTAGTAAGTGTAAAAGGTGCTGATCCTCTAAATACTGTAGTTTCGTTTGGACAATTTAATAGTTAATAGGGTGAGGTTTTCATTTAGCTTGGGTAACATTATTTCGCAATGGTAAATATCATGTTTTTTCTCAGGGTGGTCTATGGGAAATCCTAAGTGCATTTGGTGAAGGTATCTTGTTCCTCAAAGCCTTGCCCTACCTTGATTCCACATTTGCTTTTCTCTTGTTTCCACTAATTGCGTTTGTGCCAATCTGTATCCACATCCACGCAAAAGTAACTTCCATCACACATAACAAGAAGCGACAACAACGCACGGCAAAGTACAAACGTTACAGGAATCTTACTTTGGCGATTATCGCACTGGTAACGAATTCATCCTTATTCTGGTATTTTACCGCCAAGTGATTTGCTTTTTTGTGTAACAATTAGAAGTGTTCTGTGCTTAAAACATTTAATTTGCACATGGTTTCGTGGCAAAAATACTCACAATGTTAAATAATATTTTTGCATAGGAAATAGCAAAGGGCTATAAATTGACACACCGCAGAATATACTCTTCATCTTTTGCAGGTACTCCAAATTGGTGGTTTAGTCGCATGCTTTGCTAATTTTTACGGCGAAGAAAAACATTTTGGTTTTCTTGGCAAGAATTACACTTACGCATGGACTGCGGCTGGTAAGTGTTTTTGAACAAAATTGTGACCAACATGGTGTCTTCGGTTTAAAGGCGCAGGAGGGTTCATGACATTTCACAAATTGCGTCCCCAGATTCGTTCTTCTAGTATGCGTTTAAAATGTTATTGCCTTAACATTCCTGCCCTCTGCCACGAACCGAAAGCTTTACATAGCAAGTTTTAATGAGAACTGCAAATTGTTTTTTGAATTTTGTATCTTGAGAAGTTACATGTTGCCGTCACCAGTAGAGGCTCCATTTGCAGTTTGCCTTCCCCAGCTATTGATAGCGATGAGATTTTTAGTCTTCCACTGAATGTTTTTGTTTGTCTGTTTGCCCTCCATTAATAGTCAAAACCTGGCAAAGCACCTGGACTTACCTGAAGGGCACCCTTCCTCTTCAATGACGTAATGACGCCGACTTTGAACCTGTTCCTGCATGCGAAAACGTACATTTTTCTACTGACATAAGCATCAACTTCTATGTACTTTACTTCAAGAAGATATCGCACATTTTCGATCTCCACCAAATTTAATATACGCTCGAGACGTTCAGACAAGAAAGCCATCATGGTTACGTTTNAAACTATATACCGGTTGTTGTGGAGAAGTTTCTATTATGAAGGATATGTATCTCAATGGCAGTTTGGACTCTTTTGAAAGCTAAAAAATGTGCTAGTAGTAGCTGCTTGCAATGTAAAGAGCATGTAAGTTTAAGAGTAAATTGATGCTTCACACCAGCATGCGGTAAGGGACCATGAAGGGTAAGCAATTAGCAATTTATCACAGGTCCAGCTTCAATTTTGTCTTAGTTTTCGGAGGGTAATATCCTGCAGTTCAAATGCCATATATTAATTTGTGTAAGGCCTGTACATTTTCAGCGGTTGTGATAAACAATTAAATCCTGCTGAGTTGAAAACGTTAATATCAAGAAAATTATTCTTTATAATGTGCCTCATGGATGTTTAATGGTAAACAGACTTCATCAAAAGCTTTTCCCCACTGTAAATTTTTCTTGACAGAATGATATACGTAAGTTTTGAAAGTATTTCCGTAGCCAATTTTTGGTGCAGTTCTCAAACGTGGTTTTGGAGTGGTCGTGTGTTTTGCGAAGTTAACACAGAAACAAAACTCTTTGTCTGCACTGTGTCGAAAAGCAAAACTGGAGAAAAATCTTCAACAATTTAGCCCAGGGGTGCCGCAACTTTTTTCAAGAAGAGTCAAATTTGATCATGTCTAAGCGCCCACTGGCAGGCATTTCCTTCCGACATTTTTCATGGTTAGCATATTCCGGCATTTTCGCTCAATTTAGGTTTTGAGATAAAGACTACTTGCGTTGGTAGCAACACAATTTGAAACCCAGGCCATGCGAAATGTGCCCCGCAGGCCGAATTTTCGTCACCGCTGCTTTAGTCTGATTATAAAAACAATGAACATCTTACAGAGTTAGATCAGTAGGACGCTGGATTGTATTTTACAAAGTATAGTCATATTTTCATTTTGAAATCACTTGGTAACCGGCCTTCCGTTTTCAGCAATAACGGATAGCAGGAAACACAAAATCAGGTCATTTAAAATCAAGAAAGGAATTTATCTTAAAAACATATGTACACGTTTTTGCATGTACCAGCGTAATCAGCGTTTTAAATTTAGTGTAAGTGAAACACATAGATGCTTTATGCCCCGTGCGTTCTACATGACAGCAACAACGACTTGTGATTTAACCACAGTTTATGCGTAAAGTTCAATATTACTTCATCAAAATTACTATCGTTTGCGAAATTGCGGTTGCGCTGCGTGTATTGGAAAAGCACGAAACAACAGGAAAATTCCATGCATTATGATGTTCTGTTGAATTTATGCCGGTATGATATGCTCTTGAGATTAAACAATCCTTTACGAACTTTTTGCAGGAATCATTCTGGCCTCATGTCGGCACTGGGAAAATTTCGTTACGGGAGACTTTGTTTTTACCAAAACGCTAAAGATCAAAGCTCACAAACTTCAACAAAAACTCGACCAAAGCAGGTTTAAGGCTTCATTTATCTTCTCCTTGGTGAAGAGCGCAATTCTCGTTGGAATTATGTTCCTGGTGATCTTGGTTTTGGAGAAAGATACATTTGCAAGTGCTTACGCGACTTGCACAGATGGAAGCGACAAGTGTCATACATCGAACAGGATCATGTCGTTGTTCAGCCGTTCAGGACGCTCATCGCACACAAAGTATGTTACTGAAGTTTCTTCCTGATTCACAATTTTTCAATTGTAACGTCAAATTGTGTTTGTGATTTTCGTCAAAAGGATCGGTAAAGTGTAGTAAATATTTTGTCGGCTTAAATGCAGAAACAAGATAATCGACAGCCTGCTCTACGTGTTTGCCTGTCAAGTTTGTTGCTCCTTTGCTGCGTTCTTCTTCGGTCGAGTCGCGTGCCTCACTCTGATCCAACGAGAAGCCTACGCGTTGCCAGTTGTTCTAACAACACCTTTAATGGCTGCTTGCTCTGCTGCTCTAGCCGTGTGGAAAGCAAGCGAACCTGAAGCTGCAGAAAATGGGTTGCTGGCTTTTGTTGGTGAGTTTTGTTAAAGACACCTATGTGATGTCCGTTGTCCCTCGCAACGAAATTAATTGTTCATCTGAATTTTATTCCACAAAACGTTTGCTCTTTGCGTGAACATAAATGTTGTTCTTCTTTCCCGTTTTGCAATTTGTAAAAGCAGCTGATTTAGATAATAAACGATTCTCTATTTCACTTATTCAAAATATTGGGCTTGTGAAAAACCCGAGTAAGTTAGCGACGTTGTGGATGACAAGCAAGATGTTTGAACTTAAGTCTCTGTGTTGACTCTACCATAATTAGGTTTCCTAGGCTGGCTAGCGGCGCTCTCAGTGCCATAGCCAAGGGCGTAATTGGGGTCAGTGTTCCTGTTGATTTGTAGATTTAGCAATGCACGCGTGTCTGCTAAAATTCAATCTCGGATTTTCGCAAAATTTATCCAAAATCCTGAGATGTCAGTTTTTCCGAAAGTATTGTTTAAACCACTGCGAAACGTATGGAACAAGATACAAATTTTGCAATTTTAACCAACTTTTTGAAACATTCGCACAATTTTGTGTTAATTTTACCCAATTTTTACATGTTTCTGATAATCTATCTCCCATATCCCCATCTCGTAGGCTAAGGAGCATGTAACCACGAGCTCCCGAAAATACAGGTTGTCATCCGCAATACTCGTCGTATATACTCAAGCATCGATTTATTTTGAGTGATCTTTACAATCGATTCGAGCTCAGTAAGCTAGTTTGCGAATGGACAAATGCTATTAGTTTGTGAGAATTCCACAAGAAATGGTAACCATACGATGTAGGGAACACCCTTTGGGTTTCACCTAGACCTGTTTTTTGACAAAGTAAGCTACAATTTTTCAGCTAAGAAGTACAAATGTTGTTAAGCGTTGTTTTTAAGGAGGACGAAAATGTGATCGTTGCCCTAACATTTTTTGTTCATTGCTACTGCACACCAAATGTTCGCCTACTATCATACTGAGAAAAGTACGGTTATCCTTGTATGTTCACCGTGTTTTAAGTTTTGTAACTACGGCGCGTAGGGTTTTTCATAAATGGTGATATTTAAAAATATTCCCTGAAATGTAGGGTATGTATTTTCAGTTAGTAGGAATGTTTGCAAGGACAAGTGGTAATTTCATGTCGTTCATGTCAGAGAAACCTAAACGAAGACCGCAGGGCACGAAGCATATGATAGCAGTTTACCGATCAGTACTGCAAATTAAAAAAAATGGTTGAAAAACTGCGTTGGATTTAATTGTTCACTGCGTTTGATTTAATTGGGCTCGGAGCAGAAGGGCAGGATTTCGTCATTGGGATTGACTTTTAGCTCACGTTTAGCTTCCGTATTGTTGAGGTGGAAGATTGCCGATACCGTTTTTGTAATGCTGAGCTTCAGCTTGCAGATCTGGAGGTATTCACCTACGGTTGCCATGTCTTTGCTCAGCACCCCTTCCACTGCCTGCCAGCCTCCATCCATGCATGATTGCTACGTCGTCAGCGGATAAATAGTTACTTGCACAAAAACAGCAAATTCTGACAACAACAACAACAACAACAACAATTTTTATTTTTAGCCTTAACGCCAAGCACACTTGTCAAAACAGACACAGTAAGGCTGGGAGGCGGCGAAAAGACACTCCGGTCATCCCGTCTGCCACCACCCAATCGCATGTTGTCAAACACCCTAAACGAAAATACTCACTATCCCTGCGCCAACCAGCAGAAGCGAAAGCAAAGAACAAAACATTGCTGTAAGCTTACTCAATCATACTTGTATAATCCAAACGATGAGCAAGACCATGAAATAATGGATATGATCCACATGCAAGATACGTTTCAAGCAAACGTCGCTAGATAACATCACTAAACTATACATCCATAGATTGCTGGCATCATCAGTTTACATAGTGGTTAATTAAATGATTGGCGTATTTTTTAAACACCAGCAAAGGTTTTGATTTGATATCCGGTGGAATTTCTTGCCAAATCTTTGGGCCCCAATAAACTATTGATTTTTCCCCGTTTCCGTTCTAATTTTCGGTAGTACATAGTTGCCTTTATTGGAGTATCTGGTGTTACAATTGTGTGTCCAATTTACTCGTTCAAAATTTTTTGAAATATAGTCCGGCAAGTGCTCGTTGTTTTCTATGTTATGCATGACTTTAACAATTTCCAATTTGAAAACATCGTTTAACGTCAACAGATTTAATTTGTGGAACAACGGCATCGAAGAAGCTTTATTATGACTAGGGCAAGTTTTTGCAACTTTTGCAACTTTTTTTTACAGCTTCCAACAGCTTCCTAAATACTCAAAACACATGCAGTTCAATGTTTTGAGCT
>JGI24159J19872_10009673_pt1 | contig 12638 bp, 4 predicted proteins | sample Ectturendosymbi4_FD_19872 | JGI IMG/M metagenome (IMG submission 19872)
AGAGAATTATAATTTGCGGCACCCAGTGTCGAACCCATAGCAATTTGCTTTAAGGTTTGGCGACAGTTTGAAAATATATTTTTAATGGTATGTTAACGAAACGTATTATCTCGCGGCACCCCAGGGCATTGTGAATGACACCCTAGTGTGCCGCGGCACCCCGGTTGGGAACCACTGCCTTATTGCGTCATAACCACTGCCTTATTGCGTCATATTTGTGTGATTTCCCTGCTACGTGACTGTTGTCCGCAAATACATCGTTTCGTGGACAGTTACAGTCTGTTTGTTTTGGGCAGCACTGTGCGTCGAACGCAAATGATAATGTTGTTCAAATATAATTAATTTTGACAAGCCTAGAACACGACTGTGCAGAGCTTGGGCGAGGTAATGTTTGACAGGCGTCTCGTAATTGGCAAATTCCTCGCTCTCCCCGCCACCGCCTCGTTAAGCTTTAGCAGACGGGTCGCTGTTTCATTTTTTTCCTTGTGAACGTCTATTCTCATCACCACACAAAAGTTTGGTCTTCCACAGGGCTTGATATTTGGAAACTCACTGCGCCGGAAATTTGTCAATCGATGCTAATCAAGCGCGTTCTCGTATGACGCTCGAAATTTATCAGCAGTCGATGTTTTTAAAAATGCTTGTGGTTGTTACGATTGCATCGCTTTGTGTGTGAACGCGCGTGAGCTCCAAACACGCAAAACATGCCGCTTCTCAATCAAAACGTTGTGTATGAACTTCGAAATGCTGCCGTAGATCGACGCGTGTTCGAGGGCCGCAAAACGACTGCAACCTGATGCAATTTGAGAAAACGCTTCGCTTCGTTGTTGTTACACAGTTACATTGCGATCATATCCAACGTGCAGATTCACGGCAAAAATTTTTCCGTTACTGCTTCTTCAGGTAGTCGAGTACAGCGAAATTTCCAAAGACACCGCCCACAAAAGGGATCAATCGGGTCGATTGGTTTTCAACGCCGGCAACATTTGCAACCATTATTTCACCACCGAGTTCCTGAAGAGAGCTTGCAGGTCCGCTAGCGCGTACTAGAAACGAAACGTTGAAAGAAAAAGACGCCCGCTGTTTTTCACTCGTGCCTGTAATTCCGTTTCAGCAAGCACGAAGAGCTCCCTTACCACGTGGCCAAGAAGAAAATACCGTATGTCAACAAGGACGGCGAAGTGATGAAACCCACGGAGCCGAACGGGATTAAAATGGAGAAGTTTGTTTTCGACGTGTTCAAGTTCTCGAAGTGAGCGATCGTGATCTGCGCATCGACCGAAAGCGACTGTTCGTTTCTGTGTTTGCGCAGGAGAGCTGCGCTGACTCTTAGATTTACCTAAATTTCTGCGTCGTCAAATTGACAGGATTGCTTAGTTGTCGACGTTTTCGTGCGCAAGCGTTGCTGTCGCAAAAAACGCCCCTGCGCTCGAACTTTGAACCTGGATGTCGCACGTTAATTGTGACGCAGTTCTTTCTGGAGTCGTTTCAAACAACTGATCGAAAATTTGCAACTTGTTTGAAACTTGTGCGTGGCCTGTTTGGAATTGTCTGGCGCTTGTTCCCAGGCACCTTTCCGGATATGTATAGTTGAGATATAGTTTGCTGTGCCAAACCTTTCTAAGTTGTCGTTTTTGCTCGTCCTTATCTGACAAATAAGCGCCCTGTGTTTGGGAATGGAACAAACGTAGGTTATTGTCGATATCGATTGAGTACAATATGAATCAGGTGCACCCTGTACAACAGGGGTGGGGAATCTGTTGGCCATCGCGGGCCGCATAAATTGTGGACTATCGCTGGCGAGCCGTAAAAAACAATCGATTTTATTCTGAAATTCTACCAATATCTAACTATGAGGAATAGAGGCTTGTCTTGACATACTTTCTAAGTACCTGCTTATCATAGAACTTCGTTTTAACGCGATCTTATACTCTAAATTGGGTAAGAAAAACTGTGATGCGGCCCACATTAAACTTTCATGTGGGCCGCAGGTTCCCCATCCCTGCTGTACAAGTTTTCATTGAGAAAATCTTGAAGTGGGAACAGTGCTGTAGCGCAACTTTATATAAATGGACCTGAGGCTTTAAAAGTAAAACTAGTGTGAGTAATGGATATGTACATGGTTGTCAGTGTCACTCCTTATTTCGTTCCACACACGAATAACTTTTAACAACAGTTAACAACAGGCGTAAATTCAACCGCATCAGTTTTTGAGTATTCGCAAATCTGCGTTGAACTTTGTGCTTTGTCGTCGTAACTGTGCGACGTTTCATGCCGGCTGGGCAGCTGTAATCTTAAAACACGCGCAAGTCACTTTCCGAAAGCGCGACATTTGAACGGGAACATCAGGATCTCAGTGGCTGCTTGTTGCTTTGCTGCAGGAAGTTCGCCATGTTGGACGTTCCTCGCGAGGACGAGTTCTCGCCTTTGAAAAACGCGGAAGGAGCGAAATCGTCGACACCGCTACATTCAAGATGGTCGCTTGCCTCTCTGCACCACAGGTAGGTACATTTTTTGTCAAATGCCTTTGTGGAAAAGCGGTACGCGTAGCAACGAGGATCACTGCTTTCGCTGTGTGCTCGGGCCATGTTTCATTGCTTTTTATGGTGCATTGTTCTGCGTGGTACTGTTCCGTTACGATAGAAACGCATCCAATCTGTATTTTTTTTTATTAATCGGGGACGTTTGTTTACGGGCGCGGTGTAGCAACTCCGTTAGCAATTTGTAGGTGCTACGAGTTTCGATGCTTTTTTTGTCTTGAACAACGTTTTTTTTTTTGCATTTAATGTCTGGATCAGAAGTTCTAAGAAATCGCTGGTATGAAGCGATTGCGAGCCTCGACACCCGCGCCTTCCTTCGTGTAGGCGAGCGATCTTTCCCGAAGGAAAAGTTTTCTTCGCTTTCCTTTGCAATCCCAAGCAACTGCTGTTCGCCAACGACAGCGGCCACGCCGTCTCGCGAGTGCGACGCAACGGCGAATCGCGACTCTCGATCGCGGTACTCGGCGTTGGCGGGGGGACGTCGTAAAGCACGCTTTCCGAGCATGTCCTGATTGCGAAACGATCTTTTCGCTCCAGGGTAATCTCATTGGCCACTGGAATGTCGTTTCGTTGTTGTCAATTACCTGATACCTTTTGTCTGTAATCCATCGTAACAGTAAAAGTGCCGGTTTCATTTTTCTTTGCTTGCTTGCTTGTTTCCATGGTCTGTGGTGTTTTGTTGATCGGTTTCCGCGAAATTTGCGCAAGAAACAATGACCTTTCTTTTCTCCTCGCCACCACACATCCACAGTACTAAATCATGTGCACATGTTTCGGTGCAAGTACCCTTCATCTTGACGCCAGCTGTAGTATTCCGTTTCCACAAATTCGTTGTCTGATGCGAAGCCCAGTCTACTGGTTAAAGCTGCCTGGCTGTTTGTGCAGCATTCATTCATCAATTCTACGCTGAGCTGACTTTTCTATTTTCCTCACGTCACCAATTGGCAGCCTATCACATGTTGCCAAGAAACAACGCGCGGGTTTATGTGCGGTCTTACTGGACTCCAAGCAACGTCTTGGTTCATCAAAAAATTGCCCCCCCCCCATTTAGCGGTAGCGATTGCCGCGCTTGCATCGTTTCAAACGGCTGTCGGCCGATGTTTCAGTTGATATTGGCTTGGCTATGTCACATATTCCGTGCAGAAGAAATGATGCCGTTGCATACACTTAGAACTTAAACCTGTCAAGAGTAAAAGTTCACTGTTGCCAACGAAAAGTAGCAGATAATTGTGTTTAAAAGTCAGCGCTGCTGTTACGCGCCGCCGTCGTCAAATTCCCTGTTTGTCTTCCATGCGTCCAGCCCCAGACTCCTCATCGCGGGCTTTTCCTTCTTTCAGTCGTTGCGCCCGGAGCTATATGGCTGGGTGCGTTGTTGATCGTGTTCGTCGTTTCACCGCTTTTTGTTTGACCTGCTGAGCTTCGGCGTGCAAAGCATGTGCGGGAGCACTGCACTCTGCACGTCTTGAAGCTGTGGGGTTATCTACCTGCTGGATCGTGCTTAGCGCTGCGATTGCGCAATCGTGCCGGCGAAATATGCGATGGCGACCGGGCGTTGGGTGCAGGGGCGTAACGAGGTTAGATAGCGCCCGGGGTAAGAAACAAGTTGGTGCCGCCATGTTCGAACCTGAGATCTGCCGGGAAGCAAATGTACTGTATTGAAGAAAATACTTGTGACATTGTTGGGACTTTTCGGCGCCGTCCCCCGAAGTCGTTCGGCGCTCGGGAACTGTGCCCTCGTTATGTTCCTGATCGGGTGGACGTGGTGGACAGCGCTAGTGCCCCGTTGCTTACATTGCTTCTTCTATTTTGCACGTTTCTTCCAATTGAAACGTCTCTTGTCAAGTTGACGTCGCAAGAGCTTGCGAAAACTCCGAGACTGGCGGCCCGCGATTGAGGCGCACGAAATGTTAGTCGACCTGTGTTTTGTGTTAGTGGTGGGCGTCACGGCTAAGTGGGAATATAAAGACAGGCCTGTCAGTTCCAAGGAAACACAGCAGTCGCTATGCTTTTCGCACTTACTGACATTACCGCCATGCGGGTAACTGATGGTTGAACGTTGGGGCGCTGTATATCTTTGCTTTCCTCCGTGAAATTGCCTCACTTCGCTTCTGTATAGTAGACATAAGGCTACCCGTTTCCCAGATCGGGAAGACTAAAAGCTTGTTGTGGCGTAACCAAGAAAAGCTTTCAGCAAGCCGGATATAACATTTTCCGACTGAGCATTTCTATACATGAAATGTCATTCCTAAAGTGGTTAGAGCTTATAAGAAGCGAAAACAGCGCGTGACTTAATAACGCAGGGCTCGGAGGAATCTTTGATGTGTACCCGCAACTATTTCGTCCAACCAAGATTCGAAATCCCACTCTTCGCTGGACAACGAAATTGCCGCCTGGTCTGAGCCAAACTTGCAACGAACTTAACTTAGGGCAGTCTTCCCAACCCCGCCTTTAGCCCGAGCTGCTAACCTGCTTTTTTGCAGGCGGATAGTCGCGGCCGGGGGCAAGGTTGTCAACGCGGAGGGAGTGGAAGTTGAACCTATGAGCGGGTAAGGGCTGCTGAAACTGAAGTACGGTATTACTTGTCACGGTAGCGCTGCTGTTAAGCAGTGTGTGGAGCTTTGTTTGGTGATAAGGAACATTGTTCTCACGCAGGGTCAGTTGTCCGTCTGGGGAATACCCTGTGCAGTGCGAAATCTCTCCACTTCTGTCGTACGACGGTGAAGTAAGTTTGGTTTCGTTATGGTATTTTGTTTCATTATGGTAATAAAACGAGCCATGGGCGTCGGAAGGATTTTTTTCCGGGGGTGGGGGGCATTAGTGGATTTTTCAGGTGTAGCCAGAAAGATAATTCATGGGAGAACAAGTGATGAAAACTATGAAAACAACCTGTTTCTGTAAAAGTTCAATCGGAAAATATAAAAATTCAAAATCCAAGCGGGGACAAGGCGGCCTGCTACCACCTTCCGACAACCACGGAACTCTTGCGATCGGAAACCCCGAGCGGCATGTGCGCAAAGCTTCGCACTGTGGCAGCAAGCAACAATAGAGATCACACGCCGCGATCACTCTATTGTTACTTGTTCGAGCCATATATATATGTATATATATATATATGGGTGTTATTCTTCGCGCACATCCCGTTCGTGGTGAATCGCACATTCAACACAACGCCAACCGAGAGGTTGCAACAGAACGAACCACGAATTCATTATTCGTTGCACATTCTTGCGAGTTGATGCAACCCGAAGCATTGTTTTTACGTCACAAACAGCCAAGCATGTGTGCGCTTCTTAGGAGGGAGGAGCAGCATTTGAACAGTATTTTTCGATGGTCCGACTTCAGTTCACAAGCACCGATCATTGCGTTTCCTCAGTGGAGCTGAGAGTACGCGATACGAAAGCTCTGTTCGCCACCTGTAACAGATCATTACCTGCTACGAAGGTGTTGTTTCCTGTAATCGTGGCAGGATAAGCGTAGGCCGTTTTGCGAGCAAGTCTGTGTTCTTGTAGAGTGCGTCGCAGCTGGCTCGCGCCGCTTCCCACCATTCCTCGAAACGTCGCTTCCGACTAGGCACAAAAACCGCCTGTTCGGTTATTACAGTCTCTGTATGCCAAAAGAAACGCGATTAAGTGTATTCTCGTTCTGCGTGCAAGTTTGCCACAAAGGGCTTGTTGCAAGTAGCGTCTCGTGGATATCCTGATAGCTCGACGGTGGAGCAGCCAGTCGGTTTTCTTGACGAGGTCTTATGCTCGTTCAACACCTGCTGAGTCAATCTGGATGTACCTGTTACCATGTTCAGGTCGTTACCTGAAGGGTACATTCTGCGCATTTGACCTGTGGTACGTACAGGAACAAAAAACAAGTCTTGAACAAAAACATTTTTTTTTCAAATCCCGAAATGACATTACCTTAGAATGTATGTTGTCGCACTGATGGAACGTTATTCTGCTTCTTGTGTACTTGCGGCCGAATAGTAATTGGAAACAGCGCGCGACAAACTATTGCAAAAGCAACAATGTGATTTTAACCACCAGGTGTTTGGCCCTGCATTTTAAGCAGCGTTTTATTTCAATAAAAGTTTTTAGTTGTTATATTGACGCTGTTAAGCCCCCTCCCATCGCGTCTGCGCCGGTGTGTTCGGCGATGCTCAGCTGCAGATGTGGGGGCGGAGTCGAACATTAAACCTTCGCAGGAGGGCCTGCGTGCGCACACTGTTTGTTTGTACTCCGTGATTGATGGTCGTTTTGTCGAATCAAAAGAAAAGAACAGCAACGTGTCTGTTATACGTAATAGCTTCGTCTTTTATTTCCACAGGGATTGGAGGCGATCGTCTGTGGCAAAACTCTACAGTCGCCAGTTATACTCGACAAGGACCTGCTCAACACAAACGGCTCTTCTGCGTAAACTCGCGTCGCGCGAGTTCTTCCGATTAGGCTTAATTATATTTGCATGAACCGCGCGAGTAGCAAATGCTCTAGGGGGGGCAGCGAGTACAATTATTCCGGTCCTGTCACTGTATGCCACCGCTGAAGATTGATGGCCACCCTATAGGGAGAAAGAATCTGTTCTTAATAAACAGTTTCTTCGATGAGAACTTCGGAAGAAACTTGCTTAGCAGCTGAAAAAAACTTGCGTTTTTTTCTCCACTGTTGCGGTGACGATAAACCTGAAACATTTGTGAGTTTTCGAACGTTGGCGACTTAAATCTGAGCGGCGTTTTCGTTTTAAAAGGTTGTGCTTGCTGCAAAAATCTCGACCGTTAAACAATTTACCGTTGTCAGCAAATAATCATCCATCACCTCGAGAGTTCCTGTTCCCGAACTGTCCAACGCAGATCAGATTTGTCTTCAGACGAATTTTTTTCGACGAGCTTTAGTAAATACCGAACAAAGGTCGAAACGTCGTGCCCTTCTGATCTGAGGCGTTGGCATCCTATTAACATAAGTGCACGCGCTCAGTGGCCTCAGTTCTGGCAAACGTAGCCTCGCTTACTCCTCTTTGCTGCGCAGTTGGACTGGCCTCTGTCAAGATAAAGTTTTCCCGCACGAGCTCTTCTTGGACTTTACTTCCGCATTGTTCAGTTCCTATACTTTGAAATCGTCACGTCGTCTGTAGTTCATCCTGGCCGATGCGAGTTTTCGTTTTATTGATTTTTCAAATCTATTAAAAAAGCTTACTTTCCTACATATAATAATTATAGTGTTTCATCTTTTTAAGCGAAACCAAAAGAAAAGTTTGTATTTTACTGTTTTTTTTTCCTTTCATGTTCGGGCGTGTGCGAGCCGAGCGGGCATCAATGGTTGTTGTGCGCAAGCAGCGCGACCGAACGCGCTTTTGTATCCCCGGGTGCTATTTTGTGTTTCGAATGCGCTTGACGCGTTGGGGCGGTTTGTCTCGACGATGTAGTAGACTGACACAACCCGGTCTTCATGTACCGAACAAACATTCTTGAAAGCGGGTGGTTTGGACTTCGCTTGAGAGTTTGAGACGTGGTCGGACGCGCGGCTGGCTCGTCAGTGACTTTGTTTGCGAGTGTTGTCGAAAGCGACGCTGCAACGCGTTCCATATTTTTTGTGCCCCAGTCACTCTTATTGTCGAAAATTAATTAATGGTGGTGATAAGCCCAGAAAAGCTTTAGAGAAACGTTCAAATTTTGAGACTACGCTTCTTCGGCTTTTATTTCAGACGTTTTCATGGATGTGACGAAAGGGGGTGCCGGATTTTGGAATTTCCCATTAACGTTTTAGTGGAAAAATGTTTTTTCTTAGTTTCGAGTTGGTAAAATGAAATTTCACCTCTGTTAACTCCCGCTAGAAAAATGCATTTTGCCACCGCCTGAAAATGAACGGTTGCCCCCGTAGAAAAAATCCTTCCGACGCCCATGGACGTTTTTAGAGCAGTTGTCCGTCTGCTAAAAGTTTGACTACGTTACTGTAACAATGCAAGAGCTGCATCACTGTCGGAATAAAACATGTCAGCTCACAAACAATTTACGGATCGAGACGATCCTTCTAAAAAATGCCATTGTTCGCGAATATCCTTCGAACAAACATGCATTGTTAGTTTTTGTTAATAAAGAAACCTGAGTTAAAGGGTACGTAACATTTGCCTAATGACGAAGATTCACGCTGAGAGTAGCGATCAGTCGATAGATGTGACAATTATAGTTCCACTGATGTAATTTATATTGCAGCTCTTTGGCGTATAGGCTTCTTTGCGCGTAGCTTTTATTGCTGGCAACTGTTACTACCCGCTTTCCGATTTTTCGCAGTGAACGGAAACTTCGTCAAAGCTGAAGTTCCGGGCAAGTCCGGTCTCGCAACTGTTCAAGTTGTTTGTTTGGTTCTCGACTTCATAACGTTCCGCGCGTCGTGAATCTGTTGTTAAACATTTACAACATCCGTCGAGTGTAAATGTCGCTGGTGCCCTCGCATACTCACTATCTCGTTTTTTTAACCATATTCCGTGAAAACCTTATTCGCATAATTTCTTGTCAATAAGTGCAATTATTTTCCTCCTGTAGGTTCAGCCGTTACTTCCGCCAAACGACCTCGTCCGTCGTTATTTTCTGCTGAGTTCTCACGCTGCTCATGCAACCGATTGCTCCCCGCTTGTGCATCGTAGCGAAAATATATTTATAACCGTTGTAAGTCGAACGATCAGCGCATTACTTTCAGTGCAGCACTCAGTGGAAAGGCGATTTTAGATTTGCCACGCCTAAGGAAGGTTACAAAGCGGCTCGCTCTTTTTTGCCCCTCAACAAGCACACCCCCAGTTTGTTTGCTTTCAGTTACTACATTCAGAATTACAGTGAACGCATACTGGGGGCCGATGGTTTGAAGCTACAAGCTTAGAATGAGGGAACCATGAAACCCGCTGCTGTGGCTATGAGCCAGAGGCGGCATGTTCCTGGAGGGGGCAGAATTTATTCACATACGCTTGTCAGCACCTTGCTGTCAGTCGGATGATCAAACTTACAGCTTTCCAATGAAAGAGTAAATACTGTGGTCAGTGAACTTTTCTTCTACCGAGTTCTGACGCTCGACGGAAGGGCGATTTGTTGTTTCATTTTATTGCTACGCAAAACAAAGAAAAAAATGACGTAATGCTGGCGATTTTCAAGCGTGGACACGGAGTGCATCAGTTGAGGCACCGCGCGCTGTTGTAAATAAACTTTAAACAGTAAGGCACATCGCGAAGCGTGACGATGACTTCTAGGTATTAGAAGTGAAGTGGATTTTCATGTTTCTCGCATTTAAATTTTTCGTTTGTTGTTGGGCTTAAAATGTCTCCAGTTTTATTCTTGGGAACCACGCCAAAAATAACTTTCTGTTTGAAACGATTGTTCTCACATTCAACTGATATTACCATGTTGTAGCCTGTTACTGTATAGGGGGAGACATTTACGGGGAGAGCTCGTGCAGCATGGTAAAATTGATTGAATGTAATATTAATTGTTTCAGACTGTGCTCCTCTCACAACCACATGGCACGGTTTTCCGTCCGTGCTTTGGCTGTATGCAACGACCGCATTTGATCTGATTTGTTTAAAAGTGATCGGCCGCAGAAAGCGGGTTGCAGGCAGGACAGCAGGATAGATTTCCAGCCACAGTGACCGTCGCGTCTCTTAGTGGACCCTTGTTTTCCTGAGGTCTACAACAGCAGATAGATGTAAGATTTGATAACCGGAAGAAGCTTTCCGTCGAAACGTCCACCCCGGTTTTCCACAATATTTGCCATCGCCATTGGGCCTAGTTGCTGGTGTGGGCGGTAGAACAAGGGTGTCCGGACTCCACGCTAGTTTTCAAGGGGATCCGATGTACAAGGGACTTACCTTTACCACTGTTGCAACCTCTCCGGTGGCGTTGCTTTGATTGTGTGATTCACCACGAACGGGATGTGCGCGAAGAATAACGGTATATATGCGTGGCGCGAGCAAGCAATAATAAGAGATTGCGACGCATGATCTCTATTGTTGCTTGCTGCCACGGTGCGTAGCTTTGCGCGCATGCCGCTCGAGATTTCCGATCGCAACAAACTGGTGCTGTGACCAGGATGTGGAGGTCATGCCCAGTTCAGCCTTCACACAAAGAACGTCGGTGTGGCTCGTAAAAAGGAGGGGATGTTGTTGCAACCTCTCCGGTGGCGTTGCGTTGATTGTGTGATTCACCACGAATGGGATGTGCGCGAAGAATAAAGAAATATATATGCGTGGCGTGAGCAAGCAATAATAAGAGAGATTGCGACGCATGATCTCTGTTGTTGCTTGCTGCCTCGGTGCGAAGCTTTGCGCACATGCCGCTCGAGATTTCCGATCTCAACAAAACCATTCTAATTTTGTGATAAAGTAGGCCTCAACTTTTGCTGCGTGCTATGTAAATAAGGCAAGCAAATTTTCAAGTCAAACTTGTGTCGATATACCGTACACGTGGCGCTCCATCATATATTGACGGCCTAATGCAAAACATCTGTGGCATATTCGTGAACTGTCTGTTTGCAGTGAGGAAGGTCACGATCGTCGTGTGCGCAATAGAGCTTAAAACTGTTACGAATTTCCAAATATATATTGCCCGCACAAGAGCTTGGCACCCGGAGTTTTGCGAACGGATATGATGAGAACGTTTTTGTATTGTTATAAATTACCGTCATTACTTGAGGGTTGGTACGAACGCAGTTTACGCAAATTGAGATTTTGTAACTTAGTTCGTACAAAACTATGTATCTTATGTAGCAAGTGGTACTGATAAAATATGAAAATCTCCGCGGAAAAATCACATGTGGGGCATGCATTTCCGCATCTCAGTCTTTTCCCAAATCATGCGAAAATGACGTTTCAAGGTTGAATTATCACCGGTCATGGGCGTCGGAAGGGGGGACAGGGGAGAATGTCACCTTGGATTTTGAAATTTTTTATTTTCCTATTACATTTTTAGCAAACAAGTGGTTTTTTCTTAGTTTCGAGAGGACAAAATGAAATTTAACCACTTTTACCCCCCTGAAAAATGTTTTTGTCTACCTCTGGAAAAGTCTGCTACTGCCCACCCCCTGGAAAAAAGCCTTCCGACGCCCATGTCGCCGGTGACGTCACACAATCAATCAACTATGATCTTGGTAGTAGACCTAGAACGGAACCACATGTTATGAAATTTGTTCCGCAGCCCCCTAATTGCAGAACAAGGCTATATTCCAATCGCGAATGTGATTTCATCTTCGCTTTGTTATCACACTGTGCGAGCAACAATTGTTGATGACAATATGCAGACGCATTGCCAGGTTTTTGTGACTCGTGGCTAAGTACATAAAGACTGGAAAAAGTGAATATACATATTCTGCTGCGGTTCTCTGCCCAAGTTTGAACTGAAGAAAACGCTTGGGACTTTAAAATTTTGCTCAGGAAGATTATAATGTAATTGCTATAATGAAAAATGCGACCGTGGAGCAGGGGGTAGAGATGGGGGCACAATTCCCCGGGCGCTGAATCACTGGGGGGCGCCGAAAAGTCCCAACAATGTCGCAAGTACTTCAGTACGGTAAATTTACTCCCAAAGGACCTTAGGTTCGAGGATGGGGGCGCCAAACTTGTTTCTTGCTCCCCGCGCCATCTAACTACGGTACGCTCCTGTCGTGGAGATTTTCTCGGTATGTAATTGTTCTGAAGTGTACATCAATGCATATAATATGCAAGTGTGCGAGCAGTGATTCTCAACGTGGTCCCAGTGGAACACTGATGATCCACCTGGAATTTCTATTGGTCCAGAGTTCCATAACCCTTGATAAAAAGTTTCTGAAAATTGTAACCTTTATTGTGCAATAAGTTATGTAATGTTTCAGCATAGAAAAGTGACCCATCGGAAAAGATGCTCCATGGGCCAAAAAAGGTTGAGAACCACTGGTTTAAAGGGAGGCGTGTTGCGAAGTCCCGTGAGTGTAGGCAGGGCCGACCTCAAGCCGATGCAGCTGCATTGGGCCCCGCGCCATGGTGTTTGGGTAGCTTGTTCATTTTTGCCAGATACACCTTGCGCTTGAGAATTCAGTAGAAACGCCATATGAATTTCATTGTTAACAAAGAACGCTCTCGTCAGAACTAGCAAATTTCCTC
>JGI24159J19872_10009674_pt1 | contig 12637 bp, 6 predicted proteins | sample Ectturendosymbi4_FD_19872 | JGI IMG/M metagenome (IMG submission 19872)
GACGCAGACGATAGCCCGAATTCCCACCAAAACATAATCATTACTTTTTGGCCCATTTACAATGTTCCTTGAAATTTGCAAGCAAATTTATTCCGTGTTGTTTGCATTAAGTCGACAAATTAACAAGCAAAATGTATGCGAAAACAATTAGTCTCCTTTGCGCAGGAAATAAAGTTTTGTAAAATATCATGCTCAAGGTAGGGTTTAACCCCAAATACCCCCCTTGCGTGCGCTCGTGCCTAAACTGGAATTAGAAAAGAGATACCATCAATGTAATTATGCCTACATAGTAGGTGAAATATATGCTATGTTGAGATCTTAGTGTTTGATTCTTAGGTGTGAAGGATTATAATGCATAATTTAGTTTAGAAATATATAACTTTCATTCCAAAAAATTCATTTTGATACTTCACCACATAAACATGAAAGTGACTTTTGCATACCCCGTTATTTCCGAAAACCATATAGTCAAGCTTTAAACCAGGATAATGTAGGCTAGCAAATGCGATTGCGTGGCTAGAACGTCCATCCTTGAAGCAACAAAGGAGCTAAACTAACACTGACGGTTAGTGTAGGGAGTTAATGCAAGTTCACTTAAAAAACTGAGAAACATGTTGAAACAAATTACGTCTAGAAAATTATTAGCTGGCTAGTCTAGCTTACACTAACAAGGCTTAGGCTATTGCTCATTGGCCAGTCAGTGTCAGCTGTTTGAGTTTCCTACAGCATATTCCCATTGATTTGCTACGAACGTATGGTGCGGCGTAAGAGTTAAAATATGTTCAACTCCAAATCAGACTTCGCCACACGCACTGAAACAGGAAGTAACATGAAAACAGAACCGCCAGGCTGAAAAAGTCATTACTAGACGCAATCCGTCTGAATCAGGCTTAACTACTAATTTTCTAATGTAGTTTTTCTACAATGTGTCTTATGTAGGAGTATGTTTTGAGAGACCGTTGTAGAAATTTGGGAGACCGTGTCGGCCCTCAAAACGTCTTAAACAGGTATCAAAACAAAACATCGCGATATGAAAACCAGCAAGGAAACGCGATCAACTTATTTTGGGAAAACAACACTTCCTGCAGTTGCAATCGGTTCGATTTCTTTATTTACCATTTTCACGATCTCGTGCTGTGATTTGTGTAGTTGTTTACACAGTGTCCTTTTACACCACATCGAAAACATGTTCTTATATCACGTTTTGGTGATGAAATATCAATATGTCTTATTTCCATCCTGTCAAAGCCATCTTTTATGTCTACGAAGTGAATGGAACTTCATTCGAACCGGGTGAAAGATAATGGAAATTCTTGCTTCTTGTGAGACTAGAATATGTGACATACCTTGTAATAGCAAGCGAAATCACTATGGGATTGTCTGAGGCGTTTTGACGTTGGTGTGAACAACACGATGGCAAGAATATCAGTTGTGTGGATGTAGGAAGCATNAGATATGTCGTTAAGCACTATTTGCATTTGAGTTGTCAGGTACATTTGATAGCAGAATCACCAGTCAGATTAGAAGTATAAGGTGAGGTTGCATCGACAACAGCTTCTTGATTCTTATGAATGTACAGTAGTAGGTGCATTCCCCTCTCGTGAAAAGGAAAAAATTCAAAAACGTCTTGTAGTCAAGAGAAGCATCTTCTTTAATCACAAACATGGGGCAACGTTGTATGGTTTACTAAATTAATTAGTATTGTTCTTAATTTGCAACATGACTTAACGACCACACTCCTTTCTGCTTCATTATATCATGGCTGGGTTGCTTGCTACGATAGTTCACTTTAGCGCTAGCCTGCCCCACAAAAAATTGTCAAAAACTGTTAATTCGTTCCTTCAAACTCCTGTTCAAATATGTCAAACGTTTTCACATTGGAGTGGCCTGCATTTGCTCAAAAATGCTGCCTCAGCAAGACCTATCATCAGGGTACATTTTATAAGTACGGAAAGTAGAAACCACCAGCAAATATAGAGAAGCATTTAGCAAGTCGCTAGTGCAAATACAAAAGCAAGTGTACTTAATGAATAGAAGCACACGGCACTGATTGAACGACAAACACAAAACTCCCGTTGATTATAACGTTTGGCCTTTCTTGTTGGTTCTACGTTGGCATGATTAAAGCCAAACCAGTGAACCTTGTAGTCTTTCGTTTGGACAATTGATACATTACCATAAGAGCGACAATGAACAAACGCTTTCCTCTTTTTCTACCAGTTTCGCTGATTGCTGTGGTGACTTCATTATGCGCTGTTTTCTAGTCCAAGTGCCCTAAATCCCGAAGCAGAATGATACGACGCGAAAAGTTTTTGAAGCAAGCACAATCGCAAGTAGGGCCCCAAACGATCGAACGAAGGTCAGAAGAACCAAATGGTTTGCGGCTATCCTTTGACTTACTTGGTCACGTCTACAACGTATGTGATCAGCCGAAAAATTGAAGCATTAACTGTTTTTTTGTGCCCAAATCTTGTTGATTTGGCACGAATAAGCACTTTGGCCGAATTCCTAGCTAAATAAGGCACCATTTCGTCATTTATCTGTAAGGCCTTTGTGAACACACCAAATCGCTGAAGAGATATATTTGCGAGGTGTTGAAGGACCTTATTCAAATAGAAATTTAAACGAGGACTGAGGATGCGTAATTTTACATGAAATCGATTTCCTAAATTTGCCGATCGATTTCTTGCTTTCCCCATCGTGGAGTTTACATACTTAAATATAGANATGTGCAAGTTTGAACCATCGCAAAGAGATGAAAGCAGAGCGCAGGCTGCTTCCTCTGAAGCATACAGAAAACCCAGTATATAANAGAAAAATTACATTTTTTAAAAGTGCAAAAATATCCTTGAAAATAACAAATTTTCAGGTCTCCACATAATTTAATTCTATTGCATGTAGATCAGTGCTCTTCAAGATTTTGTCATCGTGGAACCAATGATACACTTTTGCGTTTGTCATGGAACCCCCATTAACAAATATATATATATATAAAACGAATTACCTGCAAGAAAACCAAATATTTCGTTATTAGACGCTTCAACAAATAAACAGTTATTACAGAAGTTTAATTAGACCAAGAGCAACGACATCTTTATCAATCAAGCAAATATTATTTCTTGTTGCTACACAATATGTTGCCATTCCTTACTTTCAGAGAAAAATTGGCACGGATTGGTAGGATCACGTTGTCTTCTAAAAACACTATTGCGTCTGTGTATCCACCACATGAGGCTTATAAACACTTAGAAATAGCGCGCATTTATATAAGTTCTTTTCTGAATACATAAAGTTTCCCTATGTGTGAATGGGAGAAGACCAAATAATGACATTGTGTTGAGTTTATAGGCGCTGAATTTGAAATTTCTACGGGCGTGCGAAATCCATGACGTCACAAAGTATGACGCCAAAACGTGCGTAAATTAGTAAAATAATATCAGTTGATATATCCCAAAGCGACTCTCACACTAATGTCAATTTTACTGGCGACTCACAGTTATTCGATCACTCACAAATTTTTCAAAGCACTGGCATCATGAAATCACACATTTAGCTAAAAATGCTAGTGCGAACTGCAACCCTGTTAATCCAAACATCTGTCAAATTTTCAATATAATGTTAGTCCGTCACAGTGGAATGAATGTTTAGCAAACAACAAGAAACCAACCTACGTTCAGTTTTGGTCGATCGGAGATAATTTTAATGCGCCGAAGTCCACTAAATGTGCGCTATGCCATACAGGTAGTTCAGTCTAATGGGAAATGCATGCGCAGCAAACACTCTCGGAAATAAACTAACCAATTTTCGGTTATCCGCAAATAGTTTTCAAAATAGCATTTGTAGTGGAACTGTTTAAACCATTGCTTGACAAAAATTGATGGGTTTTGCTGTGCAACCCTTGCTACTTTACATCGTATTTGTAAAAGTCACATACAGCGGATATGGTGCTTCTCTCTGCAGTGCAGCTTATACTCATTCAAGCTGCATTGCGATTTTAAATCTTCCATTCAGTATATATCCTAAAACGTTTCACTATCCTTCAGGAAAAATGTCTTTGTACTTGTTAACAAAGATCTGCTCAAACCCAAAATGAAAAAATTAATGGGTGTGCGTCTCATATCGGCACTCCGGTACTCGGTGCCTAAGGGTGGGTTGCTTGATTATGAAGAAAAAATCTTATCAAGTTATCAAATAAAGTAGAAAATCCGACTTGTTGGGTCATCTATTATTTGGTTATTATTATGACTTTATCAGTAGGTGAAATTTGTTTTTCAGCTGTGATAAAACTGTACAATAGACTACAGTGGAGGCATCGATGGAGAAGAATTACTTCGGAACGGCGGACCTTGTAGTATTTTTAGGTAAAGCATGTTGCGTCACAAAAAGACTGCGACATTTTGATGACCTACAATCCGAAGCAAGATTAACAACAATACACTCGTATTTGTGGAAAGTAGTTGCAATTTGTAATTATGCGACATAACAGCATCATGTAGCTGATTGTGCTTGCGTTTTGGTTAACTTTATCAATATAGTGTTATTTTCGTAGTAACAAAGAAGGTTCTGCTGAGCGTAAAGTGCAAAAAATTCTATGACTTTTGGGATATGGGCCTGGCTCAATTTTTAGTTGGTGAAGCAAAAAGCACAAAAAATGCCTATAGTGAAGAATAAGCGATTCTAATGCAGTTTTACAAGTTTTTGGTGCCCATGTCCGAACGTGACTGAAAATCGCTGGCATATGCAAGTAATATTTGACAACGAATTAGCGTTTCTCGTTATGTACAAATTGATTAGTCCTCGTGAAAATTACGCAGTGATTATCGAGCTAAATGGAAAAAAGTTTGTAAATATTCTAATTCTTTCTTAGCTTTGTGTGGTGCATAAACGTTTTGGGCTGTAGGCTAATCAAACCCTAAAATAAGTTCAGCATCTTCATTAAAAACACGGTATTACTTGTGCAGTGGAAAATTCAAATGCAACAAAGCAATCTAAAAATTATTTTGTTCAAACCAAAACCCAAGGCAAACTCGAGTTTGTGGGTCCATGTGTGCTGAACAGAAGACCACGTTTTTAGCAAATGCCTTAGTTTCCTGCATAAATCGTCTCCATTTGGATGTAGTACTTTTGTGATACAGCATGCTGTTCAATTGTTTTCTATGCTGCAAACACTGAAGTCCATTTTCATTTTCTTTTATACGAATCATTTTATAAACACGATAACCCTTTGGCTAGTGTGCTTTAGAATCATACAGGAAAATTGTTTTTCAGTTTTTCAAATGCAAGACGTGAGTATCACAAAGGGAAATGGGAATAAGATGTAACTGCACTGTGAAAGTTTTCAGTAATGGAAGAATACGGAAAATTCCGTTTTCGAAGTTCATCAAGATCTTCCAAAAAATTTGAAGTTACAGTGTTTTATTCATCGAATCTCCTGATTGCAAAAGCAACAGCCGCGAAACAAGAAATTCTCACTAAAACCATGGATTGTACATGTTCAAAAATTAACGGACCAATAAGGCAGTCTCACGACAAACTTTTGACGATAAATAAAACAAAAAACACTGCCTTTCCAATTTTCCAATAAAACTGGCAGAGCCACGCAAAGCGTTTTGTGTCTCCTAAAGCAGTTTGACCCTGAGGTAACCTACAGTTATGCAGCGTTACTTTTCATTTTGTGCTTGCTGAAATTTGCATTTCTACACATTCCTTTTCTTAAGTTGCAACTACCGAATTGTGGCATTTAAACCAGCTTTTTGATTGCTTTTAAGGTTTGTCCGCTCTTTCTCTTCTTGTTGGAGCTTACTACGCCATCAAAGACAGGCACGAAAATGACAAAGAAAATTATTACTTTGGTAAACATTCCATGTCTCCGGTAAGTTTGAAAAACAAATGTACAGCATCTTATCCCTTTAATGCAGCTTGATTCTTAATCCAGCATTTCCTAACAACCTTACAAGATTATGGAAACAATAAAATTTTATTTTGGTTGCCAGAAAATACGGTTTCAGCAGTCACGAAAAGGCAGAAAATTCGTTAAAGAAACGCCTAGTGAAATCCAAAATCAGCATAGTTTTCATTTGCGCTTACTTAACAGAACCACACGAGTCGTCCTTTAAATAAACTTGCTGTTCTACAAATTCCCACATCTTCCTCTGACAAAACTTATTTTTCTTGTGACAGATGCCAAAATATTTTTGAAGTGCTCTTTGTCATTTCCGAAAAGGTACAAAGTTTTAACGCAATAATCCAATCGCTTACTTATTTCCAGAATTAGCTCGTTCACTCAGAACGCAGCATATACTGTATTGAAAATAAGAAATAAAATGTTTTCTTGGAAAAGGATGCTTCGGTACAGTGATTCCCTCTGTAACGAGACGTTCTCATGGACATATTTTTTAAACGGGTACTTATATAGGTCAGTATTTAGATGGTGCCCGTTCAAAACAGACCTGTTCATAACAGACCACTTACAACAGAACACGTTCATAACAGACCATTTAATAACAAACCACGTTCATAACAGACCGTTCATAGCAGGCCACGTTCATAATTGGTCTGTTGTGAACGTGGTGTGTCATGAACGTGGTCTGTTTCATGCGGTCTGTTGTGAACAGGTTTGTATCGAAATAGAACCTGTTTAGATATGTGAAAAGCCAAGGCAACACGGCAAAACAAACCACCAGCTAAAGGACATTATTAAGCTTGGCCTTGTGGTGTACTGTGGTCTTTTGCGTTTTGCCTAAGATTGTCAGACAATGAGGAGCCGAAAAAAGTTCAAGTTGGAGAGACAAAAACGTGGCGTAATGATAGTAGCACTGTAGTACGGGTTCACCTGCCACACGGTTCAAGAAGTATTGATTAATTTTTTTGATGCATTTTGATGCCACCACATCAGTTAATTTTTAACTCAAAAGTTAACCGTTTTTATGAGATAGTGAACACCAGTGACTACATCAGGGGTTCTGTCCCAATGTAGGGATCTCCGGTTGGGAACATATTATCCTTGGGCTATCTACGAACGAGTCGCCTTTTATTAGTGTGTTGCTCCGTATTTTTTATTGAAACAGCACTTGGTAATGAAAAAAGGTTTTTGATGAACACTGCACACCGCGTGGCTCACGTCGCAGAGTAGAAAAAGAGAAAATAGGATTTGGTTAAAGAAGGAATACGAGGTGTTGGATAAAAACCGTCACGTAGCCACGCGCACGCACACACAAGTTTACGGATTGTGAGACGCGCATACGATACGTATAAACAGTATTGTGTCGTATTGACAGTCGACACCCAACAACATGAATCGCGTTGTTAGACTGTGTACAGCCGCCACACCCGCAACCCTTCACAGAGCAAATGTGGTATGAAAATGAGTGAATGGATACACAAGTAAAGGCACAGGTGCTTACAAGCATTCATGCAACATTTTTGACTAGATTTGAGCAGTAAAAAATCGTTTTGTGAAGTTTGAAATAATGGTTACTGAATAAATGACAGGCTCGTTCTGTTCACAAAACAACGAAATCGTATTACCAGAACCCTTTGTGTAGACTGGCATCAGTATTATTAGGCAAATTCAGTCATTAGAAAGTATCGATCTTTGGTGTTGATTCATGCACAGCAGTTTTTGCTGTTCCTTATTAATACCGTTGGGGCAGTTTCCTTATAATCCCTTGAGCAGTTAGCTCCATTTTCCTGAACTTCTTCCTTCAAATGATTGCAACAACTGTAAAAAAACACATTATCTTTTGATCAATTTTAGATTCCTGTCGGTCTGTCAATATCCGTCACATCTATGTCTGCGATAACAGTGATTGGGTATCCAGTCGAGTCATACGGGTACGGTTCCGTCATCCTGTGGTACGCCGTCAGCGGTGCTATACCGATCATCGTTGCTTGCGTCTACTACATCCCTTTGATTCACCGATTGAGTCTTTCGTCTATTTATGAAGTAATTTATGCTTGTCGGGATTTTTGCCTACTTTTTAAAAATAAGTTTTGAAGCCACTTTGTTGTTTGTAGAAAACATATAGTTTGCTTTATTTAAAGTTGTTTTGTTTTTGCACAGTATTTGGAGCGACGCTTCCACAAAGGAATTCGTCTTTTGGAATCTATTATAATAATGTTCACTACGGTAATTTTTTTACAGTTTAATATAGTCTACTTACAGCAGTCACTAATTTATTTCAAGTACGTTTTTACTTTTTAGGATGTTATATTCACATTTAGGTCTCCCGATTTTCTGTACTTTTGTTGTTTCTGGAAGTTTGTGTTTTTGTGGAAAATGTGCTCGTAGTTGTTGAGTTTCAATTGTCTGTTGATTTTCGCTTTCGAAGAACACACCAAGAGCGACATGCGTCACGGTTTCCTACAAGTGTATAAGAGAAAACAAGCAAACATTATAGTGGATATTATCGAAAGCTTGAGAAACTTATGAAAAGCTGTAACTTGTCACACCAACTTGCGTTTATTTTACTGTAGATAGTCTGATTCAGACACTTCTCTAAGACGTTGTCTCAAAAAATGATTTAAAAATACTCTGTAATTAGTACCAAAACCACAGGAAAATAGAAAGATGCATTGCGCAACGTGAGCTTCCTGTAGGTTTGGCAAACCAAGCTGCATCACAACTGTGTAAGGGAAGTGCTTGCCTTGCTGCGACGTAAAGGACGTCTCCTGTTACTGCCCACCATGAAGCATAACTTCAAATCTCTATCCTGTTGGTGGAATGACGCAACACCATGCATAGTTACTTTGTCATCATGTGATAAAGGAGAGCTTCATGCAACGAAACCAAGCTACCATGAAAAACAGCCTATACAAAAACCCTTGATTTCCGGTTTTTCGTTGTAGATTTCATTTGTTAAGCAGTGATAATTATTTATGTTAAATAGAGAGAATACGTTGCCTCAAATAAACTAGTTTCATTCATTTTTCTCAGTAGTTTGGCCGACTTCAATATCCTCGAATTATTAAGTTCAAATCGCGTAGTTCAAACAACGATGATTTTAATGTAATATATTTGAGAGCTTTCGCAAGTTCGTACGGGCAACTGTTGCTTACCTTACTAAAGATGGGCAGGATGAAGGTGTAGACAAGATCTTTGACTGCGGAGCGTATACCTTGACAACACTTGTACTTGAAATTTGTAAAAACATCCGAAATTTTGTAGTTTGGTCCATACTCTATTTGTCCTCAAAATAAGGAGTATCATGGCCCATATGCCCTCAACCCACCGATAGGTCAATACTCTGCACTGTTGGTATTGGCAAGCTCTTAATTGCCACTACTGATCAAACGTGTGAAAATAGCTTATATTTTGTGGAATTTGGAACAGGCATTTCCACGTTTTGTGGCAATTGAAAAGAGTTTTGTGACCTGCTCTAAGCGTAGCAACTGTTGTCATTTCCATTGAACAGCCTTAAACAATAGCAGACACCACTAAATTATAATCAAACTCTACCGTAAATAATATCTGTTGGTTATATCTAGTGAAAATTAGCATGACTGACCTGCTTTACGTTACAAGAATATTCGCATTTCACTTTTAAACACTATAGATTAGATACATTGATCTAGAGTGCGCCCTAATGAAATATCTTCCAACCGGGATCAAAATTGAATTTCTCATGGTGAGTCTTGAAGTGTTTGTCATGAATGTAACGTCATGTTTTTTACATCTTTGTTGCAGGATCTAGAGACACATAGAATAACTAATCATCGAAAACAATTTTCTAAATGGAAAACGACATTCGGAAAAGAGTAAACTTGACAGTCCACATCAATCCTACCAGAAACAAACGTGAAAAATCACACATCATTCAAAAAAGCTGATTAGTATTATTCAAAACCAAATGAGTTTTGATTAGGATGAATACAGTTGTTCGTGAAGTTCCCACAAGCCATTCATCCCTGTAGTAGCTTTACTGACACCTCTTGCTTGAACTTCCAAGTTCAAAAGTATCCGAAGGGCGCGTTTCAATTTCCTGAATAAGTGAAAAAACGATGAGAGTATACTCAGGCCTGTAACCATGCAGCTTAGGACACCAGGAGGGGCGAAGAGTTTTCTGAGAGGGGCCCAAATTTTTTGAACTATGCCCAACAGTTTTACATGATGTCCAACACATTTTGAAGGTGAGGCGAGAAATTTTCTAGGGGGGCTTCGTCCCTCTGGTTACGGGCCTGAGTATACTTCTCATACAGGTAACGGCCTGGAATCCTTTGTCTTGCGATTAAGCACCTACGCATGACTTCGATAAGCTCCACTACCTCAATCTCTTTGAAATTAGTCACACACGCGACTAAATAAAAGCAAAAAAGTTAGCAAATGTGGATGGAGTTTGAGGAAATGGAAGTTGGGAAGTATGGATCACGTTTATTGATAAATTCACAAAGATTTTGACGAGAACAAATTTTTTTCTTGCTTTCGAGTGTTTGTCTTGAATGTTCATGAGTCAGTCTCGGGTTTCTAACAAAGTCACGGTTTCAGCAGAACCGTATTTGAACCATGTCTCAAATTTACAACCATGGTGTTGATTATATTACTGGAAACAAACAAAAAGACTTAGTTTCAACATCGTGTGACAAGGTGCTTTATTTGCAGCTGCAACTTTCAAAGGTCAAATTACTGAGTGATTATTATCTTTGTGCTTTACTAATTATCGTTTCAAAGGCCAAATACGAAGCATAGCAACTGAAGGTCTCGTTTTAAAAAGTAAAGTTGCAAAATTATAAAATACATTTTTTAATTTGCATTTGAGCACAATCCAGTTTCAATCTGAAAATTTCATTATATTTCGAGCTGACTGAAACTGAAACAGTTACTTTTCGAAAAACCCAATACGATTTTATTTAAATCATTTGCTATTGCGTTGTTCTTTATTTTTAGATTTTAACCATTTTGGAAAACAAATATTCAAGGCATTGAAGTAGATCGGATTGTGACAATTTTTCTTTCAGGTTTTGTTTCTGGGTTCAACCATTTACTTGCCAGCGCTGGCATTGAACGCACTCACCCCACTGGATCTAACATGGACTATCGCTTCAACAAGTGCTGTTTGCATCATTTACACAACTCTGGTAAATAGGTCGTTATCTTCTTGAATCCAGAACTTAATTTAAATCAGTTTAAAATGATTAAAAACTGCTAGTTTGTCGTTTGCTGCCAGATGAATATATTTCACTTTTATGAAACCTTGAAAGGCGTTAGTTTTAGATTGACATAGACAGTGCATTTAGTTGCACGCAGGAGAAACTTGAAAGTAAAATTTCAAACTCTGATTCAGGAAAAACTTTCAACAGAATTATTTTCAAGCGGCGGTTCTAATTTATGTGGTGACTTTGTTATTGTTGATTTTTGCTTTTTTTGAGAAACATGAGGGGAAGTCAGCAATAGATATAGGCTGTAATGTTTGTCTCTTAACATTTGGTACGATTACGTAAGAAAAATTATTTTTACGTACGAGAAGTATGAAAACATTTTTTAGTTCAAAGATGGTTTCTTTGTTGCTGTATCATAGATTTAGTCAATGTTGCAACACAATATTGCCAACGCAACTAATACAACTCCAAAAGGCATTTCCAAATGCAGTCTCTTACCAAAGCTTTTTGTTTTTTCGGAGTTGCGTTTGGGCTTTCTATACTGCAGCAGGTCAAAGCTGCCATATAATCACAGGCCAACATTTTTTTGAAAAATTTAGTGGGCGCACTAGCACAAAAGAATGGTGCATTTTGCTTTAGTTTTTCATTTTAGTTGAGCACCTGATTTGCCTTCGCAGGTTTCCATCGAAGTAGTGCGGCTTCTTATTAGATTATATTGTGAAACTAGAAATTCAGATTGTTCTCTCAGAAAAACTGTATTCATTTGATGATAGAAATTAGTAGGTTTTTCTTTAAATGCACCAACAAATCGATCATGATTTCAGGGAGGAATGAAGGCAGTTGTGTGGACCGATACGCTGCAAACCTTCGTCATGTTTGCCGGAATTGTATCTGCATGTATTAAAGCGACTATTGACGTTGGAGGAGTGAAGAATGTGATTGAAGCTCTCGAACGAGGGCAAAGAAACACGCTATGGGAGTAAGAACTGTGCTTGAAGTGGTAATTCTCACGTACTCCATAGTTGGTGAAATTAAGTGACCTAAACCAGTATTTCAAGAACTCAACTTCTGCGATAGTTTGATAATTACAACTCGTGTTTGAAATAGGAAAAAATATATTTACCAAAATGCAGTTCAAACAACCATTTTCAACCAATTCAATGCAAGTACAAAATGGCATTTTGAACAAATGAACGCAAGTAGTTTGCATGCGATGTTGGTAATTATTTTTCCCCTGAATTCTAGTGCTTTAGCAATATATTTTTGAAACAATTCTTTGCCGGAAGAGTTAGCAACGTGCCTAATTTTGGTGTACATCTCTGTGGTCAGGGGCGCAGCCAGGATTTTTCTAAGGGGGGAGGGCTGAAATTATGGAAGCAAAAGCTATGAAAAGGAAAAATTACTTGTGATAAGAATAGCCAGGAAAGCACATATATTGTGGATAAATAGTTGACTGTACTCACCACGAAACCTGGGGTCCTTCCAACTAAACTGCCATCTTGTTTCTCTGATATTCTTTCATGACGACCGTAAAACTCAACCA
>JGI24159J19872_10009677_pt1 | contig 12636 bp, 5 predicted proteins | sample Ectturendosymbi4_FD_19872 | JGI IMG/M metagenome (IMG submission 19872)
ACAAACTTCCGGTTCCTTCAATGCCCTGGCGTCCTTTGCACTGATTTGTGTTTTTGCTAGCTGAATATTAATTATCGCCAAATAAAATCAACTCAACAACTCTTTGGTATGACCTGACAGGGAATCGAACCCAGCCTATCAGCTCCAGTGGCGCGCGCTTCCCCACAATACCTTTGTTACGTTTCGAAAACACTCCAGTAGTTGCGCGTTGTTGCCTTCTGTACAACTGAGTAAGTTTGAAACTTTGAAACTTAGATGTTGTTTCGCCTACATTAATGCGTACACGCCTGCCATAGAAAATAAAACCCTATTTGCCTCTGGTTTGACGTTTAGCTGGTAGCGGGAAATACCCGTGCTTGTATTCCAGGACATATGCATTTCGGCTACAAAAGAAAAGGACATTGAAGCGAAGCTGAAAGGAGTAGTCGCTGAGTGGGAGGGACAGGTTTTTACTTTCGCTCCTTTCAAGTCACGTGGAGAACTGCTCTTGAAAGGACAAGACGTGCAAGAGATCGTGGCACTGTTGGAAGACAGCTTGATGGTTCTGGCTTCATTGCTAAGCAACAGGTAAGATGCGCTGTTGCTTGCTTTTGGAAATACGTTGGCTGCAGCAGATTTTTGTACAGTATGTAGACAGATGGTCAGACTTGCAGATTGCAGAAGGATAAATGGAAAGACTGCCAGGCAGACAGATTTTTTACCAATGTTACTAAACGGGTGGCTCATGACATTCGTGGTTTATTTTATTTAGTGACACTTNTCAAAGCGAAAATTCTTGCAAATACTTTTAGTTGAATCCTGAGATCTTGACTTAAGCGCANAAACATCACTGATGAAACATTCATTTTTGCTGCAATTAAAACATACCGGTCCAATCAGCTTTTTTATCTGGCAAATAGAAGTTTAGGTGTCGTGCTCTGACTGCTCTAACTAACTGAAAAAAGTGTATAGCCTGTTGCTTTTCAGCTTTGCGTATCTTAAACCGACTTCACCTTTCTTGATTTTTGGTTTTTCAAATCAAACTGCGTTTAGATGCACCTTTCCGTTTTAGGACCGAGTCAGTGAAGCGGTTTTTAAGGCCGTGATACGAGGGAGTACGTTTGAAACTGCGAACTTTGTGGAGTTACGATTTTTCGCGTTTTTGAAGTATATTTGCAAACAAACTGTTGTCGATTAATATTATCATGAAAGAGGAGCCTATGATTCGCAGAATCCAGGTCGGAACTACTGCATCAGAAAAATAGTCTCTGAAATATTTGCTTTGACCTTGCATTGTGTCAGCGGCTGTTTACCGAAAGACCAGCATCTGCCTCATGCTGGATCTTTTAAAATTGCCCGTAGCTGAGTACAAACGGCTTACTGATCAGTGCATGTGTTACTGCAACAAGTTGCATTAGTAAAGTAGTTTTCTAGCATCGAGAATCTGGCAATCAATTTACAAATCCTTCTACACACCTGGAGAACTGAGATACGACGCAGTATCAAGAGCAGTGATTCGTTTGTAGAATATAGCGCAATGCTATCATTCGTAAGGAAAAATTACTTCTTAAACTCTTTTCTAAACCGAAAAACTTAACTTTTTTTTACAGAGGTTTGTTTTCTTGTTTGGCGTTTGTTGTGAACTTTGAAATTGTCACACGGCAAAGCTCTGTTGTGACATCATTCTGTGGAACGCCGCGTGTCTGTGAGCAGATGTTTGTATTGTGACTGTGCGACAAAGGGTCACACTTTTTGCAAATGTATATGTATTCTGCAATCGAACGAGAGTCTGGTGAACATTTGAAAACGTTTCTTCCCGCAAACCAGGCATTATCCCTGTCAAACAAAAACGCTTTCACAAATCTTACCATCCTCTTAACTGGGTATTTGTGATGCTACCACATGTGCATACAAAGAGTGACGTGTCGATCTTCTTGCGAATGATGTTTCTTGAGAAAATGTTTTTTTTTTCGTTGTCTTCTCGCACTTTTCGGTGTAGCGCACGCAACTTATCCAGGGCCAATACAGTCCTGCCCGGGGCGGGTTGACTCGCGCGGTTTGCGGGTACCCTCATCTGCGGGCGGCTGCCGGAACCCACAGAGCGATGCGTGCGGGCGGGTCGGGCGCGGGATAAGACATTTTTCGTGCCAGTTACTCAATGTTGACCCGATGCATGTGAAAGGGACATGAGCAAGAAATTCAATACTACAGGGAGCTTGTGGGTGTAGAGACGTTCTCCAGTGGTGGCGAGACCACATATTGGAGTATCCATGCAGCTAAGAGTGATCTTGAAAGAAATACGTTCTGCGTGTGGGCAACTACTGTTTCCAGCAAACAAGTGTTTAGTATGGCTGTACATGTCGTGAATAGCAGAAAAGAAAATTTAAACCAGTTCGTCAGTCAACGACATGCTCTATTTCAACAGTGCTGTAAGAACGAAGCTTTCAAGGTTGGCCAAAAGGTTTCACATTTTTACTTGCAGTATTTTTTAAGAGCTTTTGTTGGCTTTGAAATGAATCACTGACTAAATTTCCACTAGCGATGAAACACGTTGCATCAGTTTTTAGTGGTGGCTTTCATACATACATTGGCAGATGTGGGACGGAAACAGTGCAGGTGGGGCGGGCGCGAGTTGGGAGGGTGCGCGAAATTTAACAGGGTTGGTAGATACTTCATCAGCGCAATGGCCAGGTGAACGCTAATATCCATCCAAATCTTCGCTTTTTAGACCAAACGTATTTTTCATTTATTTTTACAAAGAAATGTATTTATTCACATAATTTTGCAAGTTAACATTGCCTGACTGACCAGATTTTGATTTCAAAATCCAATTCAGGTACTCTCGTACTCCGCAACACCATAGTCAAGTCAAACAATTTATTTACCAATAATTATGTAAATGATTCATAGCATAAAGTGTATATCATCTTGGCGACTGGTGTTATCAGCAAACAAAGCACAGGATATGAAAATCAGTAAACACACAGTCACAAAATATTACGGATCCAATAATTCCAGGCTCAAAGATTTTCGATTTTGATTCTGGAGAGCAAATCTAGCTATGTCCATGTGTTTGTTACTGTTGACAGAGAGCTGTGGCAGCAAACAGTGAGAGTGACAGCTAATTCACATTCCATCTGTTTTACGGTCGGAAATGATCGTGGCATTTGCAGCTTTGGTGAATGCCGTTGTGAGCATAGTAGCGCTAATACCTGCTCTATTTATACTACATACAGACCAACCAGTCAACTGATCTTAGCGTGCCCAATAACCCTCCGTCAACTTACCATGCTGCTCAGCGAATCAGCGCGAGCTTCAGTTAGCGCGTTCAGGAAATAAACTTCAGATCAGAAGTTCGGGAAATCGATTACAATTTAATGCCAACGCGTCAATGATCACTATGCGTCGTTAATTATTTCCAAACTCTGGGTTTGGAAAGTTAAACTGGGTGCCGGCAATGTCAACTGTCAGGGAGGGGTGATTGTAAGAATGCACATAAAGCATTTAGAGCGGTTAAATTCCAGAATGTGGTACCACATGCACATTAAGCCATAAATCGGCCGAATTTTCAAATATACTCAAAAAAACGTCAATTGATCAATATTTGGGGCCAAACCTGTTCTGAAATCGACCGAATTTTCTTAACCGCAAAAAGGCTAAGTTCCCAGCCCTGGTTTAAAGTCTACGGGAGCGGGTATGATTTCTCAGATTCCTGCCGGTGCGGGACGGGTTAAATTTTGCAGGTCAGCAGCGGGCAAAACCTTTCAACACGCTGTAACTAACTCACAACAAATTTGTGTGGTTTGCTGTTTTTAGATAATCTTATTGTACTGAATATGCCCGAGTAAGTATCTACACTGCGGAATATTATATACTCAATCAAAATTAACTTCCGTCAAGTAAGTAACAANGAGAGGTTTTGTATTATTGCTCCCTCGAAAGTTGCTACATTTTTCCNTCACTTAGACCCAACTTTATGCCTGCGAAATCCCTTCAAACCTGCGACCTATTGTGCGTAGCTCTAATTAAACAAACAAAAGCTAACAGCACTTTTTCAAGGATCATGGAANNAGGGTCTAAGTCCTTCTCAGAAAAATGCGAAAACGCAAAGTATCAACACAGCCAATTTATGAAGACATTATCCCACTTCAAGGAACTCGGTGTGTCAGGAAATGATGTAGGAACCTGATGTAGAGTTCGAATCCTAAGGTGACTTACTAGTTGAGGGGTTAACCTATTTGTCGCAGGCGCAGGGTCGGCTTCCTGCCAAACAACCTGATATACAGCGGTTGAAAAGCCGAAGCAAGGCGGTGTGCAGGCTTTCCCTACTTAGCTTCGTCCGTTAATAGTTCTCCAGAAATACTCATTGAAATGCTATCTTTGATTACATGTAGATACAGAACGAACCCACCAAAACACGTTAACGTGATATCATAGTGACGTTGCGCATGACGCTTCAGTGCAGACCAGCGGTGAACAACATGCAGCGTTGAGCGTTTACAGGAGCGACCGGTAACGACCAAATGTTTTATCGGTTAACACTGTCTCTATCATCACGAGAAGTACGCCGCATCCAATCGCAAATAGTACACGCTTGAAATTACTGACTAGAAATCCATAAACCACCAAGGCTCTTATGGATCCACTACACCAGGGATCGGCGACCTTTTTTCCACTGCAGACCGGTTTCAGCCTGGCATTATTTTGCGGACCGTCCCTCAGTAAAAGAATTAATGTTTGGCAAATGCAAATTTATTACAACTCGTAAATCATCATATCACTGATGCAGTGAGGGATCTGGGCTTGCTGTGCCGCAATAATTGCTTCGACCTGCAAGGATTGTGGTAATCAGTGGCACACGCAGTGTGTTGTCAACAAACAACAGACTGGCTGCGCGTGAACAAAATACACAAGATTTTACTCATGCTGTTGTCTCAAAACAGACTCATCTGAGGTTCAGTGCGATTTATGATCCTGACAACATTCCCCTACAGCCATTGATATTTTTGGCTTGATTTTGGACAAAGCTAGTCGAAAATGCATTATGTTTCGATATTTCGGCTCGATTTTCACCAAACTTGAAAAACAACCTCACGCTGATACAGAAACGTCGTCAAAAAATCTTCAATATGGGGGCTTTACGTTCGTGCAGGGGACACCAAGGCCCCTCTTGGCAACGGGACTGCATTAATACGTAGTTGTGAAAGAAAGGACCACTCTTTCCATGCCATCATAAGCCACTGTATTGCAAGTTTGTTGCTGATAAGCCCATAAGCAAGAAAGTGAAATTAAAGAGAATTTTATCTTGGTTCCACTATTGGCACGCAAATCTGAGAGTTTCTTTACAATCTTCTTCGTCATTAACTTCGTTCAGATCAGTTAAAAATGGATCTCTCATCCGTCCAGTTGTTTTTGCTCGCACTACCTGTTCTTGCCTCTAAGGCAGTGGTTCCCAACCGGGGAGGAATACCTCCCCAGGGAGAAATTTCCACTTTATGGTTATGTTATTTGTTCATTGTAAGTGTGGTACTTCTTTTTCAAGTTGACATGGGCTCTTTCAATTAGTTATATCACATTATATTTGTAAGTTATTTAGTGTAGGCTACTATCACACGTTTTTGTTGACAAACTTGAATACCATTATTTGACAACAAATAGTTTATGTCCCACTTTAATTAATCAAGTTATTGTCGTCAATAAAGACCATTGTTCCAACTGTAGTTAATTAGCCTAAGAACCCTAACAGGGGAGGAATGAAAAGTTCCAAAATGAGCAAAGGGAGGAATGCATCAAAAAAGATTGTGAATCACTGTTCTAAGGTTATAGCCAGGGCTACCATTGATTTGTCAGCATAAGTGTAAAAACATGTATGGGATTGTATTCATGCCTTCTTTGAGCAAATATGATTGTAACAAACTAGCAAATGAATACGCCGGCCTCATACAACCTGTCAACACAAAAATTTCACTTTTTACGTGGTGGTCCTAAACTTTTGGCCAGGTAAGTAGAAATAAAATTTTAAATCGTTTGTTGCTTCAAGTCGCTTTCTGACATTATTGCTGAAAAAAAGATAAAATAAGAACACATGTCCAACTCCAAAATATGAAGTACATTTCTTAAAAGTAAGTATAATATAGTTTTCTAAGACAGTCCCTTTCATACAAAGGACAAATCTTACAAATAAGGACGGTATGGTAGCCCTGGTTATAGCGAACATGTGCTTATACTAAGACAGGGGTCTCCAATCTACGACCCGCGAAGTCATTTCATACGGTCCGCGAAGCCATTTTGTCAATAATGAAAAATTATATATTTGCGAAAAGTGTTGCTTTGGTAGAATGTAACGTGTACCGAAACAATCACATAGCCCAAGATGTCAGACCTTCGAACTGTTGTGTAATAGCTTATGTGGCCTTCAGGCAAAGATGTTTGGAGAACCCTGCACTAAGAGATGGCTAAGTAGTCCTACTTGTGTTCTGTTGGCTTTTGTATTTATGAAGTGACAATGACGATTGACAACCAACTTCATTTATGTAACAGCCTACAATGACCTTTGATAGTGCCGTGACGCGATGCTCAAAACGGCTAAGTAAGTTGGACAACTCAGGAATACAAAATAGCAAATAGCCAAAGGAGAGGTTTAGTAGTATTGCTTTAATTGGAATACTATCGCTCGATTTTTGTCACGTTAATACTAACGTCGGGTGTGCCAGACCCGGTTTTCAAAAATGAAAAAAATATACTTTGCTTCAACTGCAGTTTATCACAAAAACTACTCTGAAAACATAAGTGTCACTGAGCAGTTTGAGCACTAACAACGTTACTTTAGTCTAGTATCATACGATTTTTGATGAAAAGTAAGTAGACCAAATATAGCGAAGGTGTCATATATGCCTGAACTGAATTACTCATAAAAAAATTGTGGGCGTGAAGAACTTCTCCTTTTGTATATTGCTAACAAGACCGTAGAAGCATGCGCTGAGTGAGTTTCAGCTTTTTACAGGCACCTGGCGCAAAACCCCCTCTAACCATAACGTCGGGTCAGCGTGATTACGTCACCTCACACTAACGTCGGGTCTGCTGGATCCGAAACCACCACCTTTGCAAAATCGATGAAAATCGTGGACGACCGCACGCGCACCCTTTAACAAGTCTCACAAAGAAATGAAGCTACTGAAGAGTTGAAAGCTCGCCGACGCGTGCTCACGTAGGTTTTTGCGTGATGAACATTTGACCCGGGTCTGCCAGACCCACGATAGTATTCCAGGGTTTAATGCNGACATATTTTCAAACTGTTCATCACTCTGAATGTCTTCAATTTTTTGTCAGTTGACGGATCCCAAACACCAATTTTTTCACCCCCTGGGGGTCTGCGGACCCCACTTTGAGAACCTGTGGTTTAAACTAACGACTCTGGTCTCTACTTGGAACACTTAGCGCTGGTTTGTACAGCATTGGAAAAACTTCAGTTGCTTCACAGCCAAGCTGAAGAATTCCGAGCTGTTGGTCAAGCTTAGCTTGCGTTTAGTTGAAAATTTTATTCTTTTCGAGGTAGGATTCCAGTAAAAATGCTCACAGTTTCTCGGTCCTTGTTTTTGGTAAAAATAGTGTTAGTCTGTGAAAACGGTATTTGTGATGTAAGATACAAAAACATTTTTTGTGGCATCCTGGATCGTCTATTTTAGCAGCAGAGGTGCCACGACTGCGCTGGTGGCCTGCGTGGCAGAGCTTCCATTTTGGAAATTTATGATGATCAAACAAAGTGACGATGGCCACTCGTAAGCGCGGGAGGAAAAATCTTGGGGGTCTACAGCGTTTCGCTAGAAAAGCTTGTTCATCCCCAAATTTTTGTTTTTTCCAAATATTTCACTATTTAACTTCTCTTAGTAGTGAAAGTCGCATTTGATGTAATTTTCCACTCCATAATACCAGAAAAACGGTAAATTGACAAAACACTGTTTTTCTATAAAAAAAAGTGAAATTCGCTGCTTTGACATAAAATTTTTTTCATGCTGAAATGTTTTTACCCACACGGAAAGGGTTAGGGAGATGCAGCCCGCTACCTCCTCGTAGCCTACGTAGTATGTACTTAACTGTATGGTAGGTACGAGACTGCTTTCCTTTTCCAGGCTGCTGATGTTGTTGATAACGAAAATTTTTGAATATGAATAAAACAATCTGCCCGAAGAAAACGTTTTTTTTTTATGTTATATTATTATGCGTTTTGCAAACATTTTGCAAAACACTCCAGATACTGTTTATTACCTACTGTTGTTGAGATTTCTGAACCGATATATAGAGCGCTGTGTCTCGCGTCAATCTGGCAATTTGTTCCGGCTTTGCTGCCTGCCACAAATTCGAAGTAAGATTTGACGATTCTTCCTGAATGCTTCTGGGGTCACTGAAAATGTTTTGGCAGGCCACATGTGGCCCCCGAGCCGCTTATTGTTTACCCCCTGCCCATAGAGGATTAATCAATAAACTATTATTATCGATTTCGGTGAATTCGGTTAAGTTCGGGGACGAATTTTATGAGTGCAACTGCTGTGCACGTCATCATTTGATGACGAATGTTGTCGTCCAAAGGCAATGCGGCGCTCTTTGTATGTCGAAAACTCGGCGCACGTTGCTGACGTAAATTAAATAAGAATCAGCGATGAAAACGGCGTCGAGACACACACAAACTCTCAGGTTACATTGCGGGACAAATTAACTTTTAACGAACAACTACGTAGTGGCAAATGCGTGTTTCAATAGTTTTGTGATGAATTATTGATGACTTATGTCTGTCTCCAGTAATCCGTAACAAACGTCTCGTTTGCGCCATTTTACAGCCACTGTGAGACTCGCAGTTAGTCTTCTGTAAATCAATGCACAAGTATAAATTTCCCATATTCTGTCAACACTTTTTGGTCAAAGAAAGATTGCCGCTTAGCTAAGGCTTTTAGCGATGCCAAATGATTTGAAGCAAGCAATCAACTTACCGAAGCAGACGTTGTCTTCATCTATCAACTAATCTTTGTTAAGAGTTTTAGATATCCCCACAGTGTCTCCTGAATTAAAAACTTGGAAAGAAACCACCTGTAGATGCAACAGTTATGGTCAAACGACCTTCCTGTACATNGGTTTGAGTACATTTTGGTNAAAGTAAATAGCTTTTGGGAAGAAGTTGTAAGACTTGCTTTAATTTCTAATTTTGCTGTTGATCTAAAGAAATACTTGNCTGGTGCATTTGAATGGGCAAATCCCCTTTTGNCTTTTCAACNNAGTGACCGCTCCTNAATGATGCCCAGGCCAGAGNGAGATGCAGTGTTTTCGAGTTGTCCCATTGTGACTCGTTATGCGCCACGTAAAAAATTTAGTTATGCTAAAAAAAATCACCGCCAAACTTTTTTTCACAAAAAATTTTTGTGGTAACAAGTATTTTTTTCGAAACAATTGGAAGAACAATTGTTTTCACCAAACTTTATTTTTGAAAAAAAAAGTTGTTTCAATTGACAAATTCTTTCCAACTAAAAAAATACTTCCAAACTATATTAATTTTTTTCAAGAAAAACTTCACAGAATGTTGTTTCTTCGTTACTGACGCCAACAAAGTGTTTCGTATTGAAGTTCACAAATAAACCATGTTTTAAATTCCAATGTCGTATGTTCGCTTTTTACTGCAGTTTTTCATTCCTGCATGGATAAACAAAATTGAGGTAAAAATAGATAGCTCAAGTACACTTCATCTTTATTTCAAAACGTCTTTCTCTAAATTTTCACCAGAACTCATGCGATTCTTTTAAAATACAGTGAATGCAAAAGCTGCTGCGGTTTAGCCCTATACCCCGCATGAAATCTTTCCAAGGATGCAAACACCCTTTCGCTGCACCGCTTTCTTTTTATTTATGAGTTCGCATTGGTCAGGTTTCGTCCGCATAGGTCTGATTTTCAAATGCCAGGCTGATCACCACACATCTTGTTGAATGCTTTTTGCTGCCGTCTCCCCTTGAGCGTGACATTTAAACGATCAAGAGTAAATCGAGAGCAGGACTCACCGTAGTAGGTATTTGCGTTAATCATTCACGTGGATTTGTGGTTCTAGTAGATATGAAACATTGTCTTCCGAGCAAAACTGCTGAACGTAGGTTGTGTTATGGATTGAATGGAAAATTGCCCGCCTGCTGTTTGTAAGACATGCCAAGCCTAGTTAAAGTGATTGCTGTTTGAAATATGACAACTCACACCTCAATATTTTATTATTACTGTATTTTCTTTCCGTGTCTTTCGTTTGTCGCCAGGGATAGCGAGAGCGGGGCATGCGTCTTGCCCGATCAAAAAAGGCGCAACGGGGTGGAAGGTGCCTTTTCACAACACTGTTGTTGGCAATTTCATGGGCTATGAAGATCGACATGAAACAATTTTGTTGCAGCTGTTCGTGCACCCAGAATGTTCAGAATGTTTTTTTTTACAATTTTTGTTAATTTGAGGTCAGCATTGTCGCTGAACAGAAGCAGGCAAAATTGTTAAGGATTTTTTGTTTTTTTTTAGTTTAAAATTGCTTTCAAAACTCTTCTACTGCACTCCATTCCCTACCACTGCTTCGGCGTCCCTGTTTCAGATGCTTACTTTTCGTCATGACAGAAAGAGGCACCAAACGGGTATATTTATGACAAAGAACTGCGTTCATTTAGCGTTGAGTGCGTTCAACCAACCTGCAGTAAATTGTTGTCTCCCATATGCCTGGAGACGCATTCAAGCGAGACAGCTGGTAAGGCGTATGCTGCCGGAACAAAACGAGCCCTGATCCACTGTCGGCAAGGTTTTTATCATTACTCGCAAGAAACACTCCTGCAGTAGCAAAGTTTTAAGCACAGGAAATAAAAGACAAAGCCAAGATTTACTTAAAAACAGGAAGAGAATTGCTATTCTTTGTCGTCATGACATTGTGTTTTTACATTGCGTGGTGCAGTCACAAGTAGTCAGTAATTCGTGAATACCACTTCAAAACAAGTGTGTTTGAATGTATCGTTGAGTTTTATTTGCCGTTTGTTGCGTTCGTGTATAGGATTCTCCCTGTCTGGGCAACAATTCGCTCAGACTGCAGGTCGACCATAGAAGGTGCATATCGCTGATTGTACGTCGATTCTCACCAGCTTCGTTAGGTCCCAACTGACTTCTTGTCTGTAAGACTTATTCTGTCTGTCAAAAACATTCGACACCGGTTTTACAACGCACCGCTTTATTTTACCACTGCAACTTTTTGCGTTTCATGGCGTCAACTGTACAAACACAACAACTCTCCTACTCCATTTCTGATTTCAAATTCTCATTCTCTGATTCGTTGATGCTATTTTTTAACTACCGCGTGACAAGCCACTGGCAGTTTTCAAGACATCTCCAACAAATGCTGTACGCCACCAGCACGAGATACGTTCGGACAGTCATTAACTCGCAAAACATATATGGTGGATACAACCATTCGTAATGTGAATGGATTCATCCACTATACACATACAACGCAAATAATCGCATGCCACACACCGCAGGCCCATGCTAAGAGCCTGCAGCCGCCACACCAGGGGACGCAAACTCAAATTGCCCTGAGGACCAAATGGAGTCTTATAAATTAAACCGCAGGAACGCATTATGACGCTGACGCAACAATGGCGATACTTGAACCCTATCAGCTTTAGATCTTATTTCCCGCGAAAGGTATCATGAGTTGTAGGCAAATAATTCCCAGCCGTCTCTGCGTTCGTTCAAAAGGAACTTTTTTTGCTCGGTAGCCGAGCACTTTCAAACGCCGGTGAGTAAACTAAACAACGTAAATGTTAATTATTTGAAAATTCCCAAAAAGGATCGCGGGCCGCACAAGATTCCCTTGCGGGCCACATGCGGTCCGCGGGCCGCTTGTTTGAGACCCTCTCGCTATACACCGTGTTTTCAGCCAAGGATGGAATTTGTTTAGTAAGCGTTTGCCTGACATATGTCAGAAATCGTACTGTTGAGATTTGCGCAAAACGACGCAACTTTTCATTCGCCATCTCACTGATGATGAAAAGTTGTGCAATAAGGGTAATTTGAAATTGGATTTAGAAATCAAAATTTCTTTAGGATGCAACACGGTTTTGCAGGCTTTGCAGTCGATTTGCTCATATTTCTGTTTGCACTGCTGTCAAGTTTGCATAAATGCTGGAAAAGAAAAACAATAGTATACAAAGAAAACTATAGTACTGTACAGAGTAGAGTGGATTCAATTTGTTGTATTCAGTCGTCGTGAACAAACTGTATAGTCCGGTTGTGAAACCCCAAATTTTTGGAGAACCTTGCATTAGCGTCCGTACAAAGTTTTTTGCTGTTTCTATATCACTGAGATGTCATCGTTAAGAATCTGAATGATGCCAATCTGTCATCCATTCCAAACCACAGATAAACATGCCGTTTAAATACAGAAATTAGTTGAGAAAGATAAAGGAAAAACATAATTTGTTGTGATGAGACTGGAATGAATAAAATTTTCTATATTGACTCACACATTTTAATTTAATTTAATTTAATTTATTTGTTTATGACCGGACACGAAGTCCATAGTATGAACACACACACTCTGCAGAACGCAGGTCGATAAAAACAGACAAAACAGAACGTAGTACAAGGCATTGAAGCCGGCGG
>JGI24159J19872_10009682_pt1 | contig 12631 bp, 10 predicted proteins | sample Ectturendosymbi4_FD_19872 | JGI IMG/M metagenome (IMG submission 19872)
GCGACATGAGTAAAAAAGAAACAAGCGACATGAGTAAAAAAGAAACAAGCGACATGAGTAAAAAAGAAACAAGCGACATGAGTAAAAAAAGAAACCCTCGATATGAGTAAAAAAAGAAACCCTCGATATGAGTAATAAAGAAACAAAACAATATGCGTGTAGAGGAAGCAACATGAGTAAAAACGAAACACGATATAAGCAAATAAATAAACAAGTCATACGAGTGAAAATGAAGCAAACATGTTTCAGTAATGAAATGCATGCGCGAGAAGCGACAATTATTCGAGTTTGCAAGTAGGGGAAAACCCTGATTCTTTCGTAGTCGCGCGCAAGCCTGTAGGTTTGTCGGGTTGGTGATGAAAGACCGCATTTACTTTCTCATCTGATAATAGCTTTGACTTACACTGTCGTCCAGTCAGCATTGTTCTCCTATCACTGCCTCTGCATAGTTGCAGAACAAGCGATATTCAGCAGCGTGTGGCAAATGCCAGGATGCCATTCGCGTTAGCTCTTGATCGCCCGTCAATGGCCAGCACTGAATCTCGCTTCAAATTTTAGATGAACGGCTGTGGAGGAGGAGGAGGAGGAGAGATGTCGGCGACAGAAGCCGCGAAGAAGAAGGCGACGCCGCAACCAAACCTGATGAAGGCCAGAAGAACGAGGTTTGTTCAGTGGCAAGTGCTGCGCTGGCGATAGCTCGGCGATCTGCGTTAGTTGTCAATACTTGTGGGTTTTCAACGCGAAGTACTGCCGCTGCTGCTTGGGTCGGTGATTTGTAAACAGTTTCACTTCCTGACGGTTTTCTGGAATGGGGTGTGTTCGATTAATCTTAATTCGTCCGCCGCACTGGCTCCGACACCTTCCGACGTGTTCCCGACACTTGCCGACATTTCCCGAAACCTTCCGACATGTTCCTGATTAAGTGCTTCGCCCGGTCAGGATTAATTCGGGAAAGTGAATACCAGGTTTTGGCGCATTCTTCATAGAACTTCGTCTTAACCGCTTGGCTCTGATATTTATGAGGCAACAGTAGGTTGTTTTTTGTTTTTACTGAATGTGATCCAACTCACTAACTCACTGTGAAGAGTTGTTGCACTATTCGCAATGCTTGTCTGCAAAGCTCCTACTTTTGATTGGAAACCTTTTACTAATAAAACGCGTAGGTCTGTTGCTAGGGATCGGCGTGTGTAACAACACTCTACTAATCCAGACTTATTCTGAAAGAGCAAAATCGAATCGATGAGAACGAATCCTCTTGTGATTCATACTTCCCAGCAATGTGGGAAAACTGACTTAAAGACAGTTTGTTATTTGCGCAATAAACTGAATCCGAGAAAAAGCTTAATGCATTGCAATACTTGCTGCAATATATTTGCAGCTTTCTAACTGTTCGCCCGTGAAACGAGGTCGCAACTTCGCATCTGTTAACCCCGCACTGAGAAAAGAGCTCTCTTAAGAGGCTGACAGGGAGAGGTATGTTAACTGTTGCAACAGGATGCGACCTTTCCGCTTTGCCGCGTCACCAGCCTAGCGTGNCANTGACATTCGGTCNAGGCTTTAACTTGAGACAGCTTTTAACTTGTCCTCTCTTCGATTGCTCAAAGTGTGCGGTGCGATCTATAGTGACGAAGAATCAAAAGAGGAAGAGAGCACAATGCGGCATTGCGCGATGTCTGCTGCGTCTTTCGCTTCGCTGTCGCCCGCTCGCGCCACGTTTTACTGGCTACGGACGTAACTAGCACTATTATGCGCACGCTTCCCACACACGTAGAGATTCGTTTCTCATCCCTTGTCAATAATACTAACCGAATCCTCTTATCCGATTCGAATTGACATTTTGGATTCGAATAGTTTAGAATCCGAATCCGGGGGATTGTGATTCTGTGATGCACCTCCCTACTCGTTACCATGATCGAGCATTGCTCACGAAACACTCGCAATATTTCGTCAGTCCGTGTTTTTTTGCTTAAAAACCAAGTGTTGCAAATGTTGCACTGCTGCCTATACAGGACGATTTTTTGAAACTGTAAATTTGCAAATGACCTTTCCGAGACCCTCGCTTGGTGGCGCAATTATTTCAAGGATTGAACCTCGTCCGAACTGTTGTCAGATGAAAGGTCGGTTTCCAAAATCGTCGATTACATCAAAACAGCAGTGTCCGCGCTGGTGTCGTGGTGTGGTCGCTGAACATGGTCTGTGCCTCGATTGGCCCTACTACCGTTAATGCCCTGTAATGAAAGCACCCTCTTTATGTGCGCTGCCTCCACGTTTTGCTGCATCGTGGAAACCTCTCCTGGCAAGTCAGGATCGCATGTAAAGCGCACATAAACAAGGTACTTCACATGTTGTTGAGAAAGTGCTGATGCTTTTGCTGAAGTTCAACCCTTCGACGACCGTCACGACGGTGGCCAATGGCTCCCATTGGCCACGCTGGACCACATTGGCCATGCCCACTGGTCGCGCGTCTTTCGCTGCTCGATTTGCAGTCGGTTCATTGTTTCTATTATGATGTCACTTAATGTTATGTCGAGCGGTTGGCATGGCGACGGATTTGAACCTCGCCGGTGATTCGCTAGTTCCTGTGTTGTTTTTCAAACGACTTTATCTCCTGGTTGTCGATGCGTCGCAGAGCCGCGAACGCGGAGAAAACGTCGAGCGAAAGCGATTGTGACGTCAGAAAGCAACAAACGCGGACCGCGAACCTGCTCATGAAACTCGGTTCGAAGTTGAGTTTATCCTCTGATGACGCGAACCAGTCTGCCAAGCGGAAGCTTCATGGACCCAGGTAGTCCTTCATCGAAGCACCAAGCTTCGCACTGATTGTTGATGCAGCATTCACGCTGAACAAAAATCGAATGCAGCTTCTTCGTTGTTGAAGTCTTATGTCAAGTAACAATGCCTTTGCATGTTGTAATTGCCTTCTCAGACTCTTAATCAGTTTGCCCCTCAGACCCTAAATCAGCTATGTCCAACCCGTGGCCCGCATGCGGCCCAGTTTAGGTTATTGCTGTCGTACACATTTTTGAAAAGTGGCCTTCGGCGCTACTTTTATCACGTCTGGACGGCGTGCTGGAAGATTTTACATGTCCATTGACACCTTTTGGTGCAAAACATAATTCCAATGTTCTGATTTCTACTCTTGTTGTTCCATTGGCACTAAATTTGCCTATGACATCACACTTACGGAGTGGTCAAAGGTGCCAAACAGTCGTTAACCATTGTCGTTAGGATGCGAACGCTTTCAGTACATCAGCTTAAACGAAATCTTAGTTTTCTAAGATCAAAGTACGAGTAAGTCAGTCAATGAGTGACATAACTTTTGACTCATTGTCGGTTGGACATAGCTGTCCTAAATCGTCACATTCAATATTCGGCCATACTTTGGGCTCCAGACTTTACCGGTTTGTGACGAAGGAGTCCAAGTTTGCCCGCATGCAGCACGGCCACTAGCTGCAGCACGAAGTAATTGTTGCAGATGCAAACCGTACTACGGTCTTGGGTTATATACGTTGGACCTGGGTTGTTTTTTCGGGTCTTAGACCGAAACGTTTTTGAAATGACCGAAAAAAATTATGTCGTTTCGGTCAGAATGTTTGAAAATATTGGCTAAAAAACACCGTTGCGGCGAGTTTTAATACAACTGTGAGACAAACGACCGAAATGTTTCAGTTAACAAAATGTCTCAGCAAAAAATGACCGACATTTTTCAGCGAAAAAAAACAGCGTTGGATCGCTGTAAATTTTTGTTCGTTAGATTTTTGTGGAAATGTTATACTCTTCCATAAACTATGTATGCGCGTAATGCTCAATTCGTAAAATCCTTCCACTGTGGAAAATGGCCTCATTCGCGTTTGGATAAAGCGTCTGTTATGTTTTGTTTATCTGTGATTGAAGTAACCTTTGGTGGTTTGTGTCCACAGTTTGGCATCATTCATCTCTCATTGCTCCACTGTATCTCGCAGCTTGTTTTAAATGTGATCTAGTCACACCAAACACTATTTCCAGGTTTGGAATGGGTCTGACCCCCCAGGACGCGGATGCCCCCTCAGCCACGTCCCTGGACGAAACGGACATTCTGAAAATCATCTCTACCATTTCTATGGTTGGTGGCCCTTTCTTAGTGAGAGTTTATTAAATAAAAGCGCATCTGTGAAAAAACACGCTTGTGGGCGCTAACAAGGTACAGCTTCCTATCTACGGTCGACTTTCCACGAAGTCTATGGTTAAAGCGTGTTTCAAATAAACTGACTGTGACGCGCAGATCGAGTTGCTTGTGACGTGCAGATTGAAATGATTGTGATGCGCAGATCGAGCACCAGTTAGGCTGTTTGCGGACCGTCCCTTGCAAGCTGCGCGCTTTGCATTCGTTCGTCGCACCACGCCGCTTTCTTTTCCCTCCCCAGGCTGAAGAGAGCATGGAGAAAAGTTCATGCCACAGCAGCCAAGGCCCCGGTCGTCGCGGCTTTGCTGAGGGGGAGGGCGAGAAGGACCCTTCTTCTGCTGCTTCTGCTCACAGCGAGCGAGCAGTGAGCGATTCGAACGAGACGAAGCAGCCGGAGGCATCCGGCGATATTTCCCAACGCCTCCTCCAGATGTCCGAGAGGGAGGAGGCCCTCCACAAGCACGCCGACGATACGAAGCTGAAGATAAAAAGCTGTGGCGGAGATATCCTTCGCATTGACCAGGTAGCAACCATCATATCATTGTTCATGTGACTCCATTATCTCAAAGGCTTCAGTAATATTTCTTAGACTTCAATGTGCTCGTATCTTATCTGTGACATAACAATAGTTTGCTGCGAAAAGAGTCATCGGTGTCGAATTGAAAGGCGAGCGCATTCGTTGGTAGGTACTTGTCAACAGTGGCGTAGCTGAAAATTTGAACCAGGCGGGGGAGACTCAGCTGAAAGGGACCCCACTGGCCACTGTAGAGGGCCCACTAGCCAACACTCAGAAAAAAAACTTGAGAAATGATGGTGGTGAGTCCGGATGTGGATGGCTAAACTAAAACCCTAAATCACCGGAAAATATCCCGAAAAACGCATAAAAGCAACAACCTACTGAAAACTAAAAGAATGGTATAACCGAAAGATAAACTAAGTGGGGGCCCGGTTTTTATATTTAGCGTGGCATTCGCCCCTCCCCTGCACCCCCCGTCAGTTACGCCCCTGTCCGCCAACCAGTCTGGTTGTGAAGTTTACTTGTTGTAGGGTCGAGCAGGGCTCGTCATCCCGACGATGTGTTTGCAGGTTGTGGAGAAGTTGTTGTGCCGGAAGAGGAGCTTGGAAAGTCAGTTGACTGAAGCTCAGAAACGTGACTGTGAAATCGCAAAGGAATTGGAGCAGATACGCGGGGATCGACTGGCTATGCTTCGGTAAACAACAAGAAATGCTTGAATGAACTTGTTCACACTGATTCCTGTTTTTTCCTGTAGCTTGTTAGTTTGATCGCAATATCATGTGTATCGGGTGTTCCGGTGTCATTCATTAAAAGGATAATCTGACAAAAGGCTAAGAAGAATCGAAAGGGGACCTTGGTGAGGATTTACGGCAATTGTTTCTAAACAATCCTCTTGGAGTTTTAAACTGTGGAGTTTAAACTAAGTGTTAAACTCACAATCCTCTTGGACTTTTGAACTATTTAAATTAATAAATGTTTCTAAACAATCCTCTTGGAGCTTTAAACTCTGGAGTTTTTGAACGAGAAAACAGAAAGGCCAAATTAATGTCAAACTTCCCGGAGTATTTTTCATTCAGTGTCTTTTTATATAACTTACTTTTTGTCAATATAGCTACGTTTTGTTTCAGATTCCTTTTCACATCGTTTCATGCTCCTTGCGTGAGGTTGTCTTCTAGAACAGTGGTTCTCAAATGGGGGTGTGCAAAGGTGGTCTATGGGATATAAGAATTTTTTGACCAAATTTTAAGTGTGTCCGTAATAAAATTTTAACGAAAAGGTACATCGGTAGATTTCAAATTGTTGTGCTCATGATTACAGGCAAGGTGTACTTGATAGACAAAATATTCCCCAGATGGTGCATCATTGAAAGTTGAAGCTCTGCTCTAGAAAAAAGGAAACTTCCGTAGGATTTGAGTATTTTTTCGTTTAAATGATGAATACTATTTCGTTTAAATGATGAATACTATTTCGTTTGAATGATGAGTATTATTTCGTTTAAATGACACTTCGATGCATTTACTTTTGCAGAGGCAGCATCGGAAATAATACGTCATCCGAGCATTACCATTCTGCTGATGGCCTCTCGTTCAACACAAGCAATTGCACGCACAGTACCCCCACCCCTAAATCGAACCCCACGCTCACCCCCACTCCTGCACGCCCCACCGGAGCCGCCAGCCTGTCTGCCGACTCCCCGCAACTGGAATCTGACGTCAGAAACCGATCCGGACGTCACGCAAGAAGGAACTCGCTACAGCGAAGCGAAGTGAAACCTGAAAAAGCAAACCACGTGACCACGGAGAACGAGCCATTCCCGGTGGCGTCCAACTCGAGTTACTTCAATTCAACCTTTGACCCCAACAACGGATCAGAAAGGTCGCGACCAAAGCCTGGACGCACTGAAACTTCTGTTGACGACATAATGCAGAAATATTTGAAAGATGCACGCAACGACGGCGAGGTTACGTCATCAACAAACGTAAAGCTAGTCAAAATGGAGGTTTGTTGAACGTATATTCTAGTTTTATTAGACAAGGATAAGTTGTAATGGGTCACCTGATAAACCTGGTGACAAGCGTCTGTGCTTGGTCGGGTGTTTAGGTCACAGCTATAAATACGTGCGCGTTTACGCATTTCTCACTTGTGACCTCGGTTGACCCACGTTTGGGACACAGGTTGCTGAGTCATTTTGACTCGAGCAGCATTTGCACTTGCATCATTTGAACGCTGTGCAGCCATAGATGTTTGTGAACAGACAAGTTGATTGTTAATCTATGCTTCGGTGCTCCAGGCCTGAAAATCGCTCGTGCGTGACGGGCGACATTGAGTGTAAGTGTTATCTGAAGCAGCGAAAGTGTTCGCGTTTCATTTTGTCGTACACTCAGTGTTTCACCTTCATTTTCTCGACCAGGACCCAACAGACGCCAGCCTGTCATCTGATTTCGAAGTCTCCTCAACAACGAATGTTGAAAATGACTTTCGGTAGGTGATTCCCCGCAAACGGGAATGTGGTGCCGAGCGTAAAATTGTGCGATTTCAAGTTGTGACTGGATTTCGATTCCTAAGCGTTGTTGCTGGTGGACATGTTTTGAAAGACAACGATAGAAGCAGATACTGTACATCTCTCAAACTTGTCACTACCAACCTGGTTTAAATTTTGTGAAAAATCGCAACCTCTCAGCAAACGGCGTTTATTTTATCTGACTTCCCTGTAAACGTGCGAGTTTTGCAACTTTTTGCAACTCGAATCCTGACGGTGTGTGTGAAAATACTCGGGCTGCTTGTAGACAGTTCCGATTGGTCATACTTGGTGATAACCGCGCCAGCGCAAAGGGTCATCAGGATATTATCTCAAGTCATCTGAAGACGTGATGATTAAATGTGACGCGACAGTGAGCCATTGTGACGTCGATTACGTTTGGACAGGTGCGCCGCGGCGGCGGACGTGAAGCCCGTCATTCCTCCCCTCCCTGAGCAGAAAGCGAACAGGCGTGGCGCGCCATCGCGCGGGAAGACGAAAAAGAAAAAATCGAAGTAAGGAGAAATGCACTTTGCCTTCTTAAACCGCCAATCAAAGGGTACAGCCCTGTGGTGATGTGCTTACACACAGTGCATTAGGCTTTCGTTGTTTTTCTTTAAGATTTGCAATTGTTTCTGTGTTTGTGTTGATAGAGTTCTTTTTCTCGGTTGAAGGTCGAATTTCTTTGAATGACCGAAAGAAATTTAGTCAATTCGGTCGTAATGTCCGAAAATATAGGCTAGTGCAGAGGTGGGCGACCTTTTTCGCACTGCGGACCCGTTTCAGCCTGGCATTATTTTGCGGACCGGCTCTCAATGAAATAAGGAATGTTTGGCACATGCATATTTACTACAACTCGTAAGTCATCATTGCAGTGATGCAATGAGAGATCTGGGCTTGCTTTGCAGCAACAAGATGCTCCGACCTGTAGGGCTTGTGGTCCAATGGCACCAGGAGTGTGTGATCCTTATGTCAGTCGTTTCAGTCACTCTTGGACCAATTTGGCCTTGGTTTCGCACGGCCCGGCAACAATTCCACGGACCGGTGCCGGTCCAGGTCCGCGGTCCGGTGTTTGCCGACCCCTGGACTGGTGGATGCTGTTACGGCGAGTTTTAATACTATCATGGGACAAATGACCGAAATGTCTCAGAGAAAAAACAAACAAGTATTGATTCGTTACCCAAAACAAATGCCACAGAAAATATCGCTTGCCGTTCCTTCGCTTAAGTAAGTTTGGAGCCCAGCGTTGTTTCTTTATTCACGTCTCTCATCATTCGCAACATTCATTGTGTGATTCGTCGACTTTCCAGAGATTCTCGCTTGGCGTCCTTGGACAAAGAACAACCGAACGCGAGTGACGCAACTTGGTCATGGGTCACTGCGCACAGCGGCGTGTCGTCGAATTCCGACGACCGTCTGCCCTCGTCCTGCCCGGACTTAACAATTTCAGGTTGATCTGACTTTCCCATCGTAGCGAGTGTTATGTTCCCCAAACCGTGCTCAATACTTATTTTTTCGTCCCGTCTGTCTTGATCTCTGCCCGATCGCGTCAAATCGAACAATTTGACGCAACGCATTTGTTTTGGCGACGGCCTATTATTTCGTAAACAAGCAAACAACGTTTTAGCATTTCAGTAGTATCGCAATGCCAGCTTGGAAAGAAAGAGACGAGATATGGTCGCTCTTGTCGCGTGTTTCGCTCAAAGATGAAATAGCGCTTTTTATTTTTGTTATTTCTGGGCTTGAACGGCCAACGCCGCTTAAAATTATAAACGTTTGTGTCCACCAGTCTGTTGTGTGTAACGACCGGTGTGTCGTGTGTGTCGAACGGTGTGTCGTGTGCTGTTAAGACCATTAAAGACCCTGCTCGAAGCACGAAACCGTCTGCACAGAAGACCCTCATTTTTCCAAGTCGTTCGCTGTCTCGCTGTTTGAACTTTGTTATCCCGCGTCATGCTGTGTTGCTTGTTCCAGAACATGATAAATGTCAACAACACGTTTTTCGCAACCAAGCCGGGGTTGCTAAAACAAGATGTTTTTCACTGAAAAGTAAAACTCTGTTGCCATCGAATAATGTTGTCGTTGACTGAATATACGTTGTGTTTTTTACCATTCCAAACAAAATTTCTGAAAGAAAACAAATGTTTTTTCGTCTTTCTTTTGTATGAACCTGATCTTAATCAAAAGCCAACCTTAACTCGTCAATGTCATTCACTGCGATCTTCTTCCCCCTCCGCAGAGGCTCTGGATCGTTATTCATCGGTGCAAGAGCCGCATGATGGCGCCATCGTCTGTATGGAAGTGGTCGGTCAAAGGTTGATTGTGTCTTGTTCGAAGGACTCGACTGTTCGCGTTGGAGACGTTGAAACGGGTGAGATTCGACTCGCCTGAGAACTTATATCGTTTCGACCCGAGTATTTGCTTGCAGTCTTCTTCATTTAATCGCTTAAAAGGCTTTCATGAACCAAGCGGTTTAAGTTTCAAAACTAAGCTGCTTTGGTCTTCTGTACGGTCGGTCAGAAAATGATTATTGCTTGTCAAACCGTTTCAAGATGTATCTTTTATCTGCGTTCCTTTATACACACTTCTGCTTATAATAAATTTGTTGTAAATGTTTGAGATGAGAAAAAAACACTCGAAAAAATAGATTTCTTCATCAGATTGCTCTGAGCTGTTTTTTTCGCCGAGAGATTTCGGTCATTTTTTTGCTGAGACATTTTGGTCACAGTTATTAAAACTCGCCGTAACAGTGTTCACTAGTCTATACTTTCGGACATTCTGACCGAAATGACTTAATTTTTTCGGTCATATCAAACATTTTTCGGTTTAAGACCGAAAAAAGAACAAGTCCCTGGGCCCCAAGTCAAAGCTTTATTTAATTCGTAGCATGCGCTAAGTTTTGCTGTTCTTCGCAAATCTCAAACACAAGTCCATTTCATTCTCAGTCAGCAACATTCGCCGATGCTTGGTAAACTCTAAACTGCTTTGTTCCAGGTCAGACTATCGGTGTATATATCCTTCAACAAACACCCGTTGCAGCACACGTCATACGGAGCGCTTGTTACGACACAAGTTCGGTTGATGCGTCACAATCGTTCAGCATTCAACTTTTTGTGGTGTGCGACCACGAGAGGCCAGAGAAGCCCGTCTTTTCCCATTCGCGCGTGTCAAAGATAGAGATCCCTTTTCGGGTAAATTGCTGCTTGTTTATCTTTGATCTCGATCGTGGGGTTTTGACCCACGCGCACTGGGTGTGTGGGGGGGAGGGTGAATTGTGATGGGAAGATATCATCGAATTGAAAATCTTCATAGATAAGCTCTGTCAATTTTAAANGTAAATTGAAAAACATCGGACTTGCTGAGAAGCTGTAGGTGGCGTAGAAATATAAACCTTTGGTCGACCACCGGTTTTTGTTCTAATCCAAGGGCTCCCAACCTTTCTCTGAACATGTACCCCTTCAGCATTTCCACACACGAGCATGTACCCCTAAAATTTCTCATGACAAACTGCTTTGTCACGACTAATCGGTAATGATATATTTAACAATAAGTATGTGATAATTTTTGGAAGTAATATTCACTGATATATGTATAAATATTTGGAAATAAACAATGTGTAAATATATTTACCCCTTCTATTGCTGACCGCAAATGTAACCCGAGGTTGGCAACCCCTGTTGTAACTGTTTGTTGGTGGTTCCCGTCTGGCGAAGGTGAGTTAATTATTCTGCCACTTGCAATAACCAGGACGTGATGCAAGTGGGAAGAAATTGTTGAAAGATGAATAACGTTTTTAAAGGCTTGCCGAAATCCCAAAGTCTTTTGCGATTTGTTTGGACTTTCATGTTGCGCGGACTGGTTATTTCGTAATAGTTGCAATATACTTTGATTGTTTCGTAATAGTTGCTATACACTTGTATCTGGATTGAACGGCATCGTCTTGGTAACGATCCCGGCCGGATCTTTCCACAACAACTTGCACTTTTCATATCATGTCGCGCAGATCTCCGGNCCGGACATCACGGCCAACAGGGACTGGAAACTGTCCAAGTTGTTTGAATACTTTTCTCCCATTCTTTGTGTCCACCAATCAAGNTCGGGACATTTGTATCTGGGAACCAAGAATGGGAGAGTTTTGGTGTTTGACTGCACGAAAGTAAGTTTTTGATATTTTGTTTGGTCTTGATGATGTAGCTAGGAGAAAGTTTCGATATGTAGCTTTCTAATATACATTAAGTCCCTCTATTCGGACGTTTGCCTTGTCACTGCCTTGACAAAAATGTCATTTTCAAAAAACATTTTCTCCTTCGGAAGAAAGCATTACTAACATGTAATCCAGGACCTTCGCTAATATCTTTGTAGTTGTCTGGATGCGACTGAAGATGCGTGTGCCAGTTATCACTTATGCCAGTGTCATAGTGTTGTATTGCTTTCCATGTGTGTTGTTAATAATTTCCATATGTGTTGTTATGCTTTCCATGTATATTGTTATGATTTCCATGAATTGTTATGTTTTGCATGTGTGTTGTTATGCTTTCCACGTGTGTTGTTATGCTTTCCATGTGTTGTTATGCTTTCCATATGTGTTGTTATGCTTTCCATGTTCTTTCGTCAAATTTTCTGGCCATTTTCGCCGAATCACGTTGCATTCCCGGAAAAGTTGATGGAATGGAAATCTCCACACCCGCTACCGAACCACCGAATCCCCCCCTTTTACCAAACTAGTCAAAGTCACCCCAGTGCTGTTCTTGCTCCATGAAACTGTTGACACTTGTCGGCAGTTTCGCTTCTGTCGTTTCTGTCGAAGCAGTTGATTTTTTTTAAGTTCCTACTGATGGGGGGATTCTGACCGCTGTTAACCTTTGAACTCAGGCGCAGCTGGTCGAGACCCTTGATTGCCACTCGCCCCACGCCATACATTGCCTGACAACGGGCCTGGACGGCGCGAGGCCGGTCCTTTGCAGCGGCGCCAGCGACTGTCGCGTGTCGGTCAGGGACGCCCAGGACGGATTGCTGCTGAAGATGTTCAAGGGACATACCAAGACGGTCAACGCGGTGCAGGTACGAGCGGTTTGTTCGTTTTTAACCATTCCTCCCATCGCAGGCACTCCTGTCTTCACACAATCGTGCGGTTGCGGACGACGCAGGTCGATTATGACGCAATACACGCTGCATGGTCTTAGCTCAGGTGTCTCCAAACTTTTTTGTCAGAGGGCCACGTTACTTACAGAAATGCGCTTTGTCAGAGGGTGTTACTTACAGAAATCAATGTTACTTAATGTTACTTACAGAAATCACGTTATGTTACTTACAGAAATCAATGTTACTTAATGTTACTTACTTAATGTTACTTACTTAATGTTACTTACTTAATGTTACTTACAGAAATGTTACTTACAGAAATGTTACTTACAGAAATGTTACTTACAGAAAT
>JGI24159J19872_10009683_pt1 | contig 12630 bp, 9 predicted proteins | sample Ectturendosymbi4_FD_19872 | JGI IMG/M metagenome (IMG submission 19872)
AGCAGTTAACGATCTTCACGGTCTCTAGAAACTTGAAAAATGATAAAAATTATCTTATCGAAGCTAAACTTTATAAACTAACTGAATCAGTGATACCATACCAAAATCTGTTTCAACATCAACTTGGCTATGTGTGGCCTACCATCTAACATTTGAAAGCTCTTCACATAAAAACGCAATAAACATCACTTTTATTTTTGAAAGTTCTCCGAATACAAAGCCTAAAGACAAAAAAGTGGGGTGGATATGGCATATTATGTCGCCCCCGTCTGAAAAAGTGGGGGGTACACGTCCCCCGTGTCCCCCACCAAATTGCGCCCATGCCTACAGCTAATCTAGCGCTCTTCATTTTAAGCCTACATGACATGCAGGCTAGGTTTTACGGTTAGGATTGCTGTTTTGGGATTTACGCTGTCATTACGAGCGCTCTAACCTCGCCTGTACTTAACTGCATTGTAAGTTCGTTGTAGCGTAATTTTAATGCCTTCGCTTAACTACAGCAATAACATGAGCTGCACTCATTCCAATAAGCTTGAGGAAAAACAGTATGATCTGCAGCTTATTCAAAGTTTGTCCACAGTCTGCTCAGTCCCGTCGCCACGGGGGGGCTTTGGTGGGCTTGTCCACCCAAACAAAGCTCCAAGCCCCCAACTTGAAACCTGAAACACTATAAATCAGAGGAGTTTTTGTCAATAGTTATAATGTCAAGCCTCCACCGCACAAACGTAAAGCCCCACTACTGAAACTTTCTAGTGACGGTTCCAAGTCTGCTGCTTATTCATCTTTTGTCCACAAGAAGCCCAATCTTATCCAAATGTAACAAGAGTTTAAACTCTTACGTGCGCAGTGGCAATGACCAGACCAAATTTTGAGTGGGTCAAAATGTTTGATTTTGGGTGAGCAACAGTATTTCGTTTGAGATACTGCCTCTTAAGCACAAAATGACTAGATATTCTAAACATTTAGAGGGTCCATGGCCCACTGGCCCCCCTGACTACGCCTATGTACGTGCGGTTTATACAATGTACATGTAATGTAAATACTTCATTTAAACACTTACGTATTTATATGACATTGGGACCATATTTTGTAAATAAAAACTTGTTTATTAGAAGTTTCAATTATAGTGAAATAAACACATTCGGACTGCCGAAATTCAGCAAAATAAGCTGTGCAGTTAATATTTTGTTACTTATCCCTGTGCACGAAATGGCTATACAAAAGGCTATACAAAAAAATCACCCCAAAGGACGTTTCTGCGTCGGAAACCATCGACCAAACAACGTATCTGAAAAAATTTAGTGGGGGTTTCAGCCCCCTTAGAACCCTCTGGATCCGCCTATGATCACAATTAGCTTATGCACACTTTTTTGAGAAAACGCAAGACTCGCACACACTACAAGAAGCCCATTTTTCAAGCGAACATAATCAATACGTGATCCATAAAAATTCTTTACCGTGGTTAGCAAGCGGTCAGGAAAATTAATTTTGTATGTTTGATATTTTTCATACGAAAGCAGTTGAAAAAACTCCAGATTTGAAAGTGCAGAGTACCTGCTCTTAATTTGCATACATACGCTGTAGTGCATACTGTATTCCGAAACAATGCACAATACAGTTTTTTTTTCATCTGGTGCAACTTTGAACCTTTAAGACCTCTGGTTTTCATTGCCACTGCTGTTAGCCATAGCAGAATTTCCATGGTCACTGCTGCTGGATATAGCAGAAGCCCATATAACTTCAAAAGCATGTTCTCTGCCATGTTGAAGTTGTTGCAGCGTGTCATCAATGTTCTTGTGACAGTATAAAACATCATACACTTTGCTTTGCAGCACATTGTATGAAACATTAGTGTAGCCAAATAGTTTTGAAAAAATTTCAACGAGCAAAATTGATCTGGAATAAGTGACGTCACGTGAAAACATGTCAGTTTGACTGGATGTGCGCCGGCACACCTGACACACCCGCAGTATACGCCCCTGGTTGCAATCATTTTGCACTCCCTCCCACACCGAAAATATCAACTGGTAGCGGCCCTGTGCTGAACATTATTTTACAAAAACTAACCTGGCTCAGTCTTTCACCTCTTACAATCACCTGCCGTCAACAAGAAAAGAACAAGTTCATGAGGTGCGATGACTAATTTATTCAACTGGGCTGTAGCCAATCATCTAGTTTGCAACAGCCGTAATAGATGCTTGAACGTGCTTGCTTCGGGGTGAATGCTGCATGTTATAACGGTTTTTGCTTCAGTTTTATTGGAAACAGATAATATAAGCCTACGAAGCAAGAAAGACTTTTTGTTGCTGTACTTAGAGTTGATGAACAATATCCCAACAACAAGTAAAAGATAAATTGGTGACAAAATCACAAAATAGCAAACATTTTAATGCTGATTTTTTAAAAAAGAGGTCACTTTCAAGCCCTTAATCAGATTACCAGCAATAATAGGATAAATGGAAGGACTTTAGGGAAAAATTAAGAAGTTCTGAAGAAAATGTGGAGCGAAACTATACACATGAAACAAAAGTCAATTCTTGTTATTCCTCTTTTGGCGTTTGACATACTCATATCACCATCCCCTCTTTGGAAAAGCAACCATTTTCTCGATTTACTGCACGTGCAAGAAAAGTTGATTCTGGTATATGAAGCAAACACCCATCGAAATTTATGCAGGAATTTTCGTAAGAGGATTACCTGCTAAAAATTCAATACATTACAAAGAGTTGATTTGGCAACATATACTGTTGCTAGCTCTGAGTTATTGAATGAGCCAAAGTACAAGCGTTTACAATATAGTTAAATTGTGCGAATTCTTCGTTTTCTTGACAGACACGTCAGCGTGACTATATACACGAACAGTTTTTTAAGTCGTTTTTGGTTGTCAAAATGGCACCCAAAAATTTTGGAATGAAGTCCTAAATTTTGGAAGCCGAGAAATATCAGTACAGCCGTAATTCAGCATTTCCCTAAGAATTAGACTTTGAGAGTGTGGACGTTTGAAAAAATATTTTATTTGTGAAATTTTATTTATTTTGTTTGCTAAAAGTGCATGTTGTATTCAAATTATTAAGGATCATCTATGGGAAACTTGCGTTTGTTGTGAAAATCAGTTTAAAAGTATGGGACACAGAAGGGTAAATCGTACTGACATGTGACGCTGTAGATCTCCACCACGATACCCTTTGAAAAACCTTAGAAAAACACTGAACTAGAATATAAGGTTACACGCATTGAATTAATATTACAAATATCAAAAATTACTATCATTTAATATCAAAAGGCCGCATTTTCAACAGCTTTGCAAAAATCCATAGCCATACTTCATTCTCAAAAATTTGGTTCATTCTCAAGTTCATTGTCGAGGTTCATTTTCACAAACTCTCCCGTATTTACTGATCAAACTTTCAACCTTTTTACATTATACATTTGAATTACGTATGATTTAAAATCAAAGTCCGGACCCACTTTCGGACTTCAAGTCATTTCCCATGCTCTAACTAAAGATATATACGGATATGATTTTTTCTTAGAATCAAAACCATTGTTTTTAAGTTCACCAGCGTTGCTAAAGACCTAACATTTTATCAGAATTTATGTGCAGAACGAAATATTTTTGCATGTCTGGAAATAACTGGGATACAGCAAATCCGTCAACCATTGAAATGCAATTCAGATTTTTTCGCCTTTCGTGATCTTGCTTCAAAAATCACTTGTTCACAGTGGTGGACTTAGGGTTGGGGGCCGAGGCAAGACTGAAAAGGGGGCCCTCTGATGACATCATCATACTCGGCCAACCGTGATAAGACCTTTTGACCAAGTCTATAGNAAGGGGCTATGCGGGCGACCCAAGGATACGTTCCTGACACTACGACATGACTGAATTAACAGAAAATGCACAAAGGNATTCATGATATTGTAGCCTACACAACTTTGAAAACACTGTTGGGAAGAAAAAGCTAGCTACACATAAAAGTTAGGAGATAGAAAACTGGCATCGCCCCACACTTTTCTAGTTTTGCGTCCCATTTCTCTCTATTCACCATCAGTAGGCTAGAAAGTTTACAACACACTTTCCCCCATGAAAAATGCTTGGTTTCCTGAATTTTTCGCACCCATGTCCTTACGCAACTCCATGAAACCACAGGCAACAACCAAGCAGATTTAAAATATTCAATTTGTTTCAAATTTCATCCTTTTAGCTACGTTCAAAAACATGGCATACATACAAAAACATCCAACCTGAGACTTGTTTTGAAAAGCTTTGAGGCAGGATAAGTCAAAACTGCTTTCATTTTGCATGGACAATAGTTTGTTGAAAATGTGCAAAAGTAGAAATAAATTCATCATACACCCAGTCCCGTCGCCATGGGGGGCTTCGGTGGGCTTATACCCCCAAACAAAGCTCCAAGCCCCACCAAATTGAAACGTGAAACACTATAAATCAGTGGAGTTTTTGTCAATTTTTAGAATGTCGAGCCCCCCCGCACAAATGCAAAGCGCCCCCGCATCCCGCATCCCCTATTGAAAATTTTCTGGCGACGGTGCTGCATATATCTGACAGTGAAAAAAACTTATCATTTGGTGCAAAGTTTTGATCTTACTTGATAGAGCCTTTTCAGAACTTTTTGGAACAAGTTTTAACCCACAATTTGTTTAAGGTGTTGAAGTTGGTTTGAAGCTTTTCCTTATTTACACATTAGATATGCTGGTGGCCCTTTGAAAGTAGAGTACTTACACATTACAGTGGCGGTTGGGGGTCCATTCGAAAGCAGAGTACCTGCATATTACAGTACCTGTTGGGTGGGCCTTTGAAAGCAGAGTGCTTGCACGTTACAGATGCTGTTGGGAGCCTTTGCGAAAGCAGAGTACTTACACATTACAAATGCTCTTTGGGGCCTCTTTGAAAGCAGGTACTTACTTATGATCTGCTTCGAAATGTCATATGAGTGGATAATAAGTTTTCTGCCAAAATTTAGGAAAATTTCGCGCGAAACACCTCGAGGGGACCCAGAAAAAGGTGACTCTGAAAAGGGGGAGGGGGCGAGGCAAGTGCCTCGCTGGTCTCCCTTAAAAACACCACTGCTTGTTCACAACCAATCGTCTTCAGTAGGCAGGTTTATTTATGCATTTTTTGACTCAAACAACGAAGTCCTACAATTCTGATCCAGTAACAAAGACAGTATAAAGCGTTTTGTGATTCATCGTTGACACATAATTTTCAAAATATTGCACAATATGCACAAAACCCGTTGCACTGACTGTTAGTTTTGGCAAATGATTCAAACATTTCACTTGATAAGGGCAAAATAAAATAATCAAAGCATCTTTTTGCACGAGGTGAGTTTGGACAAGCATAGACAAGTGTTAAAAAATTAAACGAAAACACAACGTTCTGCTGATAGGTGTACGACTCAGGAATGAAGCAAATATAGAAACGAGTGACCACATAAATAATTAGTGATGTAATTTACTACATTTAAAGATGGTTTTGAGGATTCAGAGGCAATTTTGTGAACATTCAGAGAGGCAATTAGACAAAACTTGGTTCTAACAGAAAAATTCACAACCATGTAGTTGCTGCAACTTCACTGTTCGTGGCATGAACGACCCAGCAGCGACGAAATAATTCGATAAAATAACTGTTACAAGCAGAGAAAGTTCCGATCCACAAAACCACCTTTACGACGCATGATCTGGAAATAGGCGAAGCAAGATTACAAAATTCAAAGATCAATAACTAAGATGTTTCTTTCTTTCAATCACCATTAGGCGTCACTGAATCTAGTCTTCAAAACACAATTTCGTTCAGTTGTCTTAATGTAGACTTGTCGAACTTCTATTGCCCCGGCAGTTTGTGGCCAAGTCAGCTTTTGCATTAAGCGTTGAAAAAAACTGAATATAAGATTTATCTCGTGGCGTGAACAGCTCCAAACTTTCCAAAAGATGCACGTGGATGAACTATGTTGATTGTTTGCATATTTATAGACTATGGAGGAGAAAGCTACTAATTCAAAGCGGATAGATTGAAACACAGGTCTCCAAATTTTGTTTGTCAAAGGGCCACATAATCTATTACACAACAGTTCGAAGGCCGGCCATCTCACTTAATATGATAATTTTGGAGTATGTTGCATTATGCAAATCAACAAATTTTTCGTAACCATCGTATTTTTACATTATTGCCAAAATGCCTTTGCCGATCCGATATGGCCCGAAGGTCGTAGTTTGAAGACCCTGGATTAAAACAATGAAGACTCTGGCAATGAATGAAACACATTGCAAAGCTTAACATCAGACTTCTTGGGACAAAGTTTTGAATCAAACTTCTAAAAAGTCGTCATTGTCAACAATCATACCTTCTACTTTAAAGTAGATCTTGGTGGAAAATATAGAACCTTGCCAAGAGCTGGTATATTGTGCGTGAATAAGAGCTAAAGATAAACCCTTATTTTAGCCAATGATTGGCAAAAAGCACCACATCAAGTGCAGTTCTGCGAGGGGTCAAAGCACTTCCAGGCACCAGCAAGAAAAATAAAAACTGGGTCACAGATTGGGTAACAACAGCTCAGTTCCAATTGATAAAATGGGTGCTGAACTAGGCGTAAAATACATAAATGCCGCCCAAAAATGTACGCTATTTGCTGTATTACAAGCTACCACGCTTTGCCACCACTTTGATAAACTCCGTACAAATTTGCTTCGCTGCGCTTAAGATCCTCTTTTCTTTCGTTCTCGTTTTCATAGTCGCCTGCCGTTTGAAATGTATCGATTGCTTGCAGGTAGCAAGCTGCTGCTTTATCCCAGCGCAGCATGCGCTTGTGGACGTTGCCCATGTTGTGCAGCAAGGTACCGTAGATCGAGTATCTCATCGACGCGTCTCCCAGCACGTTTCTCATTTTCGCAAGCGCAGCAGCCAGCGTCGCCTCTCGCTCCTCCCAAAGGTCGGATAGATATTGGCAAAACTCTATGGACTGCAACACCCACACCACCTGCAAGCACTTGATTTGATCAGCTACGCCATCGACGTCTTCGATTTGTCGCAGGACGTCACGCATGCGTAGTATCACGTGACCTGGCACGATTGCTCTTAAGTCCGGATCGTTCTTCACCATTGCGATCGCAGTCTCTTTCATCCCATCCATGCAAGCGGCCATCCACGTAACAATATCCTTGGGCACTGTTTTCCTTCGGCAGAAATAGGCTGCCGCATCATACAGGGCCACAGATTCTAAAAATCGTTTTTCGTGTCTGAGCTTAGCAGCGAGAGCACGCAACTCTTCAGTGGAAGTTTCCACTCTCGACTCCATGAACGAAATAAACTGGGCCGTTTGCGTTTTGCTTTCAGCCAGATTTCCCGTTCTCAAAGAAAGTTTGTATTGCAGGAGAATGTCAAGGAGTGGTTTTGGTTTGTCTGAAGCGCGAGATGAATCTGCAATTGGAGAACCAAGAAATTGCCACGCGGGTTTAAATCTTCATTCTGTGAACGAGGGTCACGTTCTCAAGTTAATTGTACAAGTTCAAATTTTCGTTCTTTCTTTATAGGGGATAGCTACGGGGACCAAATTTCAAATGACTTCGTAATTGCAAATGTGTTTACCACTTGAAAGTTAATTAAAAAGTATTGAATGGGATTAAAAACATTACAAAACCGGCCTTAATCTACAAGATATCAGATATTGATTAACGTCTTCACTCACACACGAAACGCTGTACGTAGACTCACGTATGCATGGCAGTAACAAGGAACACACAGCTACTTGAAAGAACATAAAGATACGTATGTGACGGTAATAGAAAAGCATACGCTTAATGGCTCTAACACGATTACTTTGATGAAACACAAGTACAGATATGTAACACTAGTAAAGAGCACCCGCATGGATGGCGTCAACACGGCTGCTACAACGTTTAGCACCGTAGTATACTGTTACAATGAGTTCCAAGCAGACCGACTTATAAGATAAACGGGGGAGTCTGCAAATGATCAGGGGTCATTTGGGATGCAGACCTCCCGCGGGCAGCGCTTCTTATAATGTAAAGGGAACACTATTCTTACAATTCAGAAGTTAACGGAAGCATTATTCTTATAATGTAAAAGTTAACAGAAGCAAGTATTTGAGTATAAGGTTTAATATGCGCAATGCGTTTACATGATTATGGAAGCAACATGCGCTGTAGGCAAATTCAAGCGGCCAATAAAAATTGGACGAACTTGGCCACAAAAAAGCTTTTGTTGTTCTCACGTGTAATGGAAATGTCTCATGACAGTGAAATCGCGCCTAACTTTTACTTTTTTTCTATTGCTAGTACATGAAGCCCAAGTTACATTTCGTTAAGCAACGGTGGTGATCTATATCCCCCCATGAAATTTTCAAACTTCGTGAACCATGACTGATAAAACACCAGGAACAAAGTTTCGTGGTCAGGTTTGCAGATTTACTTTTTGTTTCAAAAAAATCAAAGATTATCGATGTTTAAACGATGATAACCATGATAACCTCATTTTAGGATAATACCTCTCTACTTTCAATGAAGGTCATGTTAATCTGCAAAACATTGTGAAACAAAGACTATACTGTCAAAACTTGCGAAAGATTTACCATCGTTGTCAAAAACTTGGCTGAGCGGAAGCTTGGCTTTTTTAGCTTCTTTGTTGCTATCCCTTTGCTCCAAAGCATGGTGATCTGCAGGAATAACTGAAACCAAAAACAAATTAAAAATTAATAAACTATCTTCAGATCATAAAATATTTTCTTTAGCTTTTGCTGAGTTTATCTGTTCTATTTATCAACAATGTCAAGATATGTCCTGAAACATATAACAGACTTTTGCGCGACTGCTGTTAGTACTGACAACAAATTGAACAGAGTTTAAAATCAACGGCCAGGTTTTCAGTCAACAGCTTTACAAGGACCTTCCCTAGCCTTTAGTTCTATCGTAAAAGTATTTGTACAGTTTTATGTAAAGCGTTTTTTTCAATCGGTTCAACACTAGGTTTGCAAATAGCATGATCTTTAGGTTAGAACACTTTCCAGCACTTATCAACCTTAGTGTTTTCACAAAATAAGACATACCGAATTTTCTCGTTTGCGTGTCGAAGAAATCCAGCGGAACGCAATGATGATCATCTGGCGATGGTACATTTATCTTTATACTGGCCACAGCATCCGTCACGGTTTGCAGGACTTCGGCATGCGCTGCTTGGCGCAGCAGGTTGTGCAGCTCGTCTCGGACATCTAACATGTTCGGTCGGAGCGATGGAACATGTTCCCAGCACTTGCGCATCACGTTTTCCAAGGTCTCGATCACTTGCCTCTTGTAGGGAATTTTGTAGGAGAGTTTTAATTCTTCAATCGGCTCAGTTCTTGGACGTTTGCCTTTTACGACAGCTTGAAGGTACTTCGCCACATTCGGATAATGCACGTGCGGGGGTTCACGGGTGAGCACCATGTGAACAATGAGACCATAGCTATAGGTGTCTTGCTCCTTTTTGGGTTTTACCGGTTCATCTCCCAGCCTTTCTGGTGCTGCGTAAATGGGAGTGAGCTCATATTTTTCCTCCGACGACGACTCTTGCTTTCCGGCTTTCCCTGTGTGCGAAGAAAGCTTTGCGCCACCGAAGTCTGCCAGTTTGCAGTGGAGGTCAGCGCTCAGTAAAATGTTTTCAGGTTTTATGTCGCCATGGGTAAGACGCTGTTCTTTCGTCAGGTTGTGGATGAAGGCAATAGCATCAGCAAGCTCTGCGCAAATGCGCAAACGCAAGATGGTCCTGATTCGAGAGTTCGGGTTTCGAAGGAAGTTCTTCAAGTTCCCTCCGGGAAGGTACTCCAAAATGAGAGCCATAGATCCGGACCACTGCGACCACCCGTGGACTCGAAGAATGTGGGCGTGGTTGGACTTCTGCAGCAGTTCCAACTCATTTCTTATTCTTTGCAAAAAACAAAAATACGTTATTTAAAGAAAGTTAGTCAAAAAGAATAGTTTGTATGCGGTGAATTTGAAACTCATTAAAAAGAAACAGTTCATTGTTTTCTCCTACAAACCTTGTGAGATTTTCTTTCTGGAAAGTTAGTTATGGTCTATAATAAAACTCAAGAATATTTACGTACATATCACAGAGGCAGTAAAAGTGAACAAGTCGTTTAAGTTATTGCATGTTGACTGTTTACCCAAACGACTTAAAAGTGGTCTAGGTCTTATAATTTACAACTTTTTGATCAGATACATACATTCTTGATAATAATCGAGAAAAAGACACGAAGCAAAGTTTCATTTTTATTTAAACAATTTAAATATTGAAAAATGGATGAACCAATTTAGATATACCCACCTTACAGTAAAATCTGTACCTTTTCACCATTACATGCTAATTTTTATTTGTAATCTGCTTGCCACTATAGTTTTGAGTCTTCATGCAGTAAGCTAAATTCTGAGACCATTAATTTGCCGACGGCAGATCGCGTTTCACCAAAGAAAACCTAACTAGCTTCATTAAGTTTTAAACAAGTCACTTTGGGAATGTTTAGCATTCAAGCAAAGGTGAACTATTGTATACCAGCAGGGTAGTAGGATTAGGAAAGCGGTAACGCCTCTTTGCTGTAACATAAATAGCGTTCACAGCAACCAAAGCTAAAGACTAAAAGCAATGTCTTCCACCTCGCCGCAGAGTCGGCATGTCAGAGACTATTTTGTGTTATACGAACTCTCATACACTTTGCAATAAGGTGCCATCTATTCTGCGACGAAATCACAAACGAAATATTGAAAAAGGACACAAACACTTTTTGCAAAAACCACTCAAGTTACACAACTTTCTTAATTTTTCTTTCCGAAAGCTCGAGCAAGATCAATCAATGAAGCATGATGATCGCGCTTGTGTTCTATGAAGCGTTCTGACCGCACCTGTGCTCGTAAAACTTCTAGTTCAGCTATGTCTAACCAAAATGGCTTAATGAGCCAAAAAGTATGTCACTATCTTGACCAGGACCGCACAGTGAATGACATATTATCGAGGGCCGCACATTGAATGGCTTACTTTGATCGTAGCAAACAAAATTTAGCTTAAACGAATATCCTGAAAATTTTCGTATCCTAAATGCAATGGTAACAGACGTGATAAAGTGGCACCGAGAACCACTTGCCTCAAAATGTCAAATTCACGATTGTCAAAACAAGGACAGGTTGTCAGTATGTAGGATACTTTTATTGCAGCGAAAACTAAACTGGGCCGGCCGAAACACTCGACTGGGCCGCGGGTTGGACATACAGCTGTTCTAGTTGAACGAGTTTTGCAACTGCTTGGTTTCAGGCGCTGCTTCTTGAACTCTTGTGTAGACGTGAAATGATAATAAAACAAATGTTCACAACAGCCTTAATTCACAAAACAAGCACAACTTTCTCACTCTTTTATTATCAGCTTCTTTTCAGGTATTCCTCCAGTTACTGAAAAGCATTTCACGGCGACTGGGCCAAGGACACGATGGAATGATAAGCGAACTGTACCAAACCCCCCCGTTCCAAGCTCCCCTTTGGCACCCTTTATACATTTGATTTCCTTCGTTTTGAATTCTTGAAGCTGCCAGAAAGAAATGGCACATATTATTCACTATCTATCGAAAGGAATCCGTTCGCAGCCATGAATCAGACACTATGATCCTACACAGTATATATTCTGCCTACTGGGATATCATCATCAGCTTTTATTCAAATGGAATCACACATAACATATTATTCTTGTGAAAGGAGCTTTCAGTTACCCACCTATGGCACCGCAGTCAACCTATGATAGCCTAAATTACGCTTCACAGAAAACTTCAAATGTTAACAATCAATAAAATTCAGTACTTCGGTGTATCATTCTCATACTTTGTGATGGCAATGCTTCTAAAAGCAAGCGTAATGGACTTCACTGTAGCGCGAGAAAGTTCATATTTTTATGCTTTGATCTTGTTTTAGAATTTCACCCAGCGATTGGATGACTTAGCGAAAAAAGAAAGTAGCAAAGAAAAATCTCGAAAGAAACAAAGCTATTGCCTGGCACAAAAGAAAAATACTTTCTAGTTACACATGATGTAACTTGTAGGTGGTATGCAGGGGTGTGCACGCCGTGCAGAAAGGGGGAGTGAACGGGGCGACAGCCTCGAGCATTCAAGGTACGGGCCATCCAGAGAGTGAAATTGCAAAAATTAAAATGCTGTGACTAGATGCTTCTTCGTATTGTATAGCTACTAACACATGCTGAATGGGTTTGATTTTTCTAAACTTGTTTTTGTGCAAACACTAGTTTTTACGTATTTCAAATGCCTGTATTTCTCACATTCCTCCATACTAGAATTTGCTAGGGGAACATTCAATTAAGCGGTTGCCCCAGCTATCACTAGACCTTACTTTGCACGCCCCTGGTGGTGTGGCAATGTTTATGACATAACTAATTGGTAGTATGTACTGTTTGTGATTCATTTTATCTTGAAATGGCCAAACAAGGATCAAACCTAACCTTACAAACATGTTAAACCAGGCCCGTAACCAGCTTGGGACACCAGGAGGGACGAAGAGTTTTCCGAGAGGGGCCCAAATTTTTTCTACTATGTCCAACACATTTTTCAGGGGGGGAGAAAATTTCGCTAG
>JGI24159J19872_10009684_pt1 | contig 12628 bp, 5 predicted proteins | sample Ectturendosymbi4_FD_19872 | JGI IMG/M metagenome (IMG submission 19872)
GGGAGGTCGATGGATTGGACATTGGAGGACAACATGGTCGACGGTTTGTTATTCTGCGCCACACTCACAGGCCGCAGGAGGCCATACCCCATTTGAACAAGCAGGAGCGGAAACGTCCGAGACCGGTGTGGAAGCGGTTAAGCCAGACCCAGGCTCTTCTTGAGGGGCTGGGTGCCGGTGTCGGGGATAAAAGTGCGGAGTCTTGTGGTATTGTCCGTCCATTCCGTATTCCATTGGTGATCCGCCCACTACGCCGCATGTATGTTGTTGTTGTCAGATGAGCTGATGTGCGGCGGGTACAAATGGGTGTCTCGATTTGAGGCGCCGTGCATTCCCACTCGGTGGACAGGTGAGCGCTGAGTGGAGCAGATGTCCAGGTTCCATGGCACAGCGTGCTAGAGACAGTGTGGCTCCTTTGCGACGAAGCTCAGCAGGTTGGATGCCTGCGAGGTTGGAAGGTTGTCCGCTGGTGTAGGACGCAGGCATCCAGTCACAATTCGCAAGGCGTCGTTGATGGCGGGGTCGATAAGGCGGGTACGAGCACTGCGGCACCAGACAGGCGCGCAGTACTCTGCGGTGTGAGTGCACCAAGGCTAAGGTGGCTATTCGCAACGTTGTTGCTCCAGCACCCCAACCAGAGCCAGCAAGCCGCTTCAGGAGCGCGACGCGAGATGTCAGCTTCTTGCGAAGTGACTTAAGGTGACGCTGGTGCCTGATGATCAGCGACAAGAGCAAAGTGTCACACAAAAATTCTCCCTGTGCAATACAACCGTTACTTACTGACTGAAATTCCCAAAACCAACTAAATTAAAATATGACATACTTCAACAGCGATGTGTTTCCTCAGCAATATCATTGCAGTTTTTATTCACGGAAAAAAATTCAGTCTAGATGAAGCAAATAAGACAAAATTTGTAAAACAGCCATGGAAATGCAAATCAACAATTCAGTGGAATATCGTTGACAATCTTTTCCTGCAAACTGAAAACAATCCTAGGCCCAGAAACAAGTAATACGAAAGAATACTTCCAAGCCAAATCCATGTAACCACAACTTGGCGAAGAACTAAGAGCCACCTTGAACTGACACATTGATGAATTCCATCAAACAAAAATAACAAACATACATATTTGCACTTTGCAAGGAAACAAGCATAGATTCAACGGCACACGACGCAAACTAATGTGAACTTCAAAACGAAGTGTAAAATAAACAGAAGAAAACCGAGACAAAAACAGAAATCGGAAAAAAGCAGTGCAAACCGTACACATTGCCAAATGCAAAGTCATGAACTAATGCCTGGGACCCATTTCAATGTTCTGAAAACAAAAGTAAGAAATGGTGGGGTCAACCCTGCACTGCGGCATGTGATAGATGAGTTGGATTTTGACCTAAAAGATTACATGTCTTCGCAATCGCTTCCAGGTTGAAGAAGTGCTAACATTGCATTCTGGTTCATCGTCAAAGACGAGTTCCACAACAATATACTTGGGGTCAGACAAGCTATGAACCTTTAGTGCTGTGGGACGAATCCTCCAAAAGCGCTCGCAAGCAACTAATTTGTTCCTAATGCCATAGACATGCAATCAAAAATTGTGAGAAGCTACACCCTTTGCTGCCACGTTACTAACAGAAGCACCACTTTCGTGAGAATCACGTATGTTGGGCTCTCCCTGGTTTGTGTGGGTTGTATTCTTCCAAAAAAAAGTTTGTGATGTAACCATGGGCATGGGAAGGGAAGGGCAGAGGGAGTCAAGGACCCCTCTGGAATTTGAAAATTTTAGCAAAAGAACTTGTATTCTTAGTTTCGATTGGGAAAAAACATATTTTACCACTTTGGGCCCACCTTTGAAAATTTTTGGATAAATCCCCTGGTTCCCTCCCTGGAAAAAATCCTTCCGATGCCCATGGATGTAACTAAACGGGACGTTATATAACATGGACAGACAACGACAATTTGTTTAAGGCGACAAGGACGGGGACTGGTTTCAGGCAAAAACGAAACCAAAAGCATAGTCTTTAGCAGCATGCGGCCGGGGAGAAAACGGAATGATGCGAGAAAGCATTAGCTTGCAATCGGCGACGGGGCAATAGCAACGTGACAGTCAAAAAAGTTGTAGTAGAAAGCAACTTTTAGTCAATGTTCTTTCACCGACACAAGTTTAAATGTGTATCTGCGAAAAAAGCTGGTTTTGCTATGAAAGCAACTAAGTTTCACAAAGTTATATTGAAGCGAGAGTTTTCAAGCTGACGTCCAGCTAGCCAAAACGAACCCAACCTTTTTTGATAAATCAGTGGCGTCTGGCCCCACTCAATAACGGGCCATTTTTACCAACTAATAATACGGGTCCTTGCAATTTCCCAAGAGAAAATTGGCCAACAGCTCAACTTTACAGAGTAAGTTGCACCAAAAACTACCGAGATAGTTGCGCAACAAAGCATCACACGACAGCGGTTCCTTAACTGTTCAAGAGGTACAGCAGAAAACTAATCAACACGTTATTTTGCTTCAGCAATTGAAACGGTGTGAAAGCCAAAGACACAAATGAAAGCATCATTACAGAAACGGCATGCACGACAACAGTGTGCAAATAACTTGATAATTAACGCCTCGTTGGATTCGAATTTTTTAGCACATGGACAGCCGCACTTTAGCGGGAAGGCAAAGCATCAAAGACGGGGGAACCATAATCATCGCTCCGAACAAACAAGAACATCTTCCAAAGCGGGAATGGCAATAACTTCTGTCAGACTTGCTGTGGTGGTGCAATTCGTCAAAAGCAATGCGGTACTGAAAATCTCAACAACGCTCTTTAATTCACTAAATAAATAGTTTGCGATTGACATAAATTTGAAAAAGGGAAGTAACGTAAAGGACAACGTCATGGACTTTTTCACTGCGTCATAAATTGCTTGGAGTGCTGCTAGAATCAATGAGATCGTGATTTTTGGTGGCGGGAGTGTTCAGGATGACATTTTGCGAGCGAAAAAACTCGTGCAATTTGAACTTCGTCGCATCGCAATCGTCCAGTTTCTTTCGTGCAATTTCAATGTCGTTGTTGATTGCTGTGATAAGGTCGTCTGAAACATCACAAAAATCTTTTGCCGACAACGGCCAGCTTCACAGAGAGCACCAGCTCTAAGTTATGTACACGACCGTCTTTGTGAATCGGAAAGAAAATCACTGACAGCAAACATCAACGTGAGTCGTCAACAGAACATAACTGGCAACACTGATCCAGTAAGCGTCAGATCATGTGATGACTGAAGTAAAGCGTCCCAGGTCTTTTGTTTAAGTCAGGTCCTATCTTCAACGGTACAAGTTAAAATCAACAATCCTTGCTTTAAATTTCAAGCAACATCCCTCTGAAAGTGAAAACTTATCAAAGGTACACCAACAGCGCAACGCCGTGACCACGACATGCTGTGTTTCGGTTGGCGAGTGGGATTTTCTTGCAGCAACTGCTAGTAAGTTGTAAACGAACGAGCTGAAAAACTTTTTTTTTCAGTAATTGTGAAACATCTTTAAACGCTCGACATCGGGTAAGGCAACTAGCTAGGAAAATGTTTCTGCTTTCACGTTTTATGGTTTGTGGGCGCAAAATATTGTTTCAAAAACCATGCTTCTGCATAGTAGAAAACAGTCACCAAAATGTTATTTTATGTTTTGCACAAATTGCACCTTGACGAATGACGATGCCAACAGTGTGCTACATTCACGAATTAGTTGACCTGCTGCATGCCACAATGGCACAGCTGCGTTTTCTAAGCAAGTTTCTGTTTGAAACGCTGAGGGAAACACGGTATTTAAAACCCAACATAGCAAAAGCAAAAATATCTGAAGCTCACCTAAAGAGCTAAAATTCTTTTCTGGTCTGATATATCCAAGAATCACTACGCTCAGCACTGAGCCATAGAAATCATCTTTGCACTCATGCATGATATGTGTTTCCTGGCAACAAAAGACATAGCAATTACAAACCCTTTTGCAAACATTACTAATAAAACTATACCCATTACTGTCAAAATAGAATATATTCCATCAGCTGCCAAATTAAGAAACGAAAAACACTGTTAGCAATGCTTACTGAGAAAAAAAACACTGCAATCCAACAAACATTTTTGTAGAAAGTGAGGCAGATATAGTTTAATACATTGACACGCACCATTGATTTTTTATCATTTTTATAATATGGGTTCCAACCAATGCTCATAACCATTTTGTGAACATCACCCTCATCAACTTGGGCCCATCCGTAGTACACTCCAGTCTGGATGTCACTCGGAAGCTTCTCAACTACGTCCTCAGGAAAATTAGCTAGTATGCAAAACAAAAGTAGCGGAAAATATTTAAAAGAAACAAGTATGTAGCAAAATACTGTATGTGCAAAGCTAAAAACATAAGGATTTCATTCTTCAACAAATTTGCTACACTTACGACTTACATGTCAGCCATATCTAGTGAGAGGCATGACATTTGAGCAACAGATTATGTAGTTGGCCAATAAATTTATCAGCAACTTTTGAATTTCATACCAGACTGCTCATTTTAATAGGTAAGATTGCCTCATCAAAAATCTCAAATTTTCAGAAAAATGGGAATGCCAAATGGGTATGTCTCAATTTGCTCAGGTGTCTGTGTGCATTTAATTTTGTTGCAATTGTCCTACCTACAGACTACCACAATCCATTTGCATTCTGGGTTGTTCACACTTGCTTAATATTAGTTTACGATACACTTTATCATAACTTATTACAAGAATTCAAAATAGTTTTCAATGGTTGAGTGATACCCAGTGGAAGCAAAGTGGAAATGATCCATTTTCAAGATTACAAAAAATAAGTACATGTGGTGCAATCGTAAAGCCTGAGCATTTAGTGTGCAAAACTTCACCATGTGGCAGCAAGCAACAATAGAGATCACGCTAATATTGCTTGTTCACGTCACATACAAATGGGTGTTATTCTTCATGCGCATCTCATTCATGGTGAATCGCACATTCAACACAATGCCAACTGCGAGGTTGCAACCAGTCCTGTCGCCACGGGAGGGCTTTAATGGGCCTANTTCCCGCAAACAAAGCTCCAAGCCCCCCCAAATTGAAATATGAAACNCTATAAANGAGTGGAATTATCATTTTCAGAATGTCAAGCCCACCTGCACAAATGTAAAGCTCCCTATTAAAGACTTTCTCATGACAGTTCTGGTTGCAACACATGACAACTTACATGAAAACAACAGAAAGCATTGGACACCAGAGAACAATTATAAAATGCACATTATTTGCTCAGTTTTAAAAAAAGCTACTGGCATATGAAAACCTTCACCACAGCCTGTAGTTTGCAGAAACATCCACAGGAATTACTAAGTAGAGCTAACCCACCACAATAGGCTACTATTTCAGCTTGATGTTTCAAATATGTCTACAAGCAACACTGCAAATAGCACAAAAGCAGGCAAAAAAGACATAGAAGTAACACAAGTCTGGTTCTTGACCACTTTATCACACGCTTGTCTGCTGACACAAATGTCAGATCTTGTGACTTGGAAAATTTGTATTGATAATATCTTTTCATGAACCCAATTCATTGACTTGTCACGGTTCTCTCTTCTCACCTAAATCACGTCACATTTTGCACGGCTCTAAAGATTAAAATAACCAAAGTACAATGTTTGAGGCAAAATTTTAAATTTTGTTAATGATTTAATTTTTTTTTGTTTATGATTTAAATTTTGTTAATGATTCCATGTTGTTTCTAAAGAGATTATCCAAATCATTCATTGGAAGTATCAGGGTTGTGGGGTTGGAGGTAAAATATCCGACTTCAACTCCGACCTTTCCAAAATTTCCAACTCCTAACTCTGACCTTTCTAAAATTTCTGACTCTGACTCCCACTCCGACTCCTACTCCTCAACATAAAGAGAAAGAAATTTGGCTGTTAAAATCAATGGAAATTGTGGTGCACAGCAAGAAATCTCTGTTTCAACAAAAGTTTCAAAGGAAATTGTATAGTTTCAACAGGAATTCCCAACTTAGGAGTGTGATGTAAAAAATNATCCAATTGGACATCTGGAGTCGGACAAAAAAATCCAACTCCGACTCCTAGTGCTGTTAGGAATCCGACTCTGACTCCACCCAAAAACCTTTAACTCCTTACGACTCCAGCTCCAACTCCGCAACCCTGGGAAGTATATCATTGTACAGCCACTCTGTCAACCAGCTATCTTCAGATACAAAGCAGTATGGGCCCAACATCATCCATAGGTTGGATATGCTCAATAGACACACTTTAAGAGGGTTAGGTGTTCTTGAAGTCAGGTTTTAACACCTTTGGAGCTGGCCANGTTTTGCTTTACAAGGAATAAGTTGCCCATATTGGCCAAGTCTTTGCAACTCCATAACACGCCAGTCAAATGTGCTAGAGAGTTGTTCAAATCCTCAAAAGACTTGGCGAGACTTGTAGTTTGCAATGAGCATTTCTGGTTCCGAAGTTATGGCGAAAAAACATAAAATTGGTAATTGTACCAAAAATTACTAAATTTACCAAAATTTGGCAAGTTTTATGATAACTTTTGAACCAGAAAACCTAGAAAGCTAATCAAAGGCTCAAAAGACTTAAATTTTAGCCTAGTTTCCAATAAAAACTAGAGCGAAGTACTTCCACCTTGCAGTTGGGGCCCAGGGCCCCATAACCTCGGCTAAACAAGCCTAAACCTACCACATTTATGATGTCAACCACAAAAAAACCTAAGACCCAAAACCTAAAATATTTTTTCATTGCAAACTAGAAGACTCGCTGAGTCTTTTGAGGATTTGGATATCTCTCTAGCACAATCGACCGGCGAGTTATGGAGTTGCAAGTGGCATGAAATTGGCACCCCAATGCGAATTTCAAAGTATGATATACTCCTACACCAGCTTCAAATGTGTTCTGCAAGCATATTAATTACCAAGGGGTTGACTTTGAAAACCTTCTTGTAACTTTTTTATTTATAAAATGCTGCAAAATGTTCATGGTAAGCAACCTAAAATGATTTATCCTTGCCTGTAGGAATCCCAAGCTCTTTGCTTCCACGTCCAAAGCCCTTTACAACTAACCCTCGGCAAAAGAATGGGAGGCAGTTCATTATTGCCTCCAACTTCATTTCCAACAACACAATTTTTTTATTTGAACTTTTATAACAAATTTTTATCTGCAAGAACCAAGTTTTGCTTTACGATCATATAAATCAGCACAAGTTTAATTTGCAAACATTGATTATTATGGTTAAACTGATTACACGATGCTCATCAGATTGACTACTAAAAATATTTCCATACAGATAAGATCAAGCAAAAGCTGATGAGATGCATCATTACTGGTCAATTGTCAAAATGACGGCATCATATGAATGTACAGAAATAACATTTGTCCTGTTACAGCAACGTCTGTTTACTGCACTGTTTGTACTTGTGCGCTGTACAGCAAAAAATAAATCACAGCACCAAGGCAAAATTAGTACAAAAGTGACTGGAATGACTGGCATAAGGAACACACTGTGGGTGCCATTGACTACCATAATTCCTACAGGTCGGTGCATCTTATTGCGGCAGAGCAAGCCCAGATCTCTCACTGAATCAGTACCATGATGACTTACGAGTTGTAATAAATTTGGATGTGCCAAACATTCATTATTTTATTAAGGGCCAGTTCGCAACATATTGCCAGGCTGAGACCGATCCACAGTGTGAAAAAGATTGCCAAACCCGGCACTAAATGACTAACCGTGATCCATATTGCTCAAGCCTACCTAGTATCACATTTGAATTGTATTTTTAATATCATGTGCTTCATACCAGTCAAACCTGCAAGCAGTATTTCTTAACAAAACGTTGGAAATCTTTGAAATGGTAGGTTGCAATAGCTTTTAAACTGCACAGCAGTTTTAGGAGCCAATTTTGTGGACACAGTTCCTTATTTTAATGTAGTTAAATACAACAGTTAACATGAACCAAAGTCACAGTGGTCAGGGAACAAATACAAATTCTTGTGAACACATCTGGCAAAAACAAGATGTAAACTAAAAATACAAACAAGGTTGTATATAAAATAATCAATTCACAGCTGCATGTCCACACCGAACTGGGTTTTGTGCATGACATTTTGCCAAATGTCATGAATTCTAATCTAGCAAATTTCTACTAATCGGGCAAGGATCTTATTGCCTATCATGAGAGATTAGCTTTTTTGAAAATTACATACAGCCCAAGTAAAGAAACAAATTTACAAAGCTTGTGGGCTGCTCTTTAGGCTCAGACATTGCTTTACAACGAATTCCTTAAAAACTTTGTATTATAGTCTAAATGCCTTTAATATGCAGTAACTAGTTAAGGGATCTGCTTCACCCTATCTTCATAAGGCGTTAGGTACAAATCAAAATAGAAGTATAAGATTAGAGACATTTATTCCAATATTCCACGCATAGCTACAAGTTACAGATCAAGCTTAAATGATGTATAAACATAAAAATAAATGTTTCCATCAGCATTCAACAAGTTTTATTTATGAAGTAGGACACTACACAATCATAACACCAGATGAAAACCATCTCAAGAATACATCTTTCCTATGAAAAGACTATAGTATCTACATGACAAAAATGTTTTACTTATATAGAGATTAAGATTTGGGTCTTTGGAATTAAATTCAAGGTATAATCAATTTATGCTATCAAAAATACATACAAATTATACCTTCTGAACCAACAGAAAGCTCTCTAAGAACTAACTGTTCACACAGTACAAAGTTGTGCTACTGTGTGGTTACAAGATATAATTTTATATTTTTGACCTCATTTAATTCATAACAACAAGATAAAAAAATAACAGTAGCTTAGATCAGTTATGTCCAACCAGCAGCTGGCCGTATGCGGCCTAGTCAAAGGTTTGGTACAGCCCAGTAAGCCTTAAGGTAGTGTCCGAATGACCATATCCGATTTGTGCTTTTCAAGGACTAAAACAGCCTACGCGGCGTTGAAAACTGTATCCAGCTTTGTGCCAGATATAATGCTGAGTTCATGGCATTAACAGTACAGTGAACCTCTGTTTCTGCTGTGCATGGGGTTGTTGGTTCAGCTCTCATCATGGTGGCTTTAATCCCACTAACAGAGATGCCATTTTTGATGCTGTAAGATCAGTTTAGGCTACATGCTTTCACAATCCTTTCGAAAACGATTTTGATGTACTTTGTTAAAATTTTTTTTAAACAAGACACAGATTGAGATTTAGGGTTAGAAAAAAATTAATCACTAGTTTAATATGTATTTTACTCCTTCCAAAGAAAAAACCGGATATGGTTGTTCAGACACTATCTATTGTCTATGTTCAACATATAGACCTCCTGTCTTTATTTGATACTCATATTTCAACATTTTAAATGCAATAGTTTTTAGCGGTTGTTAATGCACGCCAGGGGTTTTGTGCCATGTAACTGCATGTAGTAGATCAGAAAAATGCTTACACACACACCTGCAAGCAACTATGACTTTTTATCAGTGTTTTATGCTCATTACGCAGTAGGATTCACCTATAACAACTTTGTTTAGTTATAACGATAGTCCATCTATATGCTTTTTGTTAGTCTCCGCATAATATTTTGTTCATTTATAATGACAGTTCCAAGTTTTCTTTATAGGTAGAAGTATAGGATTGGTTATGATGAGCCACCACCAAATCTTTTACGACCAAATAAGATCGCATTTAAGTTAGCGGCCAATCATTGAGCTGTGACAAGTGTGACGTGAGAATGGCATCAAGGTTTACGGCATCAGCAGCAATGGAGGCAAATCATAACACGAGTTTTGCTGTACAGTATTAGGAATTGTTGTGACTGCAGTTAATTTGATCGATAGGCTTGATTGAGCAGAGTGTAAATTGTCAAACTAAAGAAGCAGTATCCCATTTTATAAAAAGCATGACATCATTGTGTTGTTCAATAGTGAAAATGGTATGAAAATGGCAAAACCTGCAAAAGTTTTTGACATCCCAGGAACAATGTTTACTACAACTTTGAAAAGTAATGACAAAACAATTTCACACGTTTTCTAATCAGAGTATACGCAAAAACAAGATATAGTAAGCTGCAATCTTAATCAAGGAACATTTTTAAGCCTTGCCAAGCTTTGGCATCGAGCCAAAAAAACATTTTAGGAACGATTTATTATAGTTCAGCTGTGTCGATAGTTTAGGTAATAACGACGCTTTTTCTCTGGTCCCATGAAGTGACGTTTTAGGGCAATTCTACTGCACAACATCCTTCACACACCGCATGCCAACAGGCTACACCTTCAATCCCTTTCTATAGCTCTGCTGTTACTCTCTTGTTCATGCTACATGCCACTTCCGCTTTGTGCTATCGCTGCTCCATGTAAAAACATCATGATGCACAAGTTTGGGAATAACGTGCGCAAGTAATGGCAGACAAGATTAGCAGTATTTGCAAAAGCGAGCAACATGGAGATGTGGTGAGGTGATTACGTCACATTTAACAATGAGTTTGTGGAAGAGTGAACCTGGCCGAAGAGATTCTCTATTTCTGTTATGCCAAGGGTCATGGGTTTGCCTCTCTCTTTAGTTGGCTATTGTGGCTGCAACAGGGGCTATGTTATCAAAGGTTTCCACAGTTAATTGGCAATGTCTCAGTAAATTAAACAATAAAATGATAGGTTTCCATATAAAAAAACAGTGTGCAATGCTGGCTCTTAGGTGCCATTACTGTATCTCACACTCAGCAGCAATTTTCAGCAATTTGTTTTTCTTGTAATATTACTTCGTACTATAGCAAATGCACAAAATTGCACATCAGTAGTCTCTAACAAGGGTGCGTATTAAGAGAGGTCAACGTTGAGCCTAGCCCCCCGGGCTTTCCTGTTTTAGAGATGCTGTGGGTCCCTCTTTGTGAGTGTTTCGAACTTAGTTTATGCATTATGTTGTGTAAAAAGTTTGAGCCACTCTAGAACCACATTTAATAAGCTCTGAAGCAAACCATATGATTTTGAAAATAAAGCAAAAATTTTGTGCAAATGTGCCAATGAGGGCTCCTCAACAGCTTTAATGTGTAAAAAAATAACGTTTCAAATCAAGCGACTTCAAACAATTTGTAATGGGAAATAGATTTTCGTGCAGACGGAAATTCCCAGACAAAAAAAAATTTAACTAGCCTTCAGCAAGTAAAGTTTCTCCATACCATGTGCAGAAAAAGGAAGGCTCTTTTTCTATATGTGGACACATGTAGGGCCTAGGTGCCAGGTACCCCTTTTATATGATCATATTGTATATACACGTGAAATCTCAAAATTTTGTCTGCTCAAACATGGACCTGTTATAAACTCCATAAGATAATACTTTTAATCAGATTCAATCATCCTATTTTTACTCAAATTTGCACTATTGTGTGAGGCTGTGTTGTGTACTCATAGAACACTTTGCTTACTGTCTTCAAAGGAATAGCTAGCTACAAGTTACTGTCTTCAAAGGAAACTTCTTTTCGGCAGGCCAACAGCCTTTTAAACACATTTGAACTAACCATACCATCCCTTTCACAACAAAATAGGTTTTTGCCATTTCTTGAAACTTTTAGTGTCATTACAACATGTTCGTTGACAATGACAGCCTTCAAGTCTCCAGCTTTAAAACTTCACAAGTTTTTGGTGCTTTTGTATGCGAATCATGCTCCTGAATTTTAGGATCATAGCTGTATCATATGTGCGAAGATTGGTATTGCCTGCTATTCACTACTCGAAATCTGCTGCATCTAAATAACTGCATTCCAACCCTCTTAGTTTAAGCCCAAAACTATCATGCTTGTTACAAAGACCATGATTGATGATAATTACTTAGTCAATGCTTTCGCCACTCACATCATGCACAATTGCACAAATATCTTCATGCGTAACAAATCCCACAAACTAAAATGTCACTAGGATTAGGGCAAATGGTCAAGGATAGCAATAGCATATGGTTTTTCTGACCTGCAATTGGTTTAAACTATAGACGGTTGTGTGCTTTTTTCATCGTGAAAACAGGTAGCAGTTTTTTGAGCCTTTTCAGAGCAAAAACCGGATGTACGGTCACTTCGATACTGCCGTCTGAAATTGTTTAAACATTTTTTAATAATTTCTTCAGCTGGTATCTGAGAAAATGACCTTATACATTCAAATTGTAACATTGTCCTCCCAAATCCAAATCTTTCGCATATGTTTATGCAGCCTAACCACATACCATTTACTTTTATCTAAATTTGTTGTCACTACAAAAAATTGTTGCTTCTGTTGTTCTGTTGTGCGCACAACTGCATGGGTAACATATAGTACCAGAACACAAGAAACCTACACCACACTACTATTTTATATTGATACTCATGGTGTTGGATGTGAAATGAACGACTGAAGGTTCAGGTCCATCGCCAGGATTTAGCAGCAGGGGGTGCCAAAAACCAGGAGGGGCCAAAAACCAGAAGGGGGGGCCACATTTTTAAAATACTGTATTGGATGTATGCAGCAACCAGTGAACCAAGGGGCCAAACGTGAAATGGGGGGAACAGGTTTCAAATGGGGGGGCCGAGCACCAGTGGCCCCCCCCGCTGGCG
>JGI24159J19872_10009685_pt1 | contig 12626 bp, 11 predicted proteins | sample Ectturendosymbi4_FD_19872 | JGI IMG/M metagenome (IMG submission 19872)
TGTTGGAGCACAGGCGTATTTGTCAACAACTCAGCAATTTCTTTCAGGCTTATCTGACGCGAAAATGCAAAGCTGTTATGTTTCAAAATATACTGTTTTTTTTAAAAAACATGTTTTCCATAGAAAGCCCGCAAAGTGATTTCTGCCAAAATGGCCAAATTTCTTTAACAGGTACAACCATAGTTAAATGTGAGCCAACTGCTTCGAATCCACTTGTCTTATCAGCGAAATCCCTCATGGGATGGGGTTAGGAAGTTTGGTTGTCCATCAAAATGTCAGACTTGTTTGTGATAAAATGAAATTGGGAACCAGATATTGTGCAACCGCACCGCTGTTTTATCACTGTTTGGAAGACAATTTGTCATCTTGGCCGTAACCCCTCCCTTACTCAAAAAATGCAAAAGCTACGGATATTTCGACTGGACTGCTCGACAGAACGCCTCGAAAAAAATCAGCTTCTGAAGGAATCATGTTTAATTGCGTTTCAAGTCTTTTTAAAATTTAGCTGAAACTGACTTAGCCTATTGTGGATACTTTTACCCGAGCACTAAGAAAACCCTATGAAGCAAAATGAGCCAAAACCTCTTTGGTCAAAATGAGGCATAACATGTTCAAATAAGCCAGAACTCTCATAAGTATACCATCCACGGGTGACGTTTAGTATCACTGTCAAACAAATCTTTTTTTTACTAACCTGAAAACTGTAGACATGTATATGGATTGCATGGAAAAAAATAGGGCTTGGGTTTATCATATACCATTCCTGAAGAGTATTCACTTCAACTTTATATCTAGAATTTCAAGGAAGACGTTAGACAAAATTACCTGAAAATCGTGGAGTTCCAAAAAAGACCTGGGCAGTTATTAAGAAAATTTTAACGTTTCAAAACAAAAGGTCTATTTGACATATTTGTGGTGTAATTTAAAATCTTTTCTATTTTTTTAGATAGCAAAAACATAACAATCACAATTTCAGTGCAACAGAAAACAAATTATTTTTATTAACACAAAGCACAATGAACATTTGCAGGTTTTACTTTTGGTCAGTTCGACTCGTAAATTATTTCAGTGAAGTTCCGATTTCTTGCTTAAGTTTGTTTGCAATTGTGTGCAGCAGATGGAAACACAAAATTTGCGCAGGCATTTCCAGAGAAAAATGCCAAAGCGGAAAATGATTTTTTGAAAAATCAACACGTTCTTTTGAAATGTCTAGCAGAGACTAGAACTACAAAGCGAAGTTGGTGAAGTCATCATAGGGATCAATTGACACAAACACTGTTTCTAGGCACACAGCTTTCCAGTGTTTTTAAAGTGAGTTGGACAAAGCTAAGACTTGGGAAAAAATAACCTAGGGCTGCGGAGCTGGAGTCGGATTGCTAGGAACATTCGGAGTCGGATAATACAAAAATCAACAGATAAGTGTCCAAGTGCAACATTTTTGTTTGTACGTCCAGCAGAGCAGTACACAGACTAAAGCTTTTTCTTCAAATTTAACTCAAGAAGAGGCCGACAGAATGAAATTTTATTTGTTTGTGATAAACGCTTTCGTGCACATTTTCAAAGTTACATTGATTCATTTAGTTGCATATTTGTTAAAAAATCCTCCACATTTGCGTTAACGATGTAATTTTGTTTAGCTGTTAATACCTGTAACATTTCGGACCAGAAAACTTTTTCCTGTTCATACCAAAATTGGCATCTGTTTCAAGCACAAATCTTCTTTTTATGTCTTGTTCGGTTTTATCGAGAAAATTCCCGACAAATGCCTGCCTGGCCGGAAGCTTAGTTTGCAGTTTGGTTTGTTGAGATGGGCCGGTCACATTTAACGTGAGTAAGATTTGATTGTGAGGCGGTTCGTCTCCTGTAAATAAGTGGTCCATTTCTGTCCTGGAAGATTGCAGCTGCGTATAGCAATGAGACGCTTGAGGAACAATAAAGGAGTATTAAATAAAATTTTGAAATCAGGAACTCTAAATTCATGCTAATTTTTAAGATCACCTTTTCACCTTGATGGAATGCATCAGGGTAATACACAAATAATTTCTGATATTTTGATTTTAGCCCATTGCAAAACATGGTAAAAATACATGTTTTTTCTGTGATAAATGATTAAATTAGTCTTTTTTCGCTGTTCACTTTGAATTGCTAGGAAATACCTTTAAGAGTGCTGAACAACTCGATGAGTTATATTACAAGATTTTTTGTGAGGAAACTTGTCTCGGAATTCGGAAAACAGTTCTGCAAAATGTTAAAGCACTACAAACATCGGTTTCAAATAAACGTTTTGTTATTGGATCTTAATAAAACAATATATGAAAAATACTTTATATTACGCTTGAAGAAATAAGCTGGTGTCTTGTTACAACAATGCACTTCAAATGTTGAAAGTGACGTGGGTTTTTTGATAAAATCTAATGATTTTTATGTAAGAATTTATGCGTTTACTTACATGTTTTTGTTTGATCAAAAAAACAAACGATAAAACGAAACGTTTTGCAATTCTGTGCCTGCGATCTTCGAGTAATTATAAAAAAAAACTGGCTAAAACAATGTCTGCGCTATAGCTACACTTACAAAATCATACTTTCACTCACTGTCGCGCTTTGATTATGTTAGTGACTTCTCCCAATTCTTTGTGAGAAAGGTAAACGTGAACAAATTTTAGTGAAGAACAATCCAGGTCATCGAGACCATTTTTAGTTGAAATGATTATTTTGCAATGTCAATAAGCATTTGCCAATCAAAATGTTGAAAGTGGTTATGCTCACGAAAAGCCCATTTCCAGGAATAATTCACAAGAAATATGCTGCAAAAACAAGTGCTTAAGATAAAGAAACGAAAATCAAACTGGCTTGCAAACTCACGTAGTATTCTCCGGGACTATTGCACACAATCAACCAATCCATTCGAGTGCCTGGAATCAAAAAGCTTCTTCCTAACCTCGGCGGTGTACCGCGGTCAAGATAGATACCGTCCACAGCAATTTCAAGTATATCGCAGGAAGAATGTCCATTACTATCCATTACGTTTAAAGCCAAGTTGAGTCGTGATCCAGCGTTCAGTAATCTGTTCGAGAAGAACGTGGTTAGGAGTTTGACTTGGCAAAACATGACCAAATCCACATCTATCTGACGGCTTTCAGCAACTCTTTCCCATCACAACTTGTTCGTTGTCACCCACATATATCTCTGTGGAGTTCTGCGTGGGAGCAGCCTTAGGAGGACTCGAAATGCATCGTGGTTTTTAGCAATCTCTTACAGTTCTGGCTCCAGCGTCACCTAGTCCTTGGTCGAGGGGCATCTGGGCCTCTTTCCCGTGGGTGCAGCCAGCAGGGCACGTCTCACCGATCTTTCATGGGCCACGCATGTGACACCTGTTTCCCAAAAAGTTGCTTCGCAAATAAAACGACGGATTTTTGTCCGACGTAATAAGTTGGACAATTAATTTTTCATGAAATATTCAGAAACTAAATCGGTCAACGTCAATTAAATCGTCGAACAACAGCTACTTGACCGGTATCTCCAGTCGGGCTTGCGAAGGTGGTTATTTGTAATTTTTAAACTTAATATACTCATTTTTCATGTGGCAAAAAAATTTGCACACTCTCGCTATCGTGACATAACTCAGAGTGAATATCAAGCTTTTGTTTAAAATAAAAATGACTTTCCAACAAAAGCATTTCTTGTTTTTACTTTTGCCCAGTTGCATACCACCAAGTCTGCTCATGTCTTTTATTAAGCAACAATGACCTTTGAAGAGCCATAATTCTAATTGATGTTTCATATCTGTCCTTGAAATACTTAAGGGACAAATTCATCGTCTTTAACACCAAAGGCATTGACGCCGATATTGGTATGCCCCTCAAATTTCAGTATTTTGCAAATTTGTAACTGCTTTCTTGTTTTCAATTTTTTACAGTAACGCATTATCAAACTCCAGTGTCTACAAGACGCTATGTAATCCTGATGCCTGAAGTCACTTGAAAAGGGAAAAGCAGAATTAACTTCTAGTACTGTACAGGCATGCTTGCTCAAACACGAGCAGTGGCGTTCAGAAGCCGGGAGAAGCGAACGGGCGACGGCCCGGGCATCCAAAGCAAGGAAGCATCCAAAGTGTAAAGCTACAAAAATTAGATTTTGTTAAAATGTTGTAGCTGAATGCTTCACCATTTTGTAAGGCTACTAACACAGACTGAATAGATCTGATGCAAACTTGCCCGAGGGGACATGCAAATCCAAGTGTTGTTTATAAATGACTTACCAAACTAAAATTTTATGAAAACTACATTTTTCTCTAATGATACAGTTTTATTTTAGAGAGACAATAATCCGAGAAAAATATAAAACTTGGTTAATTAAGAAATGACAAAAGTAATGGATTGGCTCAGTGCAAACAAACTCTCATTAAATATTTCGAAAACAAAATATATGTTGATTACAAAGAAATATGTAAGCGCAGAATCATTTGCAATAAATGCAAACGGTAATCGTATTGAAGAAATTTGTGTTCATTCGTGTACTGGTATGTTCCTTGTTACAGCGGTGCATGCTTAGGTCTAGTGCGTTGCGTGTGAGAGTGAAGACGTTATGCAATACACAAAAGACTCTTAAGTGACCCGAGAAAGAGATGAAGCACTGCCATTGTTTTCTTAAAGCCTAGCACCCTATCTCTATTCCCTCTTTTGTAGGCTGGCCAATTCCTACCAGCATATCTGTGATCATCCACTTTTCAAAATATCTCTCGATTCTCTCTAAAGCCTGGCTTTTCAAACTAAGTGAAGCAAAAGGTTCGCAAGAGAGGTGAGAGTATGGCAGCGATATATTGTTGTAAAGTATCGAATGCATAGTTTTTATCATCCGCAAATTCATTATCATTTGATTAGACACGCTTTAAGTGAAGCAAAGTGGACTGTACAGTTAACAAAAACTGAGATCTCTCCACGCTGGGAATCGGTGTACGAGCATATCACACTTTGAAATTACGCACGAGGCCGCTAATTTCGCGCCACTTTGCAACTCCACAACTCGCCAGTCAATTCTGCTAGAAAGTTATCCAAACCTTCAAATGACTCGGCGAGTATATGGGCAAATTATACTTTTTAAGCGAAACTCGGCCGGCTCCGAAGGTGTTAAACTTGCTTGTTTAAAGTTGGATTTATGAGTAGAGAACGCTTCATGTTGCAATGGTGTGTTGTCTGCTTGGTTGCATTTTTAGTGGAAGTGCAAATTGCGTCACCAGAATATATCATGTGTGGCACATTGGCGATAGATGCTTCGCTTTCGCGTGTTGAAAAAAGATCAAAATCTTACATGTAATCTTTAAGAAAAAACATCCTTTGGAGCTGTTAAAACACTTTCGACGCTATGTACCATACGTTCAAAAATCGTACTGTTTTCTTGAGTAGAGAGCCAAAATTCTTCCTGATGCGTACTTCATTTTTTTTGTCAAAAGTGTCATGCAAAACTCTATGCCCTTGCACGTACATTTTACTACGTTCAAGCCCCTTACTATTGTTGCATAACGTGGTACGAGACCCATACAGATTTTTGTTCCTTGATTCTCACTTGAGGTGAAGCTGTCGTGGTGTAATCCTTTTGCACGCGGCAAAAGTCTGGGAAGGTAGTTTTGGTGTGTCTCTATTTCTCACATTTCAAAAAGCAAAAGTTGGTAGAGGGTATACAATCAAGTATTCACCCTGAGCATCATCAGACCTCTGCACGCACCGGAACACGAGCGCGCTAGTTCAAGCATAAAACTTCTCGTTCTTTCGTGATCTAGCTCTTAGTATCGCTATATTGTGCACACAGTTTCAGAATGCTTTTTACCAGCATGCGTTTTGGCCTGAATGTGTCTTACTGGAAATGAATTGCTAGCACTTACCGACGATCAGAGAAAGGAATAAGTGTTAATGGCACTGTTGTCGTTTCACAGATTCACCCTTGATTTTGAGTTAACCCACATCCCTACCATTGACTTTGAGCTGGAGTAGGTCGTGAGTAGCGTAGCTGGCGCTGCCCTCACCTCGCCCCGTTGCGCTTGAAGTAAACACTAATTCTCTTTTGAACCAGAGTAAGTTGTGAATTGCGTAAATGTCGCTAGCGCCATTTCGCTTAGTGTAGTTCCAAGCATACGAATAATGAAATCCTCGAACGGAAATTAAGCCTGATAATGAAACAAGGCGCTGTCGTGGCCTCACTTAAACAAAAATGCGTTGATTAAATGTTGGTCGCTGATATATTGTGGTGGCTCGACGCGCATGTGCGCAATGCCTATTCGTTGTTGCTGCGTCCATTTCTGCAGTATTCCGTACAACGAACACAGTGTCGTCCGAAGAATTGTGTGTCTTTCCTTCACGTTCTCGACCAACGAACAATAAATCCTAAGCCTGCGTTTCGTGTCTCATCAGAAAACGTCAGAGTTTGTTGTGCAAGCTTCTGCCATCGCTTAGGAGCAGCCTTGCAGTGGATGCGAAAGGAAAGTCTGGTCAAAGTTTGCAACAAATCAACCCTGGATTTCGATACGCGCCAACGAAACGTTCGGTTTCTAAAACGTGTTATACAATTTGGGTAAACAATGCGCGGGGTTGCTGTAGATTCTTATTGCGAACAAAACCGCCACAATAATCGAAAACATTATTTTATTCAAGGCTGATGCGTAAGCCATCATCAGGAATAATTGAAATGCAACAGTTAGAAAGAAAACACAAGGATGCAGTTTTGAGGCATTCGTACTGTATTACGTCATAGAGACCATCATGTATTAAAAAGCAGTGAGGGGATAGATCAGTGTTTCCCAAAATTTTCGATTCCATCGCCCTCTTTTCATTTTCGACATGTCGTTTTCGACCCCCAATCCTGATAAAGCAAATACAGGGTAGTAAAGTTAAAGAACTTTATTTAAAGGAAGTATTAAATAGCTTAGCCAAGCCATTAAATAGCTTAAACGAGCAATTGTATTACGACGCTAATATTAGGTTCAGAATTCTTATGAGAATAATCCACACTGTAGCCTGGCGCACAGACGATCCAGAACAAAAATTTAACGGAAAAATTGCTTTAGCAACATCTTCCAACGATTTTCACAATAAATTAAAATTCGCAAGAAACTAACAAGTCATAATAGTAGGTTACTGAAGTTAACTCAGTGATCGATTAGTGGTTAAGACTTTTCGCCCCCTTGTGTGTTTCGTCCCCCTATTGCCCCCTTTAGTTTTTTCGCCCCCTTGCCCCTCAAAATCGACCCCAAGGGGGCGATTCCGCCCACTTTGAGAAACACTGGGATAGATGAACCATCGATGTTGAGATCTGTCTGGTGATGCTGTATCAGAAGAGACTCGAGTAGGTGAAGTTTCTTCTGACCGACGATTTGTATTCGTGTGATTCGGGTTATTAAATTTCTGTAAGTCTGTCCAATTTAATTTGACCCACACGTGCATGTTAGTTTTTAGAATGTACTTGAGGGACGAAGAGGATTCTGTTTGTCTTTATATGTAAAAGATTTTCTCAACTAATTACTTTCATGTATGAAACAAAACTGAAAGGGCATGACGGCATGGCTTTACAAGTCTTTGCATTTCTCGCCGGACTTCATAGAAAATTTGATCAACGTTCTGAAGTTTGCAGACATTTGTTGGCCAATCCCACGCACCGTTTTAACTTCAAGCAACCGGATATATTGGGGAGCATCGTCGGTTAGAAGAAACGTCACCTTCTCGAGTCTCTTCTGATACAGGAACACCAGCCAGATCTCAACATCGATGGTTCATCTATCCACTTACTGCTTTTTGTAACATAATGGTCTCGATGACGTAATACATAGGAATGCCTTAAAATTACATCCTTGTTTTTTCTTTCCAGCTGCTGCATTTGATTTATTCCTGATGGTGGCTTACGCATAAGCCGAGACGTTGAATTAAGTATTGTTTTCGATAATTGTGTTATAAAATGTTCAACCAGTCGTAAGCAAACTCCTGTATAGCAGCAAGACTGAATAAGGATCCCTTGATTTCAAAACCACTGCATACGAAGACATGTTTTTTACAAAACTAAGAAGCTGAAACCATCGTGTTGGACCCATGCCGAACCAAGATCAATTTACCGAAAGAACAACGGAGCAGTTCAAGAAACGAACAGAAAAGACATAAAACGCGATTTTTTGAAACATTAAGGATGGGAAAATTGTTGTTCCCACAGTACAGATGGGCGTGCATACTCAGTACTTCGTTTGCAGCTCTGAACGTTCGCCGACACACATGCAGTAGGAACAAAAACTGATTTGTTTTCACGTGGGTTGCCTGCTAGATACATATCGAGTCGCATGGAGGAACAAGATCAGGTATGAGGTCAAGTCATCCTGCGGAGCATAACGGACGAAGTTCTTTGCTTATTCATTTCAAAACAAGGGTTTGTTTTAACATGGACATGTACGCATTCTTTCAGAGTGTCATTTAACAAAACCATTTTCTAGAAAAGAGAGCTCAGGTAGTTGAAGTGTAGGCTGATCCCATGTTCGTTTTAAGAGTTTGTAAATGGAGATCAGCGTCATTTCAAAGTCTCGTCTTCCCCACTGAGTGTAATTGCAGATATCTTCTGACCTGTCGTGTAATTCTTTGCTAAATTATTCTGAAAATGACTTCTCACCGTTTTTTTCTTCTATTAGATCATACTCTTTGGTACAAGTTTAGCTGTCATTCACTTTATGTTTCACTTTATCTTGAAACCGAAAGTTTGAAGGAATTGAAACATTCTTCAGCCATTTAAGAAGGTTCTTACATTGTGCAAAAACCGGATCGCACAAATCAAAACGATTTTCATTTGGAATCCCGGATGAGAAAATAATAAAACAAATTCGGTATGAATACAGAATAAAATGGGAAAACGTTATTATGCACTGCAGTCGAATGCTGAAAGGTTTCGTAAAAGCTTTTAGCACTTTGTGCAGGCAACTTTATACATGGGGTCAAACTTAAGATTTTTGAATTCCCATGATGGTAGCAGCAATTACTGAAACGTGTACAAAAATGTCGTTCACATCTATTGCTTTGGCGGTTATTTTCATTATCAGGCTATTTTAAATTCTGGCTGCAAAATCCTGGGAAAGTACGCAATACAGTTGTAATTTAGCGCTGATTGGGAAGCACAGCTTTTTTCACTTGAAACAAACTACAAATTTCTCTGATTTCTAGAAAAAAATGTTTTTTCCCTACAGTTTTTACAGCGCAAAGCGAGCCTAAACATCATCCCTTGCTTTCTTCTAAATCGAAGCAGCAAAATTCTACCAGTGTCACAATGTTCATGGAACACTTTTGGGAAAGGTAGAATGAAAACAAATGTGAAACAAAATACAATTTTTTAGAATCAAAATTCAAAATTACGGTTGGAAAAAAGAATCCGAGATCAAAAGTACCACATTCATCCATTGATTTCATACCCGTTTTTCTTTGGGGAACACAGCGGCAGCAACCCTCGGAGGACCTGAAAAACCTCACGATCAACAGCAATCCCAGATAGTTCTGGTGGCTCCAAACCAAAACGGGGCCAAGCAAGGTCGGAGATGTAGTCACGCCACCTGGTGCTTGGACGACCTCTGAGCCGCTTTCCCGTGGGTGTAGACTGTAGACCGAAGGATTTATTTCACCATTCTTCCTTGGAACGTTCTGGACACATGGCCGAACTAACATAGCTGATTTCTCTCGATTCGGACAAGTGGGTTGACATCCCGGGCTTTACGCACTTCAGATCTGTGTTTTTTGTCACGAAGTGCCACACCGGGAACTTTTCACAAATATCCCATCTCTGCCGTTTGTTGTTTTTGACAGTATTTTTTCATTGGTGAGCATCGGAACAAAGGCCGATTTAAAATCTGAAAACTTTGCGGTGCTTGAAATATCCCATTTTATGACCACAGAGCAATACAGCTCACGCAGAACTGCGTTTGCTTTACCAATCCGTGTATCAATAGTTTTGTTCCGACTTCCATCACTCGTGAATACCATTCCAAGGTACTTGGACGTCTCCACCTGCTGGAGTGTATTTCCGCTCACTTGCAGAATACAATGCCTCGGGTGTCTTGAGAGGCACAATACCTCAATCTTTTTAGTGCTAATTTTAATTCCTGCTTGGTCGCATGCAGCAGAAAACCGATCAACTGCGTGCTGAAGACCCTGTTGAGAAGATCCACGCATGCAACACCAATTCGTCCGCAAAAAGCAAATGGTTCATCCTTTACTTTCCAACCATGACACAATCGTCGACTCCTCTGTGACTGTTTATCTCAGTTATGTCCTACCTGTGGCCCGCATGTGGCCCAGTCGAAGGTTTTGTGCGGCCCAGTTTAGGTTTCCGCTGTAGTAAAAGTATCCTACACACTGACAACCTGTCCTTATTTTGATAATCTTGAATTTGACATCAGTGCCACTTCATCACGTCTGTTGCCATTGCAGTTAGGTTTCGGACGCTTTCAGTATACTAGCTTAAGCTAAATTTAATATGCTAAGATCAAAGTAAGCCACTGAACGTTCGGTCGTCATTGATAAGTCATTCAGTGTGCTGCCCTGGTTAAGATAGTGATATAAATTCTGGCTCAGTAAGTCATTTTGTATGGACATAGTTGGTCTATCCTATTTATGTAAACCAGGGATCCCCAAATTTTTTTGGGAGAGGACCACATAAGCTATTGCTCAACAGTTCGAGGGCCGGACATCTTGCGTAATGTGATTTTTTCGGAATGTATTACAATCTACCAAATGTACAGATTTTTCGGAAATAACTTATTTTTTCATTATTGGGAAAATGCGTTTTGCGGCCGGGTGTAATGGCTTCGCAGGTCAGATTTGGTCCGCGAGCAGTAGTTGGAGAACTCTGATATAGACTATGAAGAGGAGTGGTGACAGCACACACCATTCTCCAACACCAACACTGAACGATTTTGATTTTACTCTGTCGACAGGGACACAATCTTCTGAGCAGAAATACAGTTACTTGACGGCCAGCAAGAGGCATCCATCAACACCGTACTCCCGCAACACCCCCGAGAGCTTTTCACGAAGAACCCGGCGTATACTTTCCCGAGGTCGACAAAAAATGTGTATACGTCTTTGGCATGCTCCCAGGATTTCTTGAAAATTTTACTGGAGAGTGGAAATTTGTTCTGTAGTGCTACGGCCGCGACGAAAAGCGCACTGGGTATCACCCAGCATTGGTTCAAATATTTTCGCGGCATCTTGGCATACACTCTTCTTGGGTGGCTACGCAAAAAGATGTCCTGGTAGTTGGTTCATTCATTCCTGTCTCCCTTTCTGTCTATGGGGATGATCAACTTGCCCATCTTGCGGTTCCCTTTCAAAACGCAATGCCACTGGACACACACGAGTCAGCCAAAACATCATGCGTTCTAAGCTCCCATAATTCATTATCAAACTTTTTGCAATTAGCTTTAGGCTCGGATTCAGCAGCGGCATCAGAGAGATTACTGAATATTGATGCACGGTTCTACGGACGCTTTCATCTGTGACTGTGCAAAGTTAAAACATCCAGCCTGAGAAACGTTGCTGAGTTCTGTCAGATGAGGTAGCAATGTTGGCAAAAGGAAAGCACCATGTTGAACATTTTTGTGTTTTCATAGGTCGCCGTAAAACAACGCACATTGCCATCATTTTTATTTTCTGTTGTTTGGCATGCGCGCTACAACTGCCGAACTTTTGTCTTCATTGTAGTCTGATGCATAGCCAGGCAAGCCGATTGCAAAGGTGTAACTTTAAACACTTCCATAATTGCATGAAAGTGCTTTCGCCGTTTCGTACACCATGCTGTACAAATCTGCAGCAGCATACAAACAGGCCGAAACGAGGCGGTGCGCATGTCAATGCACAGACACCATTCTTACAATTTTCGCTTCCAACTTCACAGACACCATTCTTACAATTTTCGCTTCCAACTTCTGCCCCAGCATCCGTTTGTTGCAATAGCCACGTGCAGGAAAACAAACTTTCATTAAATCGTTTTACTCAATACAAGGCAAAACCATATCTTGGCTTTCAGAATTCAGGTAGTCATTACAAAATTTTAGGGTGTCATTTTGACACCCAAAAACGGCTTAAAAATACACCGATTTGTTCTTTGATGTTTTGTGCATTCCTTCTGTGTGATCACAGGCAATATTCTATTCATGCTTCAAATCCAATGTACACTGATTATTTGCAAGCAGTCTCAAAGATTTACATGTTTTCTTACTAACATACATTGGGCTTATTTCAATTAGTCGTGGTTTGTAGTCGCTCCTGCGAACGCTCAACGGTGTTATTGTTCACCGTTAGTCTGTATGTATCGAACCATTTAATGTCTGCCTATATCAGGGGTGTCAAACATACGCCCCGCGGGCCAAATCCGGCCCGTTGCGTGGTTGGATCCGGCCCGCGGGATGATTTTGTGAAATAAAAACCTCTTTGTTTGCTTGAGAAGTCTGTCCAGTTATACTTCAATGACTAGTGACTATAGATTTCAATTACTTGCAACCTTAACGTAATTGCTCATATTTTATTGTTTTCCTCTGTTTTTTTCAGGTGAAAATTTCCCGTTTTCTGCATATTTCCTTTTGCATGTTCACACCGATTTGATCTTTCAAACAGG
>JGI24159J19872_10009686_pt1 | contig 12625 bp, 14 predicted proteins | sample Ectturendosymbi4_FD_19872 | JGI IMG/M metagenome (IMG submission 19872)
CTGACGTCGCCGTCGCGTGACATCACCACCACTTGCGTGCACGGAAATGATGACGTACACACCGGGATCGATGCTTTCAAAGACAAGACCGAGGCTGACCCCCTCACCCCACCCGGGGACGGGGTGTCGGTATGTTCGAGCAGCGGGATATCAAGCGGGTTCATGTCCCAACCATCGTCCATGGACTTCAGCAGCATGCGTGAAGGTTGGTCTGTGACTTGAGCGCTGCAGCTGCACGCGTGGTCCTCTGGCTGCAATTTTACCATATCTTATTTTCAGGCGAGTCACCCCCGCACCAGGAGTGACATCTTCTCGTACCTCTGTAGTCGAGTAACTCTCAAGATTTTTTGCCCCGTACACCATATTTAAAAAAAAATTTCAGATAGACCACTTTGCTGTGGTGACTTATAGCCAAACACAAGAACCCGAAAATTGGTCTTACATATAATGTAAAGGTTTCAATCTTCAGGAACGTTTTGTGAAAGAGTTGTGGAAATCTCTGTGGAACACTAGAAATGCCAGATGCAGCACGTTGAGAACCACGGGTGTAGTCGAGTAGATTGCAGCTTGAAATCTTAGTTCTCACGCGGATTGGTGAAACCCGAGTAAGAAACTCAGTTCCGATTGCGAGTTCTTGTGTTTCTTCAAATGAACAAATTCGCAGCAGCGAGTCGGTCCTGAACCGTAAGTGTGCTTGCTCACTTCGCGAGCATTCCAGCAGCAACTCAAGCATCGGCGTCTGTCGCTGAAGGCCTCGTCCTGTTCGATCGAAGCAACTACCCTGGGAAATAACGATGACGTAATCGGTGACTGAGTGCGGGCCACGTGATCGAGATCTTGCCGCAGCAAACGAAGCTTTTGGTTGAAATTAACGAATGTCGCGAAAACTAAACGTGTTTCGTCATCGATTCGCACGTTGCTGTGCATTTCGCAAATGCGTGCAATCAAAAAGTTGTATGTTTTGCTGCGTTTTCCATGGTTTGTATAAAATTTCAGATTCACAGGATTTTAAAAGCGACCTGGAAACAGTGAAAGAAACCAACGTCAAAGAAGGTATTGTTTCGCACTAATGGGCTTACGTTCTATCACAATTCATCAATTGGTAGCAGTTTCGTATTATTAAAAAATAAAACGCCCTTCTGGTGTAGCACGTGCTGAGGACATGCTGCCGACAAAACATCACTTAGAACGATTTTCTATGGTGTTGTAATCTTGAATAGTTTCATGGCCTGTTTTTATTATATTTTTTGCAAGAATTTTTATAAAATTTGTAAAGAATTGCCAACATTACTCTGCCGCGCTATGCAACTCCATCCCTTATGTCGTTTCAGAATCCTCAAACGTCGACTCCCNCCCAGCGAAAGATGGCCACGCTGATGCCGGCCTGAAAGGTGTGTCTCAAACATATCTTGCGACTTAGGAAGCTTCTATTGACGCAGGCATCGTTTGCCGGAAAGACGCTGTAGGTGCGGAATCCGTGTCCGAGATTGTAGAACTTAATCAGTAATTGATTTGCAGATTTCACGAAACCGTGTGAAGATAGAAAAGAACCTGTTGAACTCAGTGACCGCGTGCCGGTCGATAAGCCGACCAGGCCATCTGTGCTCGGTGAAACAGCATGCTCAGTGTTGTCAATACTGTTGTTGTCGTTGGTCGAACCACAGGTCTATTCTTGCAGTAGTTTCATTACAACCGTCAGTACAAGATCGATTGTTGTTTGGTTTTAAATTAAATTTTTTGGTGTTTTCCATCCGATAAAGTTCAGTCCGTCGCTAAAGACGTGATTTACGTTCAATTGCGGAATGTAGTCTCGTGAGGAACCAACTCCCCGGAACGCATCCAGTAAAGTTTGTTATTTCCTGAGCCATGATATGCTCGTGACATATGGGAAAGCCGAAAGTGCAGCCTCCTCATGGACTGGTTCGCTTGCGTCTCGGGTGTTCGGAAAGCGTTGCTAAAAATGTCTTCAGGAATGCAAAATTTGAATAAAATTTATGCTAAGGAAATTGGTTTGAAACGGGGGGTCTCAAACACGCGGCCGCATGTGGCCCATCAGGGCATTCTGTGCGGCCGGCAATGCTTTTTATGAATTTTCAAAAAAACATTTGCGTTAGTTACTTTCTTCACCGATGTTTGAAAGTGCTCGGCCAGCGAGTGAACAAGTTCATTTTGAAAGACGTAGAGACGACTAGAAATGATTTGCCAGTAACTCATGACACCTTTCGCAGGAAATTTGATGTAAAAGCTGTTTCTAATAAGGTTCAGGTACCGCCATTGTTGCGTCAGCGTCATAATGCGGCCATCGGATTATTTTCTAAGTCCTCATTTGGCGCTTAGGGCAATTTGAATTTGAGCCCCTGGTTTAGAAACTGTGTTCCTTTTCGGTGATCTTTCTAGAAATACAAGCTTCCCAAGATTGGAGTATTACATCCAGCATCGCAAGCATGGGTTAGGTTTTAAACATTGTGACGTCACTTACAGGTCCCATTCCCCAATGCAACAGTTCTAAGGAGGAATTGACCCGGGCGATCAGCGCTTGCAACGACCCCTTGGATGCGCTGACGTGTATAAGCTCATCCAACCAGCCAATCACAGCCATGATGGCAGTGACGTCGATTCATCAAATATTTCTCAAGACCCTCGCGAAATACCCAAGAAATTCAGCGTCGTACAACAAAGCATGTGGTGGTTTTCAATGTTTGCTCCATTTGTAACATTTATGATCAATGCATCAGTTGCTGCTTGTAACATGCAGGGTTGCGGGGTTGGAGGTAAAATATCCGACTCCAGCTCCCACTCCGACCTTTCCAAAATTTCCGACTCTGACTCCTCAACATGAAGGGAATGAAACTTGGATGTTAAAATCCATGGGAATCGTGGTGCACAGCAAGAAATCTGTTACAACAAAAGTTTCAAAAGAAATTGCACCATTTCATCAGGACTTCACAATTTAGGAGTGTGATATAAAATATCATCCAATTGGACATCCGGAGTCAGACAAAAAATCCGACTCCTACTCCCATTGTTGTTAGGAATCCGACCTCACCCAAAAACATCCGACTCCGCAACCTTGGCAACATGCAGTGAGTAGTTTCGTTGAAGCAAAACCAGTGGCTTCCTTTGACTACTTCTCGCATATTTCAATCCCTCTCAAGGCGCAGCTGTTTCACGCTGGGTCAGTGGGGAGGAGATTGAGTTGAGCCAAGCTCTTATAACTTCGTTACTGCATCAGTCTTGCTGTCTCCCGGCGCTTGAGACTGCAACATATATCAGAGTTATTTCGAGCACATGGCTTCTGTAGTCGTATGTCTGTCCAGGAAAGTAAACATATGGATGATAATATTTCATGAGAAATTCAACTCATTTCAAGTAAAAGTGATTATGGNTTTGAAAACGTTACAACTTGCATCAACTTGAAGTGATGGCAGTGCCAATCAAAACCTTATCAGTTATACATAGTTTTTTTGTTTTATGTCCTTATTTTTAATTTATTTAACCCAGTTGTTTTAAAAGGAAAATGTTAGGTACCCAGTATGGACCTGTAGGAACCCGAAAAATATTGATTGTAGTATCCGTTCAGACATTTCCCGTGATAATTTTCTCTGATTCTGGGGACCCGATTTTCAATTCTAGGGGCCCAAATCGGGTCCCTAATACACCTTTAAAAAACCCTGGTTTAACCGGTAGCTGGTAATGTACTTGAAATGCTGGTTTCCTTGCATGACCTCATCTTCACCTTATGTACAATAACAAGGAACGGCAGTCCGCCATTCTGATGACCCCGAACTATCGACATCGCTGTAGCGACAAACTATGCGTGTAAAGAAAAGACCCCCCAAGAACCAACCCACGTGTGCACAGGAAAACTGTGTCGTATATCTGGCGTGGAGTATCGGCCTTTGCTCAACCTAAGTTCGCCCACCACCGATAGGAACATCTACATTTGTTCTTAATTCGAAAAAGTTTGTCAGGATTGCCAGCGCCCAGCGGTCTACATGTCATTGTGACGTCACTTAAATGCGTTGCAGCTGTGCGGCGATATTCTGACCAATCGTTGCTTCCGCGACCTGATCAACAACGTGGAAGTGAATTGCAAGACTTTAAACAATTACTCTCTGCTCCTGGCTGCCTCCGACCTGCTCTACCTCAGGCTGACGCTGAAGCAAGCCACCATCCCCACTCTCCTCTCCCACGTCGACTTCGAAAGCATGGATCTGGCCGGTCAGCGCGAGACGCTTTTTCGAAGTTTAACGCAATTTGTTTTGTCAGCAACTTATGAAATGTTTCCTTTCAAAAACGGCGCGTGATTGTTGGCGGTTGCTGTGACAGCCATTACCACGTGGCCGGCCTTTGGAATATTGTGGCAAATATATTTCCATCAGGGAGATTTCAAAATTTTCCAAGTTCCAGCAAGAACGTCTTCGGAGATTATTTCCCAAAAAAAGTTATGGATGATCGTTGTGATGCGTTATTGCATTTAAAGACTTTTGAATGGTCATATTTGTTGCATATCACCCGCACATTAGACATTAGGAAAAGTTACGGAAAAAATGTTTTCCCTGATCACGTTTCTACGGAGCAGATGATGATTCAAAGCCTTTGATGACATTTTTTTGTTATTTTTAGTCGACTTTCTTAATTTTTGCAAACGCTTCTTCAGGATCAGATGATCCTGAACATGCACTAGAATTCTATCGTACGAATAATTTGTCAGTGGTTTAAATGCCTGTGTTTTGTTGATGACGTCTCTCTCATTGTCCTTCTTTGTTTCGTCAGAGCTGCGACTTCTTGCAAGCTGCCTCCACACCCCCAACATCCCCCTCATAAACTCGGACTACATGTACAACGTCTCGGCAGCGGTGGCGTCAAAGTACATATCCGAGATAACTGACCTCTACACACTCCTCAATGTCATGAAATGCTTCGGGAGGTAAGGAGCTTGAAAAATCTGTTCAGGTCCGAGCTCAATTTTCCTTTGCTTGTGTACAAAACATGTTCCAAGTTTCCATGAAATCCACTGCTATCCTGTGGTTTGTTCACTGGGCCTTTGTTTCTGGCCCACTGAAGTGGCCAGGTCCTGACGGATAGGTTCCAATTCCCCGCTTGACCTAATACTTGAAAACTGGCACAATTTGCGGCCTTACCACGGTCGGATCTGGCCCCATGTCCAGCGTCCTCTTCGGCGAAACGACTTTTGCTGAATGAACGACGCGGACCATAATTTGTTGGTAACCTGCAAGAAACTGTCACCGAGGCTGACTTATGTTCCTTGTGTCAAATTATTTTATCTGAAAATAAATGAAGTAACTGGTGACTTCATCGGTAAGTGTGTCTGTAAAGACTGAATTCTGAATTTTATGAGAATTATTGTAAATGTGTCGCCTGTACACAATTGGATCGCTGGCATTGTTACGTTGCCAGACTCTGTTGGACAGTGGGAGGGGCTTGTGTGTTTATCAAAGACACAACTCGAAGGTAAAATCAATTTTTCCAAAATTCCAATGAATAAGAAAGGATCTGCATGACGTTTATCACAGGTCTTCGCAAGGCGCCTTGTGTTGCTGCCAAACCTTCCACGTTTTCCAAACAGCTCATGTTGTTTTGGTCGTCGATGCCTTGAATTATTGATCAGCGAGTTAAGCGCATGCAGCTGTATGATGCAGTGCCTGCTCTACTTCGGGAATTTCCTGCACTGCGTCAGATGTTTTGTTGAGGCAACTCTATCACCTTTAACTGCTTCGCTCAGCATGATCGGGCAGTGGCTGCAAGCGACTGTGTGGAGCATCGACAAGCGACTGTTGCGTCACAAATGGCTACAAGCGACTGTTGCGTCACAAATGCATTTATTGAACAATGGAAAGGCTGATTCATTTTTGTTTCTTGTTGTCTTATCTTCTTTCGGAACATAATAAAGCCTGGAAGTTTTTTATGTTCTCATGAAAAAACTAACAACGCAGTAGAAACTTTTCAGATAATTGTTTTTGATTGTCTTATTTTAAATAGGTTCTTTCGTACGTGAATGATTATAGGTTCTTTCGTACGTGAATGATTACAAACCATTGTTACTTATTTATCGATTGCAATCCGCTTTTCAAACAGGCGTTTTGTGGCTACTTATGTGTCTCTAGTCAGGTGAGATAACTGTGCAGGACACCCGGTCGGACCTGCCTTAGATTTTTCAACGTTCATCACGAGGCATTCGAAACCATCAATTTATTTTATGTTCAACAGAATCTGCATTTGTAATAACTTTAAGAAGCTTAAGTATTTAGGAAAAGTTCTTGATTTCCCGAACGGCAGCGTTTGCTTTGCAACAAGCCATCTATTAATTTAAATATTCCACCAGTCACGTGATCTACCTACACTTCGAACTTAACTCTATTGCCTTGAATTAATGTATTTGAAGTTTGGAGCAGAGTGAGATTTGGAAGTTCTGCCTATAACAAAATTGCTATTGATGCTATCCAAGCTGTTTCTCAGTCCATACGCCTCACACTCGCTCCCCTCCTCATTTATCTTTACCCTGTACGAGAATGTCTACGTTGAACGGTTTCGTTGTTTGCTTGTTAAAGATGCCAAANATGGAACTAGTGTCTCTTGCTGGTTTGAAACTTTTTTGTATCTTTCCTTAAGAACCCGCTTCTTCAGCTGGCTTTGGTTGGCGACCGTTGATCCAGGTTCACTCTTCATCCCACAGGTATTTCCCGAACGGGACAAAACGTCAATGCGAGGCCCAGGTGGTCACTTTGTCCGAGGAGCTCGGCGGAGTTTATCCGGACGGCCGCTCCATGGCCGCGCACATGTTCGATGCATTTTATCGGATGGAGCACGCTCCGATGAGACCTCTGCTGCAGCAGGCCAGCCACGCAATCACTCATGGCGATGTGCCCATTCAGCCACAGGTAGATTGTTGTGATGTCATAAACACGTGGGCTCGCCAGTGAGTTGTTCGTGCGGAGAGATCCGGATACTGTTAACTTGTAAACTATTTGCTCGGAGCAAGGTTGAAGTGTTGGATGCTTAAAAGCGATATCTGTTTCGGAACTACTGCTTGGTACACAGCAATGCTTTGCGTTGATCTATCTTGGTCCCGTGGTGGACACTTAGCTTGTGGGATCGATAGGAATTTGCATAAAGCAAGTCCATTGGGCGAAGTGGATCAATAGAATTGATCGTTGTATACTGTGCGGTCATAATCAAGCGTATTTCGTGCTTTCAAAGGCTTTTTCATGTTCAGTGATCTTGTTCCCCAAATCACGCTAATCAAACTTTCCGACTTAATATCGTGATTAGACTGCATTTAGTACTAACCATGATCAAACACGAAGGGTTTCAAATACAAAGCGCCTCATCTTTATGACGATTTATTGAAATCGTCATGTCGCTTGTAACGATTTCTGCTGAATCACCAAACGATTTCTGCTGAATCACCAAACGCCCGAGTGCTCAAGTGAGCCTTTGGGGGAGGTTAACTAAGTGCCCCCAGTTGTGGGTGATTTTACTAAAGAAACCGTGTTGAAGCTGATGCTTTACAGTCTCGCCTGTATACCTGCTTATGATTGGATGATCCGCAATCCAGATCACTCGAATGACGAAGTTAAACCGCCGTGTGGACTGCAGTGCATTCCAATGGCAGGTTGCATATTGTAATAAACAAGACTACTGCCGTGCTGCGGTGCTTTATATAGTCTTTTTTGGAACAACTTGCGTAAGTGCTGTCGCATAAACTTGTTCTTCGTCTGCCATTTGAAACTGAAAAGCCTACAGCTTGGGAAGGACCGAAAGAAGCAAGTTACTCGTCCAGCTTGTGCCGCTACCTTGTGAGAGACCGCAACACAAAACCCAGTTGTTCGACAGCTCCATGTATACGCGCAGCCAGGGCTGTGGATCTGGAACTCAAATTTCAGGCTTCAGCTCTAGGCATCTAAATTGTTTTGGCTCCTGCTCCAACATTAGAAATTTTTGGCCCCGGCTCTAAAGCGATTTGGTGGATGAAAAATCAAAACCATTGTATTTATTTGTACAACTCGCTTGCCCCACAAACCAGGGTGTGGAACCGGAACCCAAATTTCCGGCTTCGGCCCTCCAAAATTGCTTGGGCTCCGATTGCACAGCCCTGCGCCCAACGTGCTCGTTCTGGTTCACTTGAGCTTCCCTGACGTCATAGCTCACTTCAAGAACACTTATATTTCAAGGTGTTTGGGGAAACCGAAATAGCCTTTAACATTTTTCCAACGATCTCTCAATTACAGCAGAAGCTCACTTTATGGCCGCCAATAAAATACTCTGAAATAAGGGTCTCAAACACGCGGGCCACATGAGGTCTGCGGGGGCATTCTGTGCGGCCCGTTACGCTCTTTGGGAATTTTCAAATAAAGAACATGTAAGTTATTTAGGTTATTCACCTCTGTTTAAAAATGCTCGGCCAGGGAGTGCTTGTAAACGAATGTAGAGACGCCTTCAGATATGACTTGCCTGTAACTCATGATATTTTTCGCAGGAAATTTGATGTCAAAGCTGTTTCTAATAAGGTTCAGATACCGCCATTGTTGCGTCAGCGTGATAATGCGGCCCTACTTTTATAAGTCCTTATTTGGCCCTCGGAGCAATTTCAGTTTGAGACCCTGCACTAACATCTCGCTTTACAAACACCTCTATTCAGATAAAATAATTCCAGTCTCCCAAAATATCTGTGTGGCGAGTAAACCCTGCTTATTGGCACGACCATGTAGTAAGGAATTCTGTACCACGTTTTTAATAAAATCGCAAAAAATCGTCGATAACTTTTCCGTGAATCACCACGACGCCATTTGCTGCGAATGCCGAGGAAATGACGTCAGCGGCAGAGTTTATGGTTGATAGTGAAATAAACGTAATTGTGATGACGTTAAACTCACGATCACATGTTGCAGATGATCTCGTGAAAACACGTGTCATCATTTCGCAAAAACCGATGGGGCGAAAGCTTTTTGGTCACGTGCGTTATCAACGTCACAATCACTGAAGCGTAACATCGTCAGGGGAAAATTGAATAAATTTAACTTTAACCAAGTTTGGCGACGGCCTTGAATTAGTTAATGGCCTTGAAACGACGGCCTTGTGGAAGAACCATGAAGATTGCCGCTTCAACAAACGCTTGAACTCAGAAGAACGGGCGTTTTTTTTCGAAGGTCGGGTCTTGGCAGCTGTTTTATTTTTATCTGCAACTGATGCAGACCCCGGACGCAGTCAAAACTTGCTTTGCACTGTGATCGATGCTCCCCAGTCTGCCAGATGCCTTTGTGATGAATAATTGATCGACTGTGACGTAGCTCACATTACTTTCTCCTCAGTTGTTCGCCCCATGAGATAGAACCTGTATGCAGCTGGACTGCTGCACCAAGTGCTCTGCATCTTCCACGCCTGAGATTGATTGGTGTCAAGCATAAGTAAATCGTTCCACATTGTTCAGTGCAGATCCTTTGCAGCATTGGTTCCTCCTCCCCTTGTAATCTCACAGCTACATCCTGAACATTTCTAAAATCAAAACGTTGGACGGATCAACCAATATGTTCTTAGCGGTCATCAAGTATTGTGACGCTAATTTGACAAACGTTATTTATTTGCACTCAGAACAAAACTTACTGTTGTGAGAAGGGAAATTGACCCCACAACTTAGTTAAAAGTAAAAGCCTAAGTCATAACGTGAAAAGCAACACAGGACCGTTTCGGTTTCTTCGCTCCGCCCATTTTCTGTTCAGCCAATCAGCTGCAAAGGCCGTACAGTGCTGGCAGCGACGAGTGTTTTGTCATAATGGCGCTGTGTTGCAGGATATCTCGGCGATCCTTCGTTACTGCGTCAAGTTCGGGTACACAGTCCAAGGCAACGACTTGCTCGACAAGCTCAGCGCGGAGCTCCACAAGAGGCTTCCCCAGGACCACGCCTCGCAATTCACCACAAACGTGAAGTGGCTCACTGTTTTCTATTATTACAACGAAAGTTTGATGACGTTGTTCGTTGATAACGTCATGAAACACGCGCCTGAGCTCGACTTCGTCGCGCTCAGTGACGTCATGGACGCCCTGGCTCAGGTCAGTACAGGAAGTTACGTTGACTTCAGTTTTGTCGCAATATCTGTGTGCTATTTATCTTAACAAGCTGCTTGAGCAAACCACGCCCAGTTAACAAGAAACTTTTCACCCTGCCGTGAATTTTTGTCGATCTCTCGGGAACCAATGTACAAAGAAGAGGTCGTTTGTTGCGCGTGGGGCAAGAGTCTAAGCTATCGTCCGCATTGCGAATTGTAGTAATCCACCCCTCATTCCCCCCTGGTCAGCTGCATAACTTACACTTCGGCAAATCCTGTGAGTCATTTTGTAGCCAACGTCACTGAACAATGCTGTCTATTATATCTATTATGTTGCCTGAATTTAATCTGGGTATGTCATTCGGAAAAGTTAAGTCTGGAAAAAGTCCAGAAGAAAATCAGGAAAGGGTTTCGAAAAGTCAGGAAATTTATATTCAAAATTGCTCAGGAATCCTGAGCGTCTGGTCACGAGGTGTCGTCCATATTGTTTGTCATACTGATCATAATGCATTGCCATCTGGATGTTATATCGTTTATGCTCAAAACTGGCAGGATTTGAAGCTGTCAACTTTTTCAATGAATGAAAATACTTTTAAACAGTGGAGATGAAATGTTACTTGCGTGAAACAAAACCTTTTCTGCTTATCTTCACAGTACTTTGTGAAAAGCATACAGAAACTTGGCTGCAGCCAATACATAATGCACGCCGCTCATCTCTTGCTAAGAATTATAAAATCGCTTGAACGAAACATAGTGTTTCGACATCTTCCATAACTCCCGACGCCAATTTAATAAACCCGTTGTGGGTTGGACATAACCAGGGCTCTTGGTGACCCCGTGGCACTCACTGCGCCAACCCCCCATGATTCCGTGCGCTGTTGGCATTTTCATGATGTTTGGAAAGCAAAGACGAACGAAACAGCTCAGAGAGGAATTTTACCATCGACAGAGTTGCAATCTTCATGTGTTGAGTTCATNTTTGAAGTTCAAGGTAGACATGAAATCGGTGCGAAAATATCAACATAATACAGGTTTGTCCNNTGAAAGGTCATGTAGGCCTCNGTGAAACGCCCCAGGTCACCAGCAACACCACCTATCTCTTAACAGTCGTGAATCTTTTNCCGCAGGTCTACTACGTGCCGAACAACGCCGACGCCTTCTTCGACAATGTTTACAACCAGATGATGCTGAAGCTGCCAACCCTCAGCACAAGTCATGTGCACAGCGTCAACCGCAAGTTGCTGTTCACTGCTTACCACTTCGCTGTGTTCGGTATCTACCCCTCAAAACTGATCGAACTGGCACTCAACGAAAAACAGGTTTGGAGCGAAACGTCACAAAGGTTGGGAGAGAAACGTCATAAACAGATGCGCCCGTTTGTTTCTTTTCTTTCTCTCTCGTCAATCCTCAGCGCAAATATGTGAGAATCTGCAAAATTTTTTTAACGAAGATTTCATGAAGCATTGTCAGTAATTACTGTACTTGCCATTTTCAACACGTTTGAAACCCTGTATGTGCGAAAATCCATCAGTAATAAAACACGAAAATTCCTTGGAAACTTGCTGGACTTCCGGCAGCTTTAACATCCGTCTTCCTAGGGGAGGTCGAGAATGCTTGTGCAACAACGTGATGTTCGCAGTATGTTCAACTGTTGCGTCGGGGGGGCGGGTACTTGCATAGTGGGTGCTTGGCTGGTGCCTGAGTACGAGGCTGGGCTGTGGCCTGATAGCAAGTTTGACTTAACGATGTGTTGCATCTGACCGGCCAGGCTTCTGCTTAATTCAGTGTAAAACTTAATGCGAACGTATTGTCAGATGTATGTCGATCTGAGCCATGATGTCATAGCAACACGCAACATTTGTGGAAATGTCTTTCAGTTTCGTAACAATCGATCGACGTCACGACTTTTCCTCCGTGACGTGTGCAAAGCTGTCAGCATCGAACGCCCGGATCTCCTCCCCCAGGCCGTTCCAAACAACTTCCTCACCGACCTCCCTCCCCCGAAGATCTACGCCTTCGAGCGGGTAGGTCGTGCGGCCACGTGGTGCAAAATGCCCCCCTGGACCCTCTTCGTCACGGCGCTGGCCCCGCGGCCATGTGATGCAAGTGGCGACGTCACTTAAACCAACGATGAAGCATGTTCGATGTCCTGCTTTTTTTAATGGCAGCACAAAATTCCAAATTTACTGTTCTTTTAATGAAACCTGACCGTTTGCCGCACATTGCAATGCTGGTCTTGCAGCTTTTAGACCTGTTTTAAACTGAGACGCAACAAAGACACACAGGATTGAAGTTGCAGGTGCTTCCCCCAATTGACTTCTCCAAACCCTGACCAGACCCGAGTTGCAAGAGTTGAACCAGCGGTGCTGTTTATTCGATAATCTTCCGCATCCAAAACGGAAAAACCTTTTATTCTTGTCATTCTTGTAACGCGAAGCCACTAACCAGGTGGAGCCTGTACCCATCATTAGACTCTGCTTGTCGACTTTACCTTTTATTTTCAAAACTTTCACATGCAGGAGGTTTGTGTGTGATGTTGTAAATATGTATAAACTTAG
>JGI24159J19872_10009690_pt1 | contig 12623 bp, 10 predicted proteins | sample Ectturendosymbi4_FD_19872 | JGI IMG/M metagenome (IMG submission 19872)
AGATTAGGACTGCTGGAGTGACTGGAAACGCCACTAATTATAAAAACAGCCAGGGCGACAATTCTGTAATATGCTCAACCAGAGATGAAATTCGCAGCCCTACCGGGCATTTTCACCACGAGCCGCCACTGATTACGGGCAAAGATGTCTGCGTTCAATAGTTACATGCAGCAAAACGCCTACTACCGTAACTCGAAGTACATCTTCGAAGATTTGTTACCATGTTATTCTTACGCAACAAAGGCCAATAGTAGAACAATTCGCTCCCGAGGTTCGCAATCTGCCTCTGCAGGCAAAGAAGCGAATTTAGTCACTGCAAGCCCATCACTGCATGCTACCAGAACAGTGAACCTCTCTTTTGTAGTGTGAGTGTTATATCGGCAAACAAACTGTTATTGCAAAAATTAATCCAACTGATCAGAATTAAACTGATGATTTCAAGTTTTCTAGAAATTTTTGCTTCTTAGTTCCAATTTCCTGGGGGCGGCAAATGCCCGTTTTGCCCCCCCTGCGGACATGGTAGGTATATTACATATACTACAGTTTGAAAATACAGTACTCGTAAATATTGCAATAATAACCTATATAAAAGTGCTCGGCCAAAACGCTGTCTGCAACTCTAACATATTTGTACAACTTTCTGCTAGTCAACGCCACCTACCTAAAGTACCCTGCCTAGTTTGAAAATGATTCTTGCACCTGAAACCACGTAGTATCACCCTAAACAGTGATGCCAGGTTATTTTGTGAAAAAAGCAAGGAAATTTGAAAAACATCCCCAAAAAAGGTAATTTAACGGAAAAAAAACAAGCGCAACTTGCGTTGGATAGGAAAATTAAAAAACCATAAAACCAACAGGTCAATTAAATGCAAAAGCAGCGAGGCAACTCCTAACAAACCAGACCAAAATGTACAAATTTGCAAAAAATTCAGCNTAAACTTCGTATAGCAGTAAATTGAAACAGNAAGTGCCATAAAATTAGAAAAAAAGCAATCCGCAAAACAGAAATCTGCNAAAAACAAGCCCAAATAACATGCGTATTTTAATCACAACAAGCTCAAAAACAAGCAACCTGCAGGTCTTCAAAAAAAAACCCGCAAATCCACAAAAAAACAAGCCCAAATTCGCGGGAAAACCGCAAGGCTGGCAACACTGACCCTAAACCACAGTGCACGATTGCAGAGACTCTGCACGTGCTTACCAAGTGGAATTCCTACGTACTCTTCTTTGCTTAGCAAGTGGAATTCAAGCTCTTCCACGGCACCACGCGAATGGACGTTATTAGAAATTCGCAGATCAATATACTTTGGCACTCCCAGCATGGCGAAAGCGAATTAAGTGGCTCATGAGGTAATGTTTGGCCATAATTCGCCAACCGATTGCGCCAGAGAGTCAATGAAGACATCATACAATGCGTGTTTTTGAGTTCTTTCTGATAAACAATAAACACAGACACCTTTGCATATGAAATCTTTCCGTACGTCATAGCGCAATCATAACGCACCAAAGCTTAATTATGACACCACGTTGCCAAACAAAATTTCAAATGCAAAGATAACTGTTATTTGTTTATCAGAAAGTACTCAACATTTTGCATTTTATGATGTCTTCATCGACTCCAGCGAATTCGGTCGGCGATTTATGATGGAAATTGCCTCAAAGTCCAAAAAGTGAATTTCTGAGTCTTTTAAGGTTTTAAAAATTGATGCACTTATATAGAACCATGTACCTTGAAACCAAAAGTGATTGCAAATCTATTGTGGAGTTGTATCTTGCAAAGAGTAATGCATCATTTTGATATAATTCAAAACTGAGTGAGTTCGAAACCTTGCTGTGGGGCAGAATTGGCAAGAAAACCTAGAGATAACGCACAAAACTTAATTGGTATGGGAGGGCATTTCAAAAAAGGAGAATCTGGGGCAAGTGCCTCATTGGCCTCACCCTAAATCCACTAAAGAAACATCATAATCTTTGACCGATGAACTGCCTTTGGAATAGAGTCTGTGGCAGCTTTGCTACAGCAATCACAAAATTCAAAGAAACGCGTATGGGAAGATCAATTGTCCACCTATTCAATCAAAGCTTCTGGTTGATCTTGATGTGATAAACTTGATTGGCATTCGCGCTTCCTCGCCCATCCTTGTGGCATGCTGGTTCCATACGCAAAAAGTGACTTCATTTACTTCCACCTTNCAAACCGATTGGTTTGTAATCTCGNCTCTGCAGCTTCACCATATTTGGCGATGACATGTCCTTCCAGAGGTCACATAACAAGGGACCACTTGTCATTGCAACAGCCAAGATCTTCAAGTGTTACTGAAGATAAAAGAATAAGTACGCAAAAGTTTTATAATGCACGAAATGTATCAGAAGAAGTGCACACGATTAGAATTCTACAGGTAAAACATTTTCAGCACTTCGCATATTTTGCGGCTGAAACAATTCTAAGTGAAACACTGTTGTCTGTTTGTTTCAATTTTTTAACAATATTGGCCTATGTTGTATAAGCAAGAATTTTTACAATGGGGGCGCACAAAGAGAATACGCCAACAAAAGCGAGATCTGCAGTGGCTCAAGGCAATTTCGATCATAACTTGTCGAGCGATCATGCCAGAGGCTTGACAGTTAGTGAAGACATCTTACATAAGGTACAGAGTTTCGTGCACTTTCTGATTAAGAAAAACAGCTGTTTTTGCATTTGGATTTTTGTGGCAGTGTGATAAAACTAGGACGTCCCTGTGACATCATTATGACCTGTGAAAAAATTTAAATCTGCGTATTTAATAAAGTACACAAAAACTCGTAATATTATGTCTTCAGTGAATCTCTAGCGCGATCGGCTGGCGAGATATCGTCGAAGCTGCCTCAGAAGCCCCGGCGTTCCCGGTTTCAAAGCGCTTAAAACTGATTTTGCAGTGAAAGCAATGTAAACAAGAAACGTATTCTAAAGCCTCATAAAGACTTAATCGCTGATCATTCGTTGAACGTGATCGTGGTTCAATGCATGGGGCAATATCACAATCTACACAGTTTACCAAAAAGAAATTAAATTATCAAACAGTTGTTCTACTAGAGAAGCTTATGCTTCGTCTGTTTGTCTTACAAAACACTTCTCCAGGCAGTAACTTTTAAGCCTGAACAAACTAAATCAATGAAAGTCTTACCATTTGTGAGGAAGATGAGAATGTCTTTTCTTTTGCTTCTTTTTTAAATTGAGACGATAGCATGAATTTGAGAAGGAAGATGTCTAAATACAAATACCAGAAATAAATTAATGCTGTGTTATAAATTATATATTTAATTATTATGCTTGCACTTCGTTTTTCATTTGCAAAACTATTTGTGTCGTTTCGAATCGAAAATATAAACACCTACCTCCTTCACATAATTGTAACAAAGCATGTTTTTCTGTCACTTCTCTCGACCTTTGTGAATAAGATAGAGACACTTGGAATGAAATCCCTGTCTTTGCCCAATAACATAGAAAAACTCTTTGTATTAAAAAAATGAAAGCACAAGTCACATGCTTTACTTGGTGTCACATGCTTAACGTTTCCAGTTTACTTGCAATAGGAAGCTACATGCTTTCTTAACATGACATTCACAGGTAAATTCTCGCACTCACGACCGTTGACGATTCTAGTCCACATTATGAAGTTGCGGCCGCGCGCGAGCACATTACATGCTGACACAGTCGAAAAAGATATTTCCTGCGTGAAGCAATCATGTTTTGCAAAGCTGCCAAGCAATCGATTCCCTGAGTCACTGTATTAAGTAAGCCTGATTGGACTGGCCGCAACACTCTACACTGAACTGTGTTCATCGTCACATTTTCTGGTTTTAGGATTTTTATAACTCACCACCTTAAAAAATAAGACAACGCTTTTGAAAACCAAACAATCTAACGTGCGGTTTGAGAGGGTATCATTCTACTTTTTACGTCTAACTAGACACATCCTATAAGAAAATTTTTCATCAGCTAGAAGGCCTGCATAATATTAAGTCATCCAACGATTTCCCGGTTTGGCAGCCAAGGAAGCAACGTATGGTGACTTTTGATTGCGTTAGCAAACAACACCAACGTAGGAATCAAGTAATAAAGAGTTAACCGAAGCAACCAATGCTCTTTTGTAAAACCAAACTTAGACTGGAACGATCTATTGTAAACTGCATTAAAGGAAAATTAAAAAAAATGAAAGCTACACTAGCATTTCTGAAAGTTGTCTGTTACCCAGGAAGGTTATTGCTGTTGTTGAGATTGTGTGTTGTTACTGTACAGTACTTCAAAATATTTAAAAAGACTTTTCAAAGTAAACAATTATGTAGCATCAANGACGAATGATTTATAAGTGTGAATAGCAAAGCAAGTTCCAGTATCTTGCACTCTTTCCAGGTTGAGTTTAAACTATTAATATCAAGATTGCGGGAAATGCCACAAAATAAATTCAAATGCTGCCACCGTTGCAGGAAGGTAGAAAATAATGAGCTTTGCGATTCAGACTTTGTCTCACAATCGAAAACAATAAAAGAAAAAGATAAGAACAGATGCATTTTATTTGCTTATCAGCTAAATTACGGAAGTTTCTTTTCTCAATGTAGGTTTGCACAGTTTCAAGCGATTGTGCGAAGTCTTTCTATTAGGATAATTCTTTGCAAAGCTGACAACAAATATGGCAAATCTACAACTGCGCAAAGTGTTATTTCTTTTGTAATATAGCTGTCGATATAGGTAGTGAGTAGACACAACTCAACAGCTGTTTATAAGTGCTTTCCAAGAACAGGAGTAAATTTTATTGTAAATACCTTAAAAACGTTCACAAGGTATGTCCAATGTTCTGGATTATCGAACAGTATAAGGAAGCCAATGCAAGTTCAGATTTATAAAAAATGTATTGGATTCAACATACTGCAGTAAAACTATAGCGCATTAAAGCTTTGTGTGCTTACTCGGCCAACCACATATTTTATTACTCCGTGGGAAATTTCCCTGCCAGTCTTTGTAATCCAGCTCCGGGAAACAACGCTTGAGCGTATGTTTGGACTCTGCTTGAATATCACGTTTGGAAACCTACTTTGGAAAATGAGTAAGAAACGTAACCGGCTTAATGAAATCTTTGCGTTTGAGTTTAGATTTTTCGTTTGTTGCCTGACAAACTGATTATAGACTGATTGGCTGCAGCAGGCTGTATATCACGATCATCAGCAAAAGCATAGTGGTTCACTTCGCCAAGTGAAATGCTGCCACTACTTTCGCCATTGATTTATGATATTAATGGTAAAATTTAAGACGTTAGTATGTTCGCAAAGCATCCTTATTGCAAGCTAGCGTCTTGCAATAAAGTGAACACAAGTCGTTAATTTGTAAACTCGCCAAGAACTAAAACTGTTAAATTGCCAAATGTTTTAAATGCTGCCAGAAATGTGAGTCGAGAATTTTTGCAGACATTGGTTTTTGCAAACAGTAATTTGATGTTGGTTCAAACGAAACTCTTCCTCCTCAACCTGTTTGTTTTGCTTCTGAACAACCATGCCAGTGCAACCAATAGACGGCGAATGTACGTTCAGTGGAAACGGTAAGTTGTTCTAATGTGTAGAAAGATTGGGACGCCCCACTAGTAATACGTTTAAGAAGCTACGCTCTTTGCTTAAAACAATTTACAAGCTCGTTAAGCAATTCAGTCGCAGTTAGAGTGCAGCGCTGCCAGATGTTTGAGAACTGTTGTAAAGTTAATGATACGCAGTGTATATCATTGAACTGGGAATATGGAAGATCAGTCCACAAGTACCAAGTACTACGAACTTGACTCTCATTTGGCAAAAAAACTTTAATTAAAATCCATCACCACGAAGTGTTCTCCTCAATGTTAACTGATAAATGCTCTGCATAAAATGTAACAAGGCGCAAAGAGTTGCTGCCGTTAAAAAAGGCAAGAGATGTTGAATGTTCTTTCACGTTCGCTGTCCGCGCCAACACAGTCGTTAGTAGCTTTCCATGTACTGTGAAACACAGCAGAGGTGGAATGGAAAGCCGAAGGTTTCAATCTTTTTTTCAGACAAAATTGCTGCTGATCATCTTGACTCAATTTTCCAGGCAGTTTGTAAGCGACCTGGAGCAGCAACAAAATTGAAAAGTGCGTCTACTTTGGGTCACGAGAGAACCAATGAAACTGTAGAAATATACCCAAAAAGCAGAGCTGTCATGTTTATTTGTAAAGAACAATAAAAACTTTCTTTTTAACCTTTATGGCTTGCCATAAAAGACCAGCATATTCTGAAACCAAATGCTTGTTTAGTGTGTAGCAAATTAGGTGTGGGATAGGTTGATTAGTTGACAACTGAAAAGCAGTACATAGAAATACAGCAATTAGAAGACGAAGCTTGTTTAATCCGCTTGTTCAGTTATTAACAACACGATATTTTTTTGGCTAGATGGTGCAGTGCATTAAAAACGCCACACCATTTTCCATCAATACAGCATTCACTACAAAAGTAGTCACGTGACTCCCATAGAAAGAGAGCGGAGATTGGCGCCGCTGGCCTTTTGTGACACTCCAAACGGAGTACAGAAGCGGGTATAGTGTATATGAAATGTATTTCTTGATTTTTGCGAAGTTTTTTTTACGAGCTACTAATAAATTGCACAAATTCACTGAAATAATAGCTTGCTCAGGGTAAGGAACATATTTCCTAATTCTTTTATGTACATTGCGGAAGTGTTTATTCAACTCTTTGCTTGAATTTTGTACTACGAACTCGCCTTTAAGAAATCAAAATATTGTGTGTGGTGAAAAACTGAAGAACTTCACAAGTATTTGGAATCGTAGGAGAGAAACCACAATATATTTTGGAATGCATGGACATATCCAAAGAACCAACGCAATTTATTTTTCTAATATTTAAAATCGTTTTCTGCCAACTCTTTATTAATCAAACGAATGTCTTTCATATGTAGTTAGGTAGTTGTCTCCATTTCTCAACGTGATGCCAACAAAATTCTTTTGTCGCGTTGAAACAGCAAACTATGTGATGAAGTGAATACTTGTGCGTCTTGTTTTAGAAATCCGCTCATCACACATTGCTTTGATACGATTTCGTACTACTTGTTAACATTATGAACAACATTTTGTGTTGGAACATAATAAGAAGCGTGATGCTGAGCTTATAAACAACAATCTATGCAAAGTGCAGTCTAAGCCAATACACCTTCATCAGTTCGGTGATTTTTGTTTTCCCCGAATCCCACATTTCTGTCGTTTACTGTAAAGTTCAAAACGATCTTATGCCAAAAGAGTTCGTGACGGGAAGAAATAATAAACTGGCAGCTTTCTGCACCATGCTAAACGTTTATTATTTGAGCACTCCAACAAAGAGCGCCTCAAAATGACGTTCAATACAACTAGTTTGCAAAACCCTGAAGTTAATCCAGTCGTCGAATAAATGTTGATCATGCAAACACTCCATCAGTTTCTCTAAAGCGTTGTCGCAAACGAAAACCATTTCAGCTCACGCAAGAAAAGTTGTTATTTGATGAGAAGTCAAAACACACGAGGAAAAGCCTTTTAAAGAGAGAGCAAACAGGGCTTGAGAAACCTCACAAGCTGTAATTGCTTTTCAAGAACTTACAAAATTCAATGTTTTTTTTTCAAAACAATATCACATCTCTTGTTTCCGCTCACAGATAAACAGGTTAGTTTGCCGTCAATTTGTATAGTCATTGTAAGTAACCTTGTTTTTACTCTCAAAATAATTTGAATGCAAACTTTGGGATAAAAACGCCTGAAAGTTTTGATTAGAATTCAAAGTTAAAAAGAAAACGCTCCCTCAATAAAAACTTTTCGTCGCATTACTTCTTTACTCAGACAGTACTGACAAACTAAATTTCATAAGTTTGTCTCCCGTCGCATAGTCGAAAATGATTTTAAGGACTTTATATCCCTATGCAAAAGTATTGTGCTGCACTTTATTACGAAACTAGTGTTTTTTACGTGCACCACCAGTGCTTCTTTATTATCTGACATCTGACTTTAAAGCACCCTTTTCGCTGCCGGGCGTTTTTTCGCCAAGGCGGTACCATGTGCCGGGCGGTTTTGGGCAAAATCGGCGATTTTCGTATCTTGTAAATAGACTAATTAAAGATGTATCTCAAACAAGTGAAATGGTGGATGCGATTATCCTCTTTAATTAAAACGTTGTTTCCCGCCAAATGTGGCGGTTTGGGCTATTTTTGATGATGGATCAGTTGGTTGTGTTGACGACGTTTCTCCCGCATTGAAAATATTTGCAAGTGCGATTGGAAAAAACGGAGTGAATATTGCAAACATTGTTTTATTGAATAAAAAATATACCAACGGTTTTCGACTTTTGACATTTTTCCGCTGCACTAAGAAAATAATAAAATCATAAACACAAAAGTCCATAGTTCACTGACATCCACCACGGTGACGTCAGGGCTGCCTCAAGTCAGAAGAAATCATTACTAAAGTGAGTGATGTAAAGTAAGTCATAAAGGTAAAATGAAATCTCGCCAACATTTTGTAAAACTTAGACATCCTTGCCAGTTAGCACACCGCAGCACTAAAGGCTTTATTAAAAAGCAGTTGCTCAAACAAAAATCGCTCCTAGCCTAAGTAATAACTGTAACATCCGCCTGAAAAGCACAACTACAAGGAAATATACATCAATTTCACCATTTTGCAACCTAGCACTATCAGCATTTGAAAAAACATACGCATTCGTGTTGAGCAAATGTTTACAATACTGAATAAAGGCTTGCCAAAAAACATTCTCACAACCCCTCACAGCAAAATAACCTGCTCATCATCTTGGCAAGAGCAAAAAGGACACGCCACACGCCTGAAGTTGAGATGAAAGAAGAGAAAAAGACTCCCCTTCGCGTACCACGTTGCGCAGCAATAACAAGGCACTCGCCCGCTCTGAAACTCACACGAGGAAAACGTGTAGCATGGCACATTTGCCGAGAAAAAGAGCAGTACGTTTCAAAACGTACGTCGGTAGCACATTTGCTCCTTTCAATTATCGCACTTTATCTGAGAACACTTTACGTCACTTTTCCCTTGTGTTATTGCATAAAAATTAAGTCTTTCGTGTAATGTGAAATATGTATGTTCATAACATTCGTTTGTTTTGTTGTTGAATTAAGATTAACATCCTTGTCCGGGGTTATCGCAAGATATTATTTGCTTTGGAAAATGGGTTTATACCAGGCCCGCAACCCGGTCGCAGGGGGGTTTCGCACCCCTGGAACAATATGTTGGACACAGTTTAAAATATTTGGGCCCCTCTCAGAAAACTCTTCGCTCCATCTGGTGTCCCAATCTGGTTGCTTCTTGAATTTAAGAAAAAAAACTAAAGTGGTCGTAAAGACAAACATCGCTCATTAGGGATTTTCACAAGATGGAAATGCGTTTATGAAAATAAATCGCATAAGTTTCAGTGAGCCCCTGGGGCCCAAATGAAGAAATGAGCAAGAAAAGCGAAAGGAAAGTGTTGGCTTGCTTTAAGAATCTGCGGAATGCTCTTTTAACTGCAGGAGTGAGTCTTGACACCATAATTTACAGGTTGTAGACAGAAAAACGTCCCTGTGCAGATATCATATAACTTTTATGGCAGCACTGCTGTACACTAGTCTGAAGTTAAGTTAACCAGTGGGATTTTATAGTACTTTTCAGAGTTCGTGGCAAGGCAATTCCAAAATAACAAATTTGTAATTCAACTGCATTAAAGTATATGAAGGACGCTTCATGATGTAAAAGATGTTTTTGGATGCTCCTCTTTAATTGCGATTCTCATAACAACATTTTGATTCGACATTGTAACGCTTTTTTCGGTATTCTACGTTTTTGAAGACTTTTCTGTTTGCATAAACGTTTTTGAAAGATTTATTCTTTTTTGCAGGGACGTGACATCAGAGGAATACGTGCTTGAGCAAGGTGAGGTCGCTGCCTGCGTTTTGTTTCGCTATTACAGTTCAGTTGGACGGAAGGTTGCTCACCTGCTTCAACTTTGCTATTTTAATGTCAGTGGGATAAGAAATATGAAATAAAAAGCGTCATTGCAGTATCCCAATTTTGAAGTTTATTTAAAGACAAAATAATGTAAAAATAACTGATAAATCAGCCAGTAATTTTTAATTATGCTCTGCGTCAGACGTTCTTTTCACTGCTCAAATGCAATCCATCACTTAAACCCAAAGCAGGAAATTCTTGCACAATCAATGGGCTCTATCGTCAAACGAATGCCAATTAAGATGAGACAAAAGCATCAAAATTTTGCTTGAAATCTTTTACCAGTGAATATTAACGTTCACTCTTGTACATTCGTTGCGCGATATAATGCGCACTTCAAACAAGCAAACAATTGTGCAAGTCTTTGCGTTCGTAAGTTTATTGATCTTTGTCTTAGAAGAGTGGAGTAATGCTGCATACAAGTATTGCATGCCAATGTATGCTTGCCAATTGTGGAGCAAATCCACACAGAATACATGAAGCGCTTACGTGCTGCGTATAACAATGTCTATCGCATCATGCATTACATACCCAGAAACGTGTGTTCGCTCACACCAGGTTAGCTATTGTGTCAGGACTTTTGATGCTTTACTGAGAAATAATTTGTATCGATTTTTTACACGCTGATCATCTTCATCTAACTTTTTTTTTCATCTAACTTTTTCATCCAATCGCTTCAAATGTCAGATACTTTTCACAAATCTTCATATTTTCTCAATTATTCAACGCTCCTGTACGATGAAGACGAAATGCAGTAGTTGTTGGTGAATTGTTTCGGTGTTTGCGTCTTATCAGTATTGCTTTTGTATAGTAAAAAAACAGTTTGCAACGTGTAAAAACCAAGCATACAAAAAGAAAGAACTATGACTGGTAAAAAGCTAATTGCCAAATCCTGCTTTGAAATTCAGTAAAATTAATTGGCTCTCGATCTCATGATAAATGCGTTGCAAAGCATTTGAAACCTCAATCGGAACAGCTTGCATGCCTCTGTTCGCCAACGTGCAAACCAATTTGACTTACCTTTCACTTTGGTTTCTCTGTTAGCGGTTTTCCTCAAGTTTTGATGTTAGAATGCCTTCATTTCTCTGACACTACTTGACCCCTGCATTATGATGGGTGAATGACGCTGTAGTTGGGGCGCTGTTAAAGTGTTTTGCTTCTATTAGTGTTGGTAGCGTGCAAACACCGATTCTGTAATGTGTTATGGCTAACCATTTTTGTGCTCTTGTGTTGTATGATTGCTTCTGTGATATGGACCACGAGTGTGTAATAAAATTATTGATATTATAAAAATTGTTGAAACTTGTTTTTTTCTCTTCCGTATTGACAATAGGCAACAAGAAGTTCTTTGAACTTCAAACTACGGGTTTTGATTTGATGTAAGCAACTGTCTTTTCCAAAACAAAAATTGTTACTTGAACATCAGCTTTATTTTTGTTCGAGAACGCCACTTCATAACGACATAGTTAGGATTACGAATAGTCATATTTTCGTCTTATCTTTTCCAGATTTTTCATCAGCCCAACATGAGCAGAAAAAACAGGAAATCAAGAGTTTTTTGAAAGCCCTCAACGCCGCGAAACCGTTTATATGACTTTTTCCTGTTGCAAACACGTGAAGCTAATACACGCTGCAAACAAAACAACCGTGTATTTTCAATGTGAAGAGCAAATGAAGTGATAAAACTCCTCAGTATACGACTGCGCTGAAAGAAACTTTCCGCGGTGTCTTTAATCCAACAAACTACATAGGACAACATTGTTAAACTCTGATTCCAGCGAATTCAAGTCAAGTCTTTATAATAACTTTATTGCTGTGTCGGTAAATAGTTTCGTGAAGCGGTAACTACGGTACATTTTCTAAAATGGGCGCTTCAAGGCAAACGTCCCGGGGTGGACACTGGAGGCCTTTTTGTTTGATAGGATTTACAAAAGAAATTGTACAAGAAGTCATCCAATCCAAACTCGTGCATTATTGTTGATTTGCGAAGAACAACACTCGCTTGTGTTTAGTTTTTCACCTGTGCATTTGATTTAATGGTACTAAGCGTGCTTTGCAGAAACGGGTAGAAAGAAAGTCATGTCGCGACAGTAGGCCTATTTATATGGTCGTGCTAGCAAGTGCGTATGGAGCGCCATTCTTAAAAATATTATATCTGACGGATTTAGTACAAAATCTGCTATCTCTGCGCGCATTTAGCTATCGCTGCGCAGAGATAGCTATCTCTTCGTGCATTTAGCTATCTCTGTGCAGAGATAGCTATCTCTGCGTGCATTTAGCTATCTCTACACGTGTATAACTAAATCTGCATGCGTATATAGCACTGAAGCGTGTCGGAGGAATAACATGGTATCCTGTCTGAAGAAAAACTTGGTGTTCTTTTTCAGTAATCCAGACAAAAGCTAGGCTAGCAAGGCATGAATTTCCTGGCGTCATATAAAGCTAGGTGGTTTCAGGTCTAAATTATACTGGTTTGATAATAACATTGGTTGGCGCAGACCATGGGCTACAGTAAACTTGTGGTGGTGGTCTCAGTGTTAGTGCCATTTTTTGCTTAAAGTTTCAAAGAGGATCTCGTCAAGTCTGACCATTCCAACT
>JGI24159J19872_10009691_pt1 | contig 12622 bp, 9 predicted proteins | sample Ectturendosymbi4_FD_19872 | JGI IMG/M metagenome (IMG submission 19872)
TGGTTGCTGCCACAGTGTGAAGCTTTGCGCACTTGCCGCTCGGGCTTTCCGATCTCAACCCACTGCAACGGAGCTTAGCCCACAAAAACAACCATTGATTGTTCAACTTTAACGCCGTCCGCTAGTGACGTCACAATCCAACCTGGATGGTCCGAAAAGCAAAATCTATTACCTCCAGTAAACACCTCAGGCAAAGAAAACCGCTGTTCTCGCAATGACGGTTTGGGAATCTTTCCATCAAGTTCTACAACTGAGTCCAAGGAACGCTGGGAATAGAAAGTTCTGGGCTTCCGTGGAATGGCTGCAGGACGTGCATTCCCTTGATATACAGAGGGTTTAGGAGGTAAAGGAGGGGTCCCGGGTATTTTGGGCAATGGGGGTGGGTCCGCTGCCGGCGGTTCTGGAACACCTCTGCTGTGAATCTGCGAAAATTTAATGAAAAAATTATGTGACGTCACAGAAACCAGTTCTTCAAAGTTGTAAATGCGGTGAAATGTTTTTGAAGGTTCGAAAACCAATTTCAAAACCGGACAGGTCGTTAGTTTTAGCTCTAATTTGCAGAAAGGGTGTTAGATTATACTGAAAAAAAAAACTTTTCTACTGAGACTTTTCCCATACTTGAATTTCCTACGTTTGATACTGCAAAAATTTTTATTGTTTGAAACATTTCTTCATAAAATTCTATTCTATGCAAAAAGTCTGAGGTTCAAGACTAGATGCTCAAAATTATAGGAAGCCAAGGACAATGTTTTGGAATGTGCAATGCTTGAATTTGGACAGACGTTTGTTTTGCAATAGTCCAAACATCAGGTACCAAAGCAAACAACAATATTTTTTAAAAGATAGCACCAGTTTTTGTGTCTTGCTCCCTCTATGTGTTGTTTATTACGTTTATTCAAGTTCAAATAGATACTTTTGCGCCGTTTAGAGGAGGCGTATCATTAGTTCTGAATGAAAACTGGTTGTACGTTATAACATGTACTGTAACTCCGTAATTTATTGTTATCATGTTCCGTTATACTGGTTGCAATGTACCTTTCATGGATGCTATTAATTGTCAAGAACAACAGGGACCATAAACAGAGTAAATACGTGAAGTAAAAACTACCAAAGTGTTGGAGCGATTTAGCTTGTACAATGTGTTTACTATATGCCATAAACTTGACAACGTATTGTCAATATGTTTACTTAATGAAGCTGATACTAAAACACAAGCATCCGATAAATCGTAAAGACCAGTCGAACACTTCCAGTTGACATTTGGTCGCATTTGAAACACTGCATTTTTATTTTATGATTACGTTCAATACGTACCAATATGGGACTAATCACTGTCGGAGTTTCTTTCTTTGTTGCTTGTTTTAGTCTCTCCACGTCATTTGTGGTCAGCTGTATAAGCGAAAATAACACGTTTATCATAAGAAATTTTCTCTGCAACAAATAATATACAAAAAATTCCAACATCCCTCGAAGTTATTGTCTCCAAGATTAATTCAGCAAATTGCTTGAGTTCAGTTGCCTGTAGGATTTGAATTATAAAATATGGACCGTAAGTTTTGCCAAATTAAACTGCGTTTCAAGGGCCTTCGCGTCTGCTTTTTCTCCTGCCTGTTTTCTTCTTTCTCTAACAATTTCATTGGAGGGACAAGAGATACAAATTTCAATAAAGTGATTAGGTACAGCTAACATTCGCTGGTTTTATTTGTGGAGATCAGATCATCAGCATTTTTCAAGTAAATATTTAACGAGTGCTGTTCTCCTGAATTTGAAATCATTATACAGATTTTTGTGGATTGTTTTCAAAATGATTTTCTGCTAATTTTTGAAAAAATCGTGGAGTCACAACTTTGTTTTGTTCTTCCCAAATCACTGTCGACTACCATTGCTTTGTTGCTTATTCTACCAAGTTTTGAGGGGTATCGGGACAAAGAAGTACATCTATTCGTGAAATCTCTAGCAGAAATTGCTAAAAAATAACACTGTGGTTCGTCTTTAGTCTCTCCACGTCATTTGTGGTCAGCTGTATAAGCGAAAATAACAGCGAAAATAACAAGTGCAGGTGCAGCACGAAAGTGAACCTTTTGAGTTTTGCGACATATTTTGTTGAAAAAATCTAACCACGTTTTACGCAGTACGTAATGAACCACGACTTCGTTAGAAAAGCTTGTTTCATTCGTAAAGGCGGATGGATATTTCGTAATGGAACTTTTCATTATTTACGATATAGAAGTTACTATGTTGAGGTCCGCAGTGGAATTGAAGAAACAACGCATTTCGTCAGAGAAAGTAAGAAAAGAAAAATACTACAAACTCACAACTTTTTTGAAAACAATAAAGGTGTTACTTTAGCGTTTCAGACAATTTCTAACAATATTTGGCTTGCAACGCAAACCGACATAAGTCGGTATGCTAAGAAAAGTGGAGGAATTTCGCTTGCCTCACAATTTCAGTAAAGATGTTTATTCGCGAAATCATGAGATTTGCCTGATGTTCTACGTGTAAAAATGAAATTCGGATTTTTGCGACTGATTGATTTATGTATATGAATTTTTTTTTAATGTACTACGCAGCGTGTACACGTTTACACAAGAATTTATCATTCATCTCGTGATGCTCCACGGTGTCTGATCCACCTCACCAAAAATGGTATTTTCAGTTGGCAGCAATGTTCCCTCTATGGTGCGGAAATGCGCAGTAGCACCAGAGACCATTTGCGCAGTGAAATCTCATTCTCGCGCTCTTGCAATATTCTGAACGTGAACGTAAAAATCATTAACATTTGACTTAGTTATGTATTTTGTTCGTAATTTCAGAAGATTTCATACTTATTCTAATGATTCACAAAGTTGGTAATTCATTGAGAACTTTGCTAACTCAGCCTTACAATATTCCTGCTCACTAAAACAAACATTTGCTCAGTGCAAACGCTTCTTAGAGAGAACATTGGTCGGTTAATACGCAAAGAGAAAAAGAAAATATATGCGTTACGTAGGATATGTACAGAGCAAAATCTTCATTTGAAATTGAAAACTGTATGAGTTGTCACGTGATTTGTATGAATATCACTGTCTTTGTACTCGGTTAACTTGGCTGGCTAGTAAAATAAGACCTTAAACGAGTACTTTTATTTTCTTGCTAACCTCTCATGATTTTGTCTTTCTTGGCAATATGGCTTGTTGTAAGTTCCACTGTTTAGCTACTGTGCTGAATACTTCATAAAAAAAACAAGACAATATTTTTAATAAAAATTATTTGTGCTGACCAGTTCAACGCTGGGCAACTTCTGGATTTTGTGAAATTCGTTGGTTCGTTGGACAAACGTTTCTGAGTGTATTGTTTCGTTTAAACTGAAGCAAACTTCTCGAACGCTGAGTGTCCCTCTGCCTGTTGGGATTTCCATGAAGTTGGATGAGCTTGTGAGTTTGCCATCCACCAGGCGTACTGACTGTACAGTTGCCACTGTTTCTGTAGAAGTAATGGGAATTTAAAAACCCTGTGTAATTACCATCTGCATACTAACAAATATTCATCCATAAAAGAAAAAATATTCACTTAAGAAAAACCATTCATCTCGGGTGTTGTGTGAGTTACACTGCAAATAAGATCGAATGTGAGGTAAAATTCCAGGATTTTGACATCGTTGTAATTTGCTTTGTAATTTCAAAAATCCAAATCGAGCGTCATAACACGAAAAAAATGTTTTTGAAGTGAAAACTGAGTCGAGGGAGCGGATTATCAAACGAGTGATTTCAAGATTAAACCCCATCAAATCTAAGAGCCAACGGTGTTTCCCGCAAAAATTTGCTGAAAAAGCTTCGTGCACTTTGAACTAGTCTGCGAGGCCAAAAGCAATGGCCCACCTAAGCAGATAAACATCAAGNAGATACAAGGAATAAAATTAATGAACATCTCTTGCCATGAAAATTCTGAAAAAAAACACGCTTGGAATACTGTCATATTTCCTGTGAAGCGCGCCAACAGAGCAATNGCAAGGCGAAGTATTCCGGGAACATAAANTGACCTGCAAAGCCAATAGGCATGCCCATCACTGATTTGCATGACGCAGACTGCGAATCTTGTCTTTCTATTGGAACTGCGCGTCACACAACATGGTAACTGAGTGCAAACCATTGCATCAAACAGCTTCTGTAACCAAAGACTGTCTCCAAAAAGGACTTTTCTTGCAATCTGAGGACAGCGAAGGTGCTTTGGTCAAATATGTGGATTTTTCTGTCGTCGTTTACCTCACAGGTAATGGCTCTGGAAGCTGTTTGTGCAATTAGTTTTCAACAACGACGTTTGCTTTCCCATATAGTTTCTTCGGTGAACGTGCCGGTGACAAAAGTCAAGGAAAATATTTCAGATATTATAAGACGGTCGACGTCGTCCCTGGGCCGGAAAAAAGTGGCTACATGCAGCAGTAATCAAATGGAAATCGATTAATCTTTATTTCACGATTTCTTCTCTTTTCAAACATGACACTGAAACTCACCGACTAACACTTCGTTCACCACGAGCTTCTCCTTCATACGCAGGGGGTCAAAGCCGAGACTCGCGTCTGGTTGATCCACGGTAACACAGACGGGAAAATTGTGTCTTAACAACCTTCTTGCGGTAGTTGTGCTTACTTCTGGCTGGTCGAGAAGCTCGAACTTGCCGCACAAATTGAAGGGGTAAGTTGCAGAGTGCCACGGTCCGTGAGGATGATTGGCCACTTTGCAGTGCATTACCTGCCAAGTTTGCAAAAGCATGTGAAAGAGAGAACTTCTTAATTGCATGCTCGACTGAACTTACACCGTGAGCAGGACTGAACTCGAAATATTTTCAGTAAACCAGCAAGTACTTGTTGACAGCTTCATCATTGACGGTAATTGTAATCTTGTGGCCAACTTAAGGACACGTTGCATTAGGGCAGCGGTTCTTAAAATTTTTGTAGGGCGCCCCAAGTCTGGGTTTGGTGGATACCCCGCGACCCAAGACATTTGTATTAAAAAAAATATTGATTGTATGGGTGACTTTTGACAGGAAGTTGCTAAGTTCGATTTCAAAGTCAGAAATTTACTCTTTTTTCAAGAACCTATACGCTACAGAGAGGCATAGACAAGCAGGTGAAAATGCACAATTCAGTTTTGGATCACCTCGGCGCGACCCATTTTTTTACCCTTGGCGACCCTTGTTTGGGTCGCGACACATACTTTGGGAACCACTGCATTAGGGTAATGTAATAATTGCTGAAAGTTGATTTGTATTGGAAAGAGTTTTTGCAAATGATGAACATTAGCTTAGATCTCTACTTAAGCGATTTTAAGAACATACCTTTATTCTTCCACTGGAACTTCGAAAATCGTCTTTCTTGATGAACTGGACGATCTCCCCCTCGCGGCAATGGTCCAACGCTTTATCCGCCGGGTATGACGTGCACTTAGTGACGTACTTGTCTTCACCTGTTTCCTTCACGTCACCCACAACGTCACAAACAAGTGGAATTCTTTGCAGCAAAACAAGGTTTAAGATCAAATGGAAAGCGGTTGAGGGATTTTGCACACGAACTAGACGGGACAAAAAGACTAAATTATAACTGCAGCTTGTTAGGCACTTCAAGCACTTTTACTGTAGATGTTCGTGAACGGGACGCAACAATGAAAGAACGTATATTGTTTTTTTTCAAACGTACTTGTTCTTTTTTAAATAGACGCCTATAAAAGAGTAATAACTTGGAAGGTGCCAGTTTTCTTCTTTATCAGTGTCGATGTTAAGATGTTTAGAGGTAAAAAAATAAAAAACCTCAAGGAAACGTTGTCTCACATATAATAATTGTTTGTTTGCCCTTTAGACCCGGTGCTGACATAAAAAAAGTTCATATGGCAATTTTTACGCGATGGATGATTTACAGACCGAATAATCCGTTACACTGTACAAAAGTGGATTTACCTTTTCAAAACGCCCGCGTATTGAGGAGACACCAAAAAGTGTTGCGAATCAGATGAAGACATCAGAAGCTTGCACACTTCCTTGACCTGATGGATTGCTATCATACTACCATACGTCAGTGGATCCTTTAAAGTTTAAACAATTGTCGAAAACTATGAGCAAAATCTTTACTTGAAATAGCACACTTGTGTGTTATTCAAAAAATATTGAAACTGCAAATAAGGAAAATGAGAAAATGTTACGAGCACCTCCAAACTTTCTATCGAGTCAAGGGTTCTACAGGCTGCGTATACAACCTGTAAAAAACACATTCAGCGGCATCTTGCTTTTTTTCACTTTCAAAACTTATTAAAGACTAAATGTTTGCTTTCGTTTTTACGTGCCACTGCGAGAAAAAATAAAAATAAATAGACAGCTAAAGCAAGATATTGTCAGGTGGAACAGAAAGTACTTTAGTTCTTTTTAACAGACCTTTGATCTAGGAGATGACGTCAATTTGCCACCGCTTTTGACAACAGCAATAACGGCATTCTGCCTCTCTGAGCCTTCAGCAACTGTTTTGAGACTTGGGAGGTCTTGAAGCTTTGTACCAGCATCTTCTGAGTTAGAACGGACTTGACGTTTAAAATCAGGAGATTTTTGATTGACGTCATCTGGACTTCTTGGAATATTTTCTATTTCCACAACCTTCATGACAAAGTTGCAGTTTGGATGTTTGACAGCACATGAGAAAAACAACTTTTAAACCGATGAAACAACGGACTGCTCGGTGCTACTCGCGTGTAATTTAGTGGGGTGTCTTTAGTCTCCAAACGCATTGCATTCATTACAAATCATGTATCAACCGAGCAGTATACTAATTGTATTTCCGAAGCGTGAGTCATTTCTCGAACATATCATAGCGCGCCTCGCTCACCAATGAATCATTTCGCAACTCGTTCGCAGTCTTTAAATATTGTGACACACATTGCAGCCCTGTACTAATTCATAACTGTCGTGACGCATTTCTATTTCCAGCTATTACCAATATTTACAACATGCTCGAAAACCGCAAAAAGATTGTGGCAGAGTTAAACCAATTTCTTCTGTAGCGGCTGAAAATTGCCTGCATCACGTTTTATTCCATTACTTGCGTATAAACGCATTGCGCGTGTGGAACATAATGCTCAGAGCAAATGACTCTTACTTCTATTAACCAACTGTTTCGTTTCACGCTATGAGTAGCTTCGACTTCGGGAGGTCTGCATTAGAGTTCTAAGTCTTTTCGGGTCGGGTCGGATTCGGGCTTAAGTTTGCCAAAATCTTTCGGGCTGATTTCGGGCCTGCATACAAAACTTTTTTTATTGCATTAGGAGTAAGAATTTTTTGCTTTCGTGACGTAGATTTGTTGCGCTCATCGCGGTAACTTCTGCGAATGAAGTGATTGTAATTTTTTTCAGCTAATTCTGTTTGCAAACACGGCCGCTTTCTTTTTTTCTCTGCTGGGATAGTCTCACTTTCTCTTTGAGAAAGCGGACAGGTGTGAGGGAGTTAGCAAGCATGGCATTGCGTTGATGAAATCCATCACTCATGCGATTTTTGACTTATTTTAATAAACGATGACCTACAAACCGGCTTTTCATGCGTACGGCGCTATCCTAGATAGTTTATTTTATGCCTACAGCGCCGTGGTGGATAGTTGTGTGATAGTTTCTTTTTTACTGGGAAACACTGCATTCCACAATATTATCGTTCACTAACAAACCAAGTCTGTGCTTGTTTAAGCCAATGCTTTGGACAAGGTGGTTGCTTTTTTAGTTGTGATAAAACCGTGTACCTGCAGGTATACCCGTACACTACGCTGTGTGGTACCCAGTTGCGCACATCTTGCCCCATCGGTAAATGTGGGTAGATGATAAAAAGGATGCCGATTTTGAGCATTTGACCTAAGGTAACCTCGCTTGATGAAAACGCTGGAAATACTGCTCGTTTCTGCGACAAGGTGGGGTCGGAGGGAAGTTTCTGCTGCACTCGACTGACTCCGTTATAAACCTTAAGTTTTAAACCTTAAACCTAACCCTAAACCTAAGCCCTAAACCTAACTGCTAAACCTAACCGCTAAACCTAAAGCCCAAACGTAAAGCAAAACGGAAAATATGAAAAGAAAAGTGTGGATACTTGTGCAACAACTACTACCAAAACAAAACTCCCAAAGCTGAGAGACGAACCGAAAAGCATTGGCATACGATACCCTTAAACATATCTATTAGGCTACGAGGTCCCTGCCGTCTGACTGATAAACTCAGCGTTTTATCCGAGCCGCGTCATGTCACGCCGATCGGTAGTCACTATCTTGTCGCAGAAACGAGCAGTGTTTCCAGCGTTTTCATCAAGCGAGGTTACCTTAGGTCAAATGCGCAAAATCGGCATCCTTTTATTTATCTGCCGCAAATGTGGCATTCGGGTCTAAATCGGGCTTCAAAAATAAATGTCGGGCTCGGGCCGGGTTGGGGCTTCAAAATGTGGCCCGTTTACAACTCTGGTCTGCAGCTCAAATGGACTCTGCTCATGCGCAACCTCCAACTCTTCCACAAAGTTTATAAATCGGTCCACTTGGAAGTCAGCACAGCACTATGTAGCGATCCAAAAACATTTGAAAACACCGAAAACTTTAACTGTCAGGTAAAACAACAAATTGCAATAATTTTGCTTCCCCCCACCCCGAAAATATCGGCTGGTTGCGGCCCTGACTATGGGTATGCTTTTCTAATACCGCCACATATCTGTGCGCGTGTTCTTTCATGTATCTGTGTGTTCCTTGTTAGTGCTAGGTATGCTTGAGTTCTACTTCCTTGCGTGTGGGTGTGAAGACTGTAAACAACAGGCTATAAGTAGTGCATTGTTTTCCATCGTAACAGAAGTTGGTAAATGCAGCCCAATTCACGAATTAGTTGATTGAGTGCAGATGGTGGAGTTGAATCAGTGATATAAGCCTAATAGCAAGCAATGCACCACGAAGATAGACACAGTTGTCCAATGTCCACCAACCGGTGCGAATTTAAAGTGGAATTGAAAATTGAAAACTTGAACTAAAATCCTAACATCTTAAATTCATGTTTGTGCGAATGAAGGACTTTACAAAAGCGACAGGACAAGGCCCGGCACGACAAAGAAGGGAAGAGGTAAGGCTTTTTCTGTCTTGTTGTGCCTCGTGAAAGAAACTTTTACACAAATCCTCCCCAAAAGCAAGCACAAGTAAACACGTGTTCATTGCAAAAAGACAAGAAAAATTGGATTAGAAAAATAAGTTGATCTCAAGACGTATATCTAACGATCAAAGGTTGTCGTTCAAATGTGCACTGATCACCTGTTTTCATTCACGCGTTCTCTAGTGAGAAATCGATACCTGCATATTCAGATTGCTTGGTATCTCAAGAGAAGTGACACCCAAAGTTTCGTTTGTGGCGAGCGCAATGCGAACCGGTTCCAGTATCAAAGTTTGATTTCTCCAATCCTGTGGAATCAGCCACATGTCCCTGCTGGCAGTATTCAGTCTTGGTGGTTCCCTGTTGATCAAAGAAAAAACGTATTGTGCGCGTTTTACTTGTCATGTTACAGCATGGCAGTTTTTTCATGTACGCTGTTTGTAAGCCTATTTCTCCGCTTAATATTTTGTGTGAAACTGTGAGACAAACGTTTGTGTACTCAAACGCGCAACAAATAATTACTAAGCCAGAAAAATTGCTTAAACATGCTTGATGTGGTCTGCAGCACTGAAATGCGTTCTGTCTAATCTATAACTGCATTCTATCGGTTCAAGCAAACATTTTATGTTATGAAATTTAACCGGTTCGCACAGGGGCTTAAGATAATAAAAACAACAATTTTGAAAATGATGAAATAAAAAAAAACAAAATTTTGCTTTCAAAGACGGGTATGGTACATTTTATAGAATATTTTGTTGCCCAAAGACGCAAAACAGATTTGAAGTTTTTGGGTACAGCACAAAATGAAAAAGGCAACATTGATAAATGTTCTTAAGCCATCCAGTTATGCAATGGAAATGAAAAGCGTTTTGTACCTTTGGATGTTGGTAAAGGCATATGCATAGCCAGGGGAACAATGGGGTCATGCCCCCCCTACTTTTCTAGCATATCTTGCCATTTTGTGCTTTTGAGGGCGGTATCCCAAACCAAATACTCGCTCAAAGTCAAAAGTTTAGGTCCCACAAATTATTTTGGCGGGCTACGCCGCTGGATAAAGACCTTTTATGTATTTCGATGCTAATCGTATTTCAGCAACATTGTTACAAGGATCAACAGCAAAAGGTAAAATGTGCGGCAAGTGTTTTGATCCTTGTACACGAATCTGGGGCCAGAGATAAAAAAAGACCTAACTTTGCGTTGCGAGTGCAGGTGAACTTACGTGACCTCCGACGGACGCCTCAACCTTCCCACGATTCTGGTAAGGGTGTTGGTTTGGCAGCTTCCATCTTCGGGCCGTGCTTCGTCACTGCTTTCCAACAACTTTACTCTGGATTAGAAAGAAATGATTATAAGACCATGCCATAATTTGCCAGAAATGATACCAGTGGAAATTCATGTTAAAAAAGCGATGAAGGTCATTTTGTTTATTTCTTCAAAGCTCGCTCAACTTAAACATTGATTCATGACCAATAATACAAAATTTATCAAGCGCGCATTTCCGTAAACGTAACCTTTTTGATATGCGTTTTAAGTACACAACACGCCAGTAAAATCCTTGTCAAAACCAAGGATGAAAAGCCCTACAAGGTAAAGATATTTTTTACAAAGGATGTAACTCTTAATATCATCTGAAACTCCTTTTTCACATCAGTATCCAGTGATCGCCACAATTCCTGTCGCCCCCCATCACAAAAGCAAAGAAAAATTAAATATGAGAACTACTTACAGAAACCTTTATTATGAATGAAAAAAACAATCATAATCTGCAGTTAGAAAAGTGACATGTTTAAGGAGTAGGCTTAGGTGGTCAAATACAATTTGCATAAGACACAGCAGAACTTATTTGATTTACTACGTTTGTTTCAATCTCCTCCTTGCATTATTTTTTTACAAGTGCATATTTTTCACTAAGCTGTTTCGTCAAGTTGTTCCCACAACTTCACTAAATAATACAGGAAACGTCACATTTCAATAAAACGTGTTTGCCAATTACAATGTCTTCTTGTGAAAAACAGTTAAAAACCAGTTTAGGATTTTGCAGTGCCAACAAAACGTAACTCTGTGAAGTCTTAAGAACTTACATACTGAAACTGCACTTTTAACATACTACTGTGAAAGCAAAATGACGAAAAGTACGAACAAAGTTATATTTTATCCTTCGTTTCGACACTTGCATTAAAACGTGATGAGTCGATCACCGTACCTGCTGCGTTTTGCATCTTCGTACCATGCATCAAAAATTGATTTACACGCGGTTTAAACAATTCAGTATTCTGTTGCAGTTCGTTGACCTTTACAGAAAAAGTCAACCAGCCGGTTCACAAATCCGACAGCATTATTTACGAGATCCATTGCTCAAATATTTGCTAAAAGCGACGCCTGCTTTTTGTCTCTAACTGATGTCGTTGATGCGTACACCGACAAACCGCAAGTTTGAGACGTTTCACCAAGAGCGGCTGAACTCGATGACTGTTTTGTATCAGTAAAAAAAGAACAGTTTGGAATGCGGATGTCAAACGTTTCAGGGGGAATTACAAAGGGTTTTGAAGAATCAGAAAAATCCACGCCACTAAGGAAAAACGTAAAACCGACCAAATCGGATATTTCACATGTTGCTAATCACACTAGAAATGAGTTCAGGTTCCCATTCAATCAACAGTAGTAACTATTTGTCTGTAGATCAAACCACAACGAAATGTAAATCTTCAGTACAAAAAGTTTTGTTCAAACATTTGAGGTAATAATAATCAGGATAATCATCATCTTCAATTTAAAGATACGCTGACTGCTTAGCTTTGGCAACATATACCCCAGTAACTGGTACGAGTTAACTCGTGAAGGCCGAAGCCACAAAGTAGAAGCTCAACTTGTGGTAGAGTACACAATGGTACCGGTTCCACAGAAATGTGTCGATTTGTATTCACTTTGCATCGTACAAGTGTTCTCCATCATTCTCATTGAATCGCATGTGTAAAATTCACATATTACGCAACATGGAACTCACACAAGAGGTGTTTTTCTGCCTGAACATGCTTTCTAAAATAGACGTTTTATTAACTTAAGGATTCAGAAAGAAGTATACAGCTCCGTCCCCAGCTGAGAAAGGAGGAAACAGAAAAATATGGGTGAAAAACGTTCTAGACACGAAAATATTTGGAAAGAAATCCAAAAACCAGGCTTGTCCATGGGAATGTCATTCCTATAGGGCAGGGGTGGGCAATTAGCGGCCCGCGGGCCACATGTGGCTCGCCACAGCATTTTCAGTGGCCTGCGGAAGAATTCAAGAAATATCTTCAGATGTGAAATTTGTGTGAGTTTCCATTTGTTACAATATTGCTTACGCCGGATAAATTTAATTTGCTCAAAACCGGTTATATCAGAACCTTTTCTGTGTACCCTTGATGTTTTTGTTTCATTTATTTTACGATCAAATTAGAACTTACTCCCTCCGCTAAACGCGGCCTTTTCAAAGCGCCCCCCCCCAGCCAATTTAATTGCCCACCCCT
>JGI24159J19872_10009693_pt1 | contig 12622 bp, 7 predicted proteins | sample Ectturendosymbi4_FD_19872 | JGI IMG/M metagenome (IMG submission 19872)
GAATAATGTGTGTGTTTGTAATTTGAAATAAATAGCTTTTTAATCAAAGTCACAATTGAAATTTTCATGGGTACACATCTTTTTGGGTCACCCTGTACTTGTGTATAAGTCGATGTGTATTTAAAGTATTACCTGTGTATAAGGCGACTGTAGATTCCAGGGACAGTCATTGTTGGAAACAGCAATCGTTGTCCTCTTGATATTTGATAATTTTGTGAAGTAATGTCAAGATGTGAGCATCTTTTAAGGTAAAGAATCATAATTTGAGCGTTTGTTAAGGCCGGCATACACCTACCGTATCTAACATGTATAATAACGGAATTTTCTTTTCACATTCACATTATATACGACTCTTCAGCAACATCTCCATAAACATTACCTGTGTATAAGTTGACCCCAAAATATTACCTTAAAAATCGTCTCCCAAAAACTCGACTTATACACAAGTATATACGGTAGTTACGTTCGGTATTTTTTCCGCATTAGATGTGTTACCCCTAACCAGAGGATAGGAAAAGTTCAGTGTTTGTCTTCGTCTAAGTTGTGTTTCCTTTAGTAAGGACTGTTGTTCGCTTTGTGTTAACTCCTCGCAGGGGTTAAGGTGCACATTTGGTCAGGCGGAATATCTATGAGAGTAGCTGTGGTTGATTCCCTCTCTTGTGGTTCTCTTTGATATTGGTTTCGTCTTTGATTTGGTCTCAGCGCGCTTTTGGTCACTCCGGTTGTTGACCGAACTACCTGTCTATTCTCACGTCGACACTGTATCATTTTTTATCTTACGTCTATTTGGAAGGAAGAAGGGAAGGACCCAGTCCTTGTTCCACCGGCAGACGATTTTTTGTGCCTGCATAACACCAAAGTCGGGGACGTAATCACACCAGCTGGTCTTTGGTCGACCTCTGGTCCATTTTCGCGTGGGTGTAGCCATCAGGACTTGCCTCGCCAATCTTTCGTGGGAATTTTTGTCACGTGGTCGAACCACAGTTGCTGAGATCTCTCTATTTGGAGAAGTGGTTCTAGATTAAGATTTTACGAATTTCACAGCTGCTCACTTTGTCACGCAGCGTCACACCATGAACTCATCTCAAAAATCTCATCTCTGCCGCTTATACTTGAGATAGCACTCTTTCAGTCATTACTCAAGATCCTTGGCCGTAGGTAGCGATCGCAACAAGGACCGATATATGATCTGAAAGCTTAGCGGTGGTTGCAACTTGCAAGCTCCGGCTTTGTGACCACTGACCATAGAACTGTTGGAATTTAGAGCAACTGCGTTAGCAACACTCTCAACATGACATCATGTAGGCAAGAACAAGCTGAAACCTGTTTCAACGATCAACTTGGCAAGAACAATCACAGTTGCAGTTGTAGCTGCAGTGCCCGTGAATTTGATACAGTGAAGAACCTTGAGAACAGTGGCGTGCAGAGTGTGGGGGGGGGGCAAACGGGGCGCCGGCCCCGAGCATCCATGGCAGGGGGTACATCCAGAGAGATTACAAAAATGTGAATGCTGTAACTAGATAATTTTTCCTATTGTAAGTCTACTAAAACATGATGCATGGATTTAATTCTTCGAAACTTGTTTTTCGTCAACACTAATTTTTACGTATTCAGATGCCAGTAATTTTCAGCTTCATCATTACCAGGGACCTATGCTCTAAGTGTGCGGCGCGCACCCAATCAAACTGGTAGTGCTGTGACCTGTTCGAGACCGTGCGATCAATGAGTAAAAACGTTTTTTAAAAAAACAACCCCCTGTTTTTTTAAATCCGTTTTTTGGGTTTTATTTTGAAACGAAACAGGTCTTTGTTCTATTTTTAAAAAAGCATAAAAACCCCATTCTGAATTATATTTTGCATCATGCAATATCACCATTTTCAAAACATTACACAATAATAACTTGTTAAACCTATTATGGCATTTAAATTTGAGTGTAAAGAAATGTACGCTATCTTTGTTTTTGCTAAGTGTTGATGGTCAATGTACTGCAAAGTGGTAAGGCTTGGCAAGAATGCGCACAGCAAACAGAGAAAAGCCACTCCTACACAAACTCTGCAGGTTCACGTCAACTGTATGTACATGCCCTGCTAGTTGAACATCTATATAGGCCTAGTGTATTTTTTCAACATACGTTTGGCTTTGGTATGGACCAGCATCAGAAACAGCTTGGATGCAGAGAAGGCAGAAAAATTGATTAGAATATACCGATTTTACAGACCTAAAGAAGGTAACCAGTACAATTTACTCAAACTGTTCGAATTAATCTTCTCTTTGTTTCAAGTCCTTCAAATTGCTTTGCTGTTCGTTTTATTTCATTGAAAAAATGTACAGCTAACTGTACAAGCGTGCTGCCTATTTTACTTTTTACTTCATAGTACATTTTCACAGGAAAAGTGAAGCGTGGGATTGTTGGTTGGTTTTACTGTTTTTTTTAAGTGGGCTTTAAAATAACGGATGTTTTTTTGGTTGGGTCCAATTACATCAACACTGAAGATAGTTATAGATGTTTAATTTGATTTTCTGAGCCAAACTTCGAGCTGCGTCAATAATTGGCAGTTCAGGCGGATTGATCAGAACGGCTCAAACAAGCCCGTATCTGTTCTGTCCTTCCAGTGGTTGTACATACAACAGTCACATGATAAAAACGAAAGTTTTCTTGCGTACTTTATGCTCATTCTCAATTCTTGTGTAGTTTAGCAAGTTTCAAACTGTCAACCCGGGGTGTCCACCATCCCAACCGCATACGTTCTGATCAACTGCTATTCGACGAGACATTCGTGCAGCCTTGTATTTTTGCAGTTGTGAACTGCCCTGACCTAGCACCGAGTGTGTTCTACTCCCTGTTTTAGCGAGTTGCCGGATATTTCTTTATGAACTGCTCTGTTCATCTCAGTGACACATTGTAGCCTACAACAACGAGTAAAGAGGGTGTAGAGTAATATGCACAGGGATATCAAGATTGACTTGAAACAAATTTATTTCGGCTATGCGGGAACCCAGAATATTCAGAATGATTTTGTATAAGTTTTTGTTGTTATTTTTGAGGTCAACATTGTTGATGAACAGAAAAAAACATATTTGATAACGATTTTGTTGTTTTTATAAGTTTCCATTGCGCTCAACTGTTTTGCTGCTCCCCCTGCCCTACCGCTGCTGCGGCGCCCTTGAATATGCATGTTGTGCCAACAAACTTCGCCAAAACGTTGGTCTGCAAACGTGGATATGACGTCATATTGCGACGCCACAAACAGCGTATATCTAGTAACAATAACCACTATATGCCACTGCTCAATACTAGCATTTGGCATGGGGCATCCAATCAAGCAGTCGCCCGGGGCATCACCAGACCTCTGCACGCCACTGCTTGAGAATAACATGAATGACCTGCAGTATGTATGCCGAAATTATTGGACACAAGGCGCAATTCCGACGCTTTCATCATTGCAGCATGTAGACTGCTGGGCTTGTCACTTCCACTATGAAGTCATTTGTGCATGCAGCATTTTGCAACACTCGCAGACATCAGGAAAAGCTTTGTAGCATTCACACTTCCACTTCCTGACGTTCGGTCATGTGACCTGCGAGTTGTACCTGCAAAGGAAATGGGACCTAATCAGGTCAACCAATCAGATTCGTTGACTGTCTGGTGCACTTAAAAGTAATCATCACTGGTACCGTTTTCAACGTCATTTTTGCAGCATGATTTGTCATTCACAGCGCCTTCACCTGGGAAAAGCAGCAAAAGAAAGCATTTTCCTTCTCGAAAATTCCTCTTGGTTACGCCAAATGTACAAAAATCGTGTTTCCCGCCCATAGGCGTAGCCAGGGGGGCCAAGAGGACCACACCCCCACAAATGTCTAGTATATCTTGTCATTTTGTGCTTTGCGAGGCGGCGTCCCAAACAAAACACTGTTGCTCGCTTAAAGTTGAAAGATTTGACCCCCCAAAAATGTTGGGCTGGCTACTCCACCGTTCCCGCCTTTCCTTCACCCTAACGGCCAAACGAACTAACGGAGAAATTCCCTTCCAGAACTCCCGAGTCTTAAATACCGTAGAAATGCAACATTATGAAATGCTTCGCGGCGATCCTGAAAGAACTTCACGGCCCTCTAATTGGGAAGCGCTGTATGAGGTTGTATTATCCCTTTCTTCGGAAAGGGAGCAATCGCACTTATGAAAAGAATTATTGAAAGTTTTCGAAGAGTTTGTATGCAGATCATTCGATATCGTAATCAGGTCCGCTGCAACGGGGGGGCAATTTCCCCCCGAAATTTTCAAGAACCTTGCGAAAGCACCAGTAAGTTTTTTAGTTATTAGGTACAACAACAAGCTACAATCAGTTTGTCCCCGTCGAAAATTTCAGCTGGTTGCGACCCTGGCTTACATTGACGTGAATATTGGTCAAACTATAGGGCACGTTTTTGCATGTAGAGCAATCGCACTTTGCAGGTCCCTATTTTTTACGCTGAGCCTTTGTGTCTTAACTGTAATGGGCTTACATTCTGGAAGCAAATTATCAAACAATCAAAATTACCTGCAATAACAGCAGAAAGCATTCAAGTCTCTGAATTACATGCAACAATAACGTCGGCTTCAGGTCCTACATACACTGTGAGTTTATGCCTGGTCTGACAATCTTGCCTTAGTAAAACATCTGCCTGTTTTGGAATCAGGTGATCAAAAATTTGTTAAAACATAAACCAATGTCTATCCTATTGCAGATTGATAAAATAGTTGAAAAAATTGTTACATGCCAGAGTATATACATACTTACAATAGTTCAATTTGTTATTTAATCATCAGTATGGATTTAAGCCAAAGTCTGCAACTGCCTCTGCAGTTGAAAATATTTATTGTAATTTTGTAATTAACAGTGAAAATGGACTGTATGCCTGTTCAGTACTTTTAGATTAACAAAAGCATTTCACACTGTTAACAACGAATTTTTACTTCAAAAACTGTAGTTTTACTTTGGTATAATAAGGGTGTCGCTTTGCAGCGGTTTTCCAATTATCTTCTAAATCAAAAGCAGTATGTTATTAACACAACCAGCAAATCTTTTGCGGAGATTTTATCTTGTTGGGTTTCGTTAGACGCTATAACCAACAGGTCTTTAAGAAACATAAATATCCAGATCCAGACTGACCATTTTCGTTTCAAATACTTTTAAATGACGTGTCATTGCATCAGACATCATGCGGTAAATACTTAGACGTCAGCATTGACAGTAATACCGACTGGTCCTCTCATGTACAATTGGTAAAAATTAAATTATCATCGCGTACAGCTCACTAATTATTTAAAACTCCACAATTCGTTCCTATTGCCATTCTCAAAAACTTTCATAAAGCTTTGTTTGTTGTCATTTACAACACTGTATTATGTCATGGGGCACAGCTAACAATTCCGTACTATACAGCCATTAACCGTTTTGCAGAATAATATATTGGCAATAATGGCGTTTAGTAATTATAATTTTCACGTTATTCCTTTATCAGTTTTTTTTTAAGGAAAATGTTAGGTACCCGGTATGGACCTGTAGGGACCCGATACTCTGATTCTAGGGACCCGAATTTCTCTAATTCTAGGGACCTGATGATAATTTTCTCTGATTCTAGGGACCCGATTTTCAATTCTAGGGACCCGAATCGGGTTCCTAAATAACTTAAAAAATCCTGCTTTATATAAAACTCTCAAATGTTTTGAAGTTAGATGATGTCTATCGATTTGAATTGGTAAAATTTATTCACCAACTAAATCACGGTACCTTACCCAAAATCTATGAAAAAAGTTTTCAAATTGTTTCATGTGTTCATTCTTACCAAACCAGATTCGCTAACAACCAAAGGTTTCTACAAACTCTGGAAAAAAGACTGTTTCTTCTAGAGGGAGTGCACTCTAAATAGAAATAGAAAAGAGTCTGAAAGATTTGTCCCATGGCATCTTCTGCAAACAGTTTAACGATTCTCTTTTTTCAAAATTTGAATATGTTTATTTTTATTTAACCATGTTTCGGCGCATTTCACATTGTTTTTACATTTAAGAATTTCAGAGTTCACTGAAAATTGCAGATCATTCACATTTTTCTCACATAAATAAAGGTACGTACCATCAGCATAAGTGCAGTGGTAAATGTTGAACAGCTCAGTGATTTAACTCCGCTAACATGGACACAAACGTCTGAGCAGGTTTACGGTGACTTGACACTCAGTACTTTTTTGTCATCTGTCACCACACGATTAGTTTCTCTCCACATGCCTGTGAAGCTGATGAAGCTACAGCTGGTTTGAACAGTCTTCTACGAACTCTGAGTATAACAGGTGCATTTGAAGTGTAGCTCAGTATTTCTATTTTCCTCCATGTCATTTGGTGCATCGTCGTTGGCTTTTATTTATTTGCACAGAATTAAAGCACACATGTACTATCCAAATCAGAAAGTTTTGCAACAAGCATAGGTTTTTCAAAGCAGGGATCTGTTTTCTCAAAAGTAGTTTAAGGGCGTTGTATTACACGCACTATTAGAATAACCGTCGTTAATACACATGCAATTTTTTAGAATTAGCTATGTTACGTTTTCTTATACGTATTTGCAAGAATTATAAGTTTCACTGCGTTCCACTCTGCTTTTCTGCAGAAATAATAATTGCCATACAAAGCGGCTACAAACGTGAAAACAATTGTTGTTTCCGAACCTGTCTGAAAAGAATGTGATAAAATTACGAGCAATCCTTCGTAATTTCAATTCACTCTGCTGCTGAATACATTCCGCAACCTCTTTTACCAAAAACTAGGCGGTTTACGAATTGCAGATGCGGACATGGCGAAGGCAAGATTCAAGCTTTTCCAGAACATTCCTTTCAATGTGAATACGACGGAAAGCCCTTAACCACAAGGGTTTCTATTTTTAGTTGTCTGATCACGTTTTTTATTGCTACAATGGAACGAATCACATTCATGATTCATCGCACCGTTCCTTCATTGAAGAATGCAATGAGGTGACAGCATCGATTGTCTAATCTCCCAGTTGTTGTTCCTCTCGCTTTTTTAGACACGGCAATGAATTTTTGTTTTGCTTTGGTGTCTTTCAGTTACATTTATTGTTACATGAGGATGATATGGAGATCTTGCACTTCTTAGTGATCTTTCAAGTTGTTTAAATAAATGGATCAACTATTTTCTTCCGGTCATGTTGGAGAGATCTACAATATTTATATAATCTGTCACCTTTTTGGAACTACTTCGAGATTGGGTTAAGTGTTGTACTCAGATGATTGCTAACTGTAGAGAGTGCTTAAAACATGTTATTACGTGGGGGAAGACTGGAAACCAGATGATAAGAAATACTGAAAAAATAATATGAATGGAAACACAGCGTTATTAAGTTTCTTGCATATAAATTTGATAATCCTTTTTCATCCAAGGCACCTTCAGGGTCGCAAACTTTGTTCGAAGTCGGTGGATTGTCAAGGGGCTCAGCACAACTCACTGCTTTAATGATATAGCTGCTAGCCTAAACTTTGCTCAGTATAAGTAACAATTGAAAGAGCTTTAGGTTTGTTGTAAGTTTTTGAGGAATCTGCCGACTGGGCTCTGCTTTCACTACTTTGCGATGATTCGGAGTTGCACATATCTGTGTTTAAGTAATTATTCCTCACTATAATGTGTATATTGAATCTATCAGCAAATTTACTGTCAGGACTCAAGATGCGTAGAGTTGCGTGAAGCCGATTTCTTATCAAAACGTTTGCTGATAGATTGAACTGCGTCACCTAGTTGGAGAGTAATTGCTTGAACTCAGTTTAGGTGAGTTTTGGAGACATTATTTGGAAATTGAAACTCCTTTATTGATCAGTCAGTCCATCATGCTATGGAATAGATGGGTGATGTTTTGGAGTGGTAAAAGCAGTTGTTGTGCATGCTGGTGTGAGGATTTACAAAAATGTTCTAGTTTCAGTCCTTCTAAGATCTTATTTCATGCTGAAAAATTTTTGATGCTTTAAATGACGACAGCGAGAAACTCGGTGCTAGTCTTCAAATATAACATATATTGCAAGCATTGCCTGCAAGCATAAAGTCAGATCCAAAACCCGTTTTGGTCGATCAAATGCTGGAGAAACGACCAATTTGTAAGTAATTATGTACCTTGACTACGCTTTGCATTGACGTTTAGAAAGCTTTTTCTTTTTACTTTTTAAGGGCACCGGATTTTTATCCGTATATACAAATAGTGCAACGCATCAAACTGCAAAGAAATGTACGCAGGTTTATTAGTTTTTAATGTATTGGCAACAGCGTTCTTCGCTAATATGTCTACTTGCGCGTGGCTAGTTATTGATCATACTTCAACGCTGTGGTTGCTCATTTTCGTCGTTTGTTCCTCATTATGCAAAGGTGTACAACAGTTCAAATAATTTATTCCACATAGCTTACTTTTCCTATCACATATTAACCCTTTAACGCCCCCGTCGGCCATTTTATCGTTGAAAATCTGTTTTTCTGCATCTTTCCTGCCTTGCATATCTAAGTCCTAAACTTTGACATTTCGAATTTGCGCGTTAACTGTTTCTGAAAAAGCTTCTCAAACTTGAGCAGATATCCATCAAAACAATTTGATAAAACATCCTTTGACTGGGCAGTAGACTTGATGTCCAATACATTCAAATCTTTTAACATATTTGCTGAACTAAGAACAAAATGAGGAAGAAAGTTCAAGTTGTAAACAAGCCTGAATTTATTACATTTAGGACTGCGCTAGCTATGCTTGGCACTAAATTACGATAAACCTCGCAGCAGGTATGAAAATGACCTAACCATTACTGTATAAGCTACTTCATGTCAGTTTTTTAGGCTTGCTTATTCCTTTCGTTAATTCGTTCGGTTAGATTAAAAACACAAAATATCAATATCTACTAATACTGCTCTTCTCACTTGTGCCCGTATATGTCTTTTTAATTTCCTGTATGTTGTGTTTTCTCAATATCCTTAAAACTGAAAAAATAAAATAGGTAGCCTAGCTTACCCAGAAAATCTGATTGACATTTCTGTTGCGTTCTGGTGGTTAAGGTGGGTTTGCTTGATTGCATTGTTGGATTTTCTGTTAAAAGGAAGCTTAAAATGTTTTTAGCCATCACTCTAGGTTGCACGTCAAGGATTAATAACTAGGTTGTACGTTAAGGATTGTTATCTGTCGCAGTTTTCTTTTATGCAGAGCAGCTTTTTGTTGAACGAATTAAGGCTTGTTCAATGCATTTCACTGGCATAAACATCATAGCCCATATTATGTATTTAAAAGTGAAAATTCATGCAATGTCAAGTGTAATATAAAGTGGTTTAGTAACTTCTGATAATTTTTGCCTTTCATTAATGCAGAACTTTCACAGTGAAATTGTTGTTAAAAAACAAACACAACATAATGTCAAATGATAGCATGAAAAATAGCACTTATGGAGTTACTGAGACATCTATCACTCAAGAAGCCGCTGTGAATAGACTTCATCAACTGGAATGGATGTTGGCAGAACTTTTCAACATTTTTGCTATTGCATCACTGTTATGGCTGACCGTGAGTTTTTTTGTGTACGGCCTGCGTACAGGAAAATGGGAAAAAGCTCAAGTAAACAATCCGGTGCAAGTCAACGCTGGTTCTGTTTACACAGCGGCAGTCGTCTCCCTAATCATCACCCTGACTCACTTTTTGACAGGTCAAGTCGCTTTTAACTTGGGTTATCACGACCAATACCCTTATCCTTGCGAAGCTGTAATGGACGCAACAATTATCACTTACAAGCTGACCATCATTAGCGTCAACGCATTTCTGTGGTTCCGCCAGCGATCGTTGTATCAACATCCAGCTTCTAAGTCCTTTCAAAAACCTTGGTTGTTTTTTGTGAGCTGGAGTAGTTTGCTAATTATCATTTGTGGATCGTCTGTCGCAGGGTTCTTCTTTGTTAAGCCTAGTAACTATAGGAACTCTAGAAAAGGCTGTATATCTAAGCCACGCAAAGCTTTTATTATCTGGCCTGTGTATCTCTGCTACGCTGTGGTTTTGTTTGGTCAAAGCATGATGATATTCCTATTTTGTCAAGTGTTTCGCTTTCCCTTGGGTACAAGGATTGTCAAACGTTTGACATCGATGATGAAAAGGTCAGCTATTTTAGCAGTGATATGTGCTTCCACAGACCTCCTGGTAACAGTTTTATACATTCACGTTATTCCTCCACAGTCAACAAGACACGTCACTTTAACTGCTTATGATCTTAACTTGTTTGTCAACGTTGTCGTTGTTGTTCTGTCTTTCGACACGTGGAAAGTTATCGTAGTAGCGCCTGTTCAAGGCGGCTGTAAAAAGGCTAAAAAAAAGTCTGTGAGTACTACTACTCAAACTCCAAATACACAGTTCAGAGGTAAATCGGTGATGGTTGATACTTGTGATGAGAGTATGTGACGACTGATGATATTCAACATATTTATTAAAAGCAAATTTTATTTTTTGTCAACACTCTTGTTAAAAATGCAAACCTGCAAAGAGATTTCGACATGAAGCAAAATGTACCAAACAAAATATTAAGGAAGTTTGTGCTTTTTTTATAAAATGAATGGCAATCCTTAAATTGTATTTTAAATAAAAATATATTCATGCCTTCTGGACGAATTACAGCAATGTATGAGATACACGTGGCGAACTGCGCTAAAAAAGCAGGAATACACTTGGCGAACTGCGCTAAAAAACTAAAAACTTAAGAAATTCGAGATTCGCCTTGTTTTTGACATATGGACAGTTTTTTTAAGGTTTGACCTCAGTGAGCGCTGAGACATTTTGAGAGATCGCAACTATTTCATCTGAATGCCAAGATAAGTCATAAAACAAAGTTCTAGTGTATTTTGATGGTGGTTATGCAATGAGATTCTACTGTATTTTGAGAGACCGTTTCAGCCCCTAAAAAGACCTGAAAAACACTGCATGTGGATGCTAAATCTCCACTGTTTTACTTTCTCCAATGCATGATCTAATGAGATTAGGGACAATAAAATTTTTTCTTGCACCTCGATTTACAATTATTTCTGTTTCTATATTTCGTCGTAAAAACTGTTTTTGTACTTAATTCATGAACAGCGCTTCACATTCATAAATTCACGAATATATTAGTAAAGTTTGGTCAAGCGTTGCTTTGTGGGTCTGAAGTGCGTGAAGGCACTACGTTTTGTTTATTCTTGCATCATTGCGAACTTGTGCTTAAGACGTTCATTCACAGTTGCAAATATAAGCTTAGACTTGAAGATTTTCAAGTAGTCTAGTAGGCTACGACGCAGGCACTTTCCACATAATGAATGAAACACTGCAACAGTTTGAATTGTGGCTATCAGGGCAGTAATTGCCCCGAAATTCAGATCGTCTCAAGATGTTGCCTGATGCCCTTACATGACTTCTTCGTCAAAGGATGAACTGCTGGGCACATGATGTAGCAACATTCTAACATGTGATTATACCATGTCGTTACGTATCGTATTGAATTTATATGCGTAGTGGCTGTCAAAACGTGCTGTTTGTTGTTTGTGAAATGCTAAATATATGAATAAGAAACTTTTTGCAGGACTGAATAATACGCTTTATTTGTTTGTCAGTCTTATGTTTTTTATTTTCTATCAAACTAAAACTACTCAAATGAAAGTTACACCCACCACTTTGATAGTTGGGAGGTTTGTATAATTGAAAGGCATCAGGAACTTCAGTTAGGGTGGGTACTGGGTATGGGTATAAGGCCACGCATATTGTTCTTAACTGACAAAAGGTCCCAATGACACTTTCAAAAAGCCTAATGCTTGCTGAGATGGATTCATAAATCATCGTAAAAAGATAATAATGCTTTTCACAAATTTTTGTTGTATTGAAAGTCGCAAATACCATCCGATATTTTTGATTTGAAAATAAAATTGAACGAAATTTTATATTATAAACTATTTCTACCAACCGAGGAGAAACGAAAGCTCCCTTAGAAAGAATTAAGTTGATTGAAGTGCTGCAACAAGGATACAATTTTAACGCCAATTTCACATAAGCGTAACCTTTTCAAATTTTTTTTCAACAGCTAAAGCGATATCAAGATAACGGTGATCAACTGTTTAAAAATTTTTATAGCGGATGTTTTTTGAATATTTTTTATTTGGTAAAGCATGTGCAAACGCCTTGCATAAAGGCAGTGTGCAATTTCGTACAACAGGATTTGCAATCTGCAGACGACTGAATTAAAAAAGAAGCAATCAACTGCGTCCAATAACAGCAAATAACTTCACGTTAAACATGCAGATAAAATAAATATTTCGATTGTTTGTGAGGTACTGTTAGTAAGATGAAAATTGTTTGCATCAATCGCTTATCCAAGTGCATGCGGTCTTAGTTGTTACTTGGTAGACTCATTGACCAAGTCGGAATTGCAAGTTCTTCTAACCTTTTTCAATCGACAATAAATCGAATTGCTTTCAATACTAACTGCGCGTCTTCAGCCACGTTTGTCAATTACTCCCAGCGGCGTAACTAGGGGGGCAAGGGGAGCAAAATTCCCCGGGCGCTGAATCACTATGGGGGCGCCAAATCACGGGGGGGTGACGAATGACTGTAGGGGG
>JGI24159J19872_10009695_pt1 | contig 12622 bp, 8 predicted proteins | sample Ectturendosymbi4_FD_19872 | JGI IMG/M metagenome (IMG submission 19872)
AAAATTTTGTTTTTGTATATATTTCGCAAATCAACCTTTCAGACTCTTCTGCAACTCAGTGGGTTTTCAATTTGAAAAGTTAATCCAAGTCGTAAAGAACCAAATTTGGAATTTTGATATAATGTAACATTAAATAACTGCATGTGAACACTGACTACCCGCGCTATTATCAGACCGAACGACAAATCATTGCTTTAATGTATTTGTGAAATGTTCGAGTAGCGCTCCCGTAACTTGTGTGCCACATCCACAAACGCTGGTTTCACGTTTGTAACAACTTGGATTGGGAGATCGCAATTATCATTATCATGCCTCATGAAAAACGTCGATAAGTTAACCCACGAACACGATGTTTTAGCTTGCGTACAGTATAAACCAGCACGCTTATAGCCTAATAGTACATCAAGTAGAATCTTTAAGATGTTAGTTGCAACTGCTTCATAGCAACAGTTGTCACTAATGAGTAACAATTGCATTTGTAATCATATTCATCACGCCATAAATGTTGCTTGACCTAACGCAAGTCATTTTTCATTCAAGCTTTTTTAAATTAATCTGCTTAAACTAGACATCGATCGACTTCTGCACCTTAAGTTACGGTCAAACTTTCCGTGCTGCGAAAACTTCCAGAAGTATAATGGGAGTTTATTTGTATACAACACCAGCACGTGGTGGCTTCAAGCATTGCAAAACTTCTCGATGATGCTTATGTTTCGGTTGTGACGGCCGACGCATGCTCCGTGGTTGATCTTGTCTGTTTGTTTATGAAATCGCACCTGCTAGCGTTGCAGTAACATAACTGTCTTGACTTGCTTTGTTGTGCTTTCTTGCGCAAGTTGTATGGATGCGTGAGGAATATAACAGCATTTTGTCAACTCCTATTGAGGCCGATAATATTGGCCGTTTTGGTCGATACCGATCTTTCGGTAAAACCCAAATAATATCGGCCAGGCCGATATATCGGTCGATCTCTAGAACCTATCTGCATTCACCGCTTTCACCTTTTCTGCAAGTACTACTCAACAAAGGCAAACATAACACAAGCAATATAGGTTCTGTTGTATAGCACATTTGAACGTTGTTATGATCCTTTTGAGAGAGATTTGTTGTTTCAAATGACTTACCTAATGCAATGCAAAAAGCTGTGACAAAGAAATTAACTAATTTTCGGTGGAAATGATAAATGAAATCATTATGACAATTATGAATGTGTAAAAGATGTTCTTCTGCAATCATTCTGTGTCGAATTACTTTTTCAAGTTATATTTTGTTGTTGTAAAAGTCAATAGCACATTTTTCTATCAAAACAAAGCTTGTTGTGATTTGTGACACTTTTAAATTGCTTGTGCTCATTGGTTTGCTACTGATTGTCATCTCTGTTGGCTTGGCTGAAACTGTACTGCTGTTGTTGCATTTTAAAGCTCCATAAACTGTTGTCTTGTACATTTCACAAAAAACAACAAATTGTGAATATTGCTTGAAAGAAGATTGAGCACAGACATAAAATTTCCAATAATTGGCTTATCCACAAAATTAAAAAAAACTTTTCCCGTGATATAGCCAAGGCTTTGATTTAAATCAAGCAATAAAAAACAAAAAAATAATGTCGTTTTAGAGCTCTGTGTGATGTTTATGACACATTTAATTAGCATTCTAATAGGTTTTCACCTGACCTATACAGTTTTAGTGGAGAAGGCAGAGTTCTTATGATGACACAAGTTAAAACCCTTTGACATTTTATTAATCATGGTAACTGTGAGGTCACAGATTTTATGTCATTTGGTTAACTGCAAAAATGACATGTCGACTAAAATCAGTAACCCTTGCAGGTTCAGAAGTCACAACTGTTAGAATGCCAAGTTTAAAAGTGTAGACTGTCATAAAGTGAAAGTTGCATTTAAATTCCGTCAAATATGAAGGTTGTTAACTACAAACATAGTTATGCTGTAGAACATATTTTTTATTAATAAAACAGATATATTATTATTACAGGCTATTAACATTTTATGCATGTATGCCATGAGTGCCAATAAAATTACTAAACTGGCAGTTTCAGTATTGGCATTCAATAAATATTTCATTTTGTACACTGGTGCTGCTGTTATGAAGATGCTCTAGCTTTGGCAATTGCATTGCCTCTGACATTTTTGATAGCTGTAGTACCATGTGCATCTAAAATAAATGTTTTTGCTTAAAGACTTGTGTGTGCAAAATTCTCATTGATAAATTTCAGTGGGCTGAGATGCTGATGTGATGTTAAGATTACTTAAGTGTTAACTTGGTAATTTTTGGTGATATTATGAATGTTTGTACTTGTAGTGGAGAAGAATAGAAAACATGTGGATTGCCTGTGGATGAAAGGAAACATTCTTCAAATTGATTCTCTGTCAAAGGCTTAAGTGGTGAACAATGGAACAACGTTTAGCAGAGTACAGAGCTCAAAAGCAAGCTGCTTTTCAAAAGATTGGTAAAAAACCATTTGCACGAACACAAAAAACTAAGAGATCCAATGCAGTGGCTCTTGTTTTCAAGTCGTGGATTAATGCATTTGCAAATAATCCTACATTTGTCAGTTTTGGGAAGAAACTGGCTAGCATTCCCATTCTTGGAACACCTTTGGCTTTGAAAGTAATTCTGTGGCTTTTGTTGTTTGGACTCTTTGTTGAGTTGGAGTTTGGCATGGTGTTTGTAGTGCTGTCTGCATTTGGTTTTATCTATCTGAGCACATCTACTAGACGAAGAAAATCAAAGGAAATGAGTGCTTATTCTGTGTTCAATGAAGGTTGTGAGAGGCTTGATGGAACCTTTACTGCAGAGCAGTTTGAGAATGAGCTTCGCCACAGAATTTCATGAAGAATTTTAATGTAATAATGAAACACAAATTGTAACTGTTGTCTTAAGCAATATGCATTACTGTTAATCGAATTTAAATTAAACATAAAAGGAAATAGGCATAAATTTGACCCTTAATGAAAAACACATTTGCTGTAATTTGTTAGTGGCTTTGATAAACTACTGTAAAGTATAAAATGTCTGTTAACACATTGCGTGCTTAGCTGTCTGCTCGTGTCTCGTACCGTAAAATGTGAAGTGGTGTCGCAAAGCAGGTCATGTATACCAGCAATTAGTTGCGTAGCGCGTGAAGTGTTGTCTGACTGCAAAATGATTTGTCTCTTTCGATTTATTTGTGACACAGGTGCTACAAAAAATCTCAAACATTATAAGAAAGTTAATTTGTACCTTTTGAACTGATGTCCTTTTCAGACTTTAGCAACGTCACTATGACGTATTACAGCGCAGAAACTGTAGATCCCTAATTCGTACATCGTACTTGAAGAACACTTTGCTAAATCATTTCCAAAGGAATTTGTTGAAAACAGGGTACCGTTTTTAATACAACAGTTTTTTACAACAAATTTTTGGAATAAACTTCATAAATTATCACTTTGTTGGTTTGGAGTGCGGGCAAATAATACAATGAATTGTAATATGCCAAATAAAACAATGAAATGTGAGATGCCAAAGCCATCAACCAATTGTGGTATGACACATGAAAGGGAAATAAATCACACATGTTTTATGGAGTGATATTCGTTGAAGCATGGTATCATGCAAAGTCAAACCCCACATGCAGTATAGCGTTTGCCACGCCTTCTGCATAATTTGCACCACGCTGAGGCCCCTTTGTTTGGGCTGTTGCTGGAATGATGCTCAGCACTCATACTATTCATTTTTGAACGTAGAAATTCACACTGTTTCACCCGAAAAGTTGAAGTATTAGTCTAACAGCACAAAAATAACTACAAGAGCTTAACCACACTGGACTAACTGTGAAGCAACCACGTTGGATTTCAATGTGAAACGAGTTTATCTGAGCACTGATTCGTGGTAAATACCATGTATTCTCGCAGGTTGCTCCTCTGCTTATATCTTTATTCCCTGAGTTGTGCAACGCTCTTTCAACAAGCAAAATGCATCGCAAGTGCTTCAGACTAACCATGAATCACCTGCGTGATCAATGCGAATTGTAGATGAACGCCTATGGTGGCACTTTTGAAGTGTGTTTTATGACGTGGGATTGCTCCCTTATGCACGCTGTGGACATACGCATAATGACGTGCATTGTCGCTCCTACGCATGCAATGTGTTAACCAATGTCAGGAAACCTGTCACCTGACAGTTACAGAACAACTTTATATGCTTCTGATAAAACAAAACAATCTAAGTCTATATAAACAAGGAATGATGTAGGCACCTATTATATGACTTTGGTCAAAATTACTGTTTCATTTTGGGAACTATGCAATGTTTAAAGATATTTACAGATGAGAAAGTGATCCACAACACAGTTAATGTGTTATTCACATGTTATCCTGGTGATCTTTAATAATGGGTGATAGTTTACATTTGAGTATGTGGGAATAGGTGTTACTGTAAAAACTAAGGCATTAAGAACATTGAGTGCTTGCGTAAAAAGGAGTCCCTGATTTGTGCATTTTATGGTGAACATATTTAATAATGTTTTGTTTGTTGTTAAAATTGTGGCGTTCTGTACAATATTCAAGTGCAATGATCTTGTTACTGATTTTGAAACAGTTGTTTATTGTCGCTTTTGAATATATTACTTTAGTGCCTTGAAAAAGCTTTGCTTTTTTCAAAAAGAATTAACATTTTAGTGTTAATACATCTTGTGTGTTTAGTATAAAGCTTTTCACTGAGCATATCAGATGTTTTTTTAAAAAAATCTTTATAGTTGAAAATGTTCTTTTGATACTGATGGTTTAATACTGTTGCTAAATATCTTTACAATAAATAGATATAAATATCTTAAACCAATTCGGCCTGAAATGTATAATCTTAGCAAGTTGAAAAAATTTTGTTTAGCAAAACTTTGTACAGTGTTTAATATACTAGCCCACTGACTCATGGTTATTGCATCTACAGTAGAATTTGCCTCATTCGTTACCTCAAGGGGATTAGAAAAATGTGACGATTTAAGCAAAGTGACAAATTATGCAAACAGGTGAAAACTCTATCATAGAAACTCGTATATTTTATCACAGTAATTCGTATACACAGTGTTCTTATTTGCAGTAAAATAGAAGTTTATGACATTATGCTTGAATACAACAATTAATTCCTCTACTTTATCTGGACTTCCTCCATTTAATCTAACACCTTTTAAATCTTAAACAAACTGCAAAGATTTCCCACNNTCTCTCAATGGGGAGTCGAGTTGCGCTTCGCACCTTGTGTATAAATTCGATAAACAAATTACGAGGTGCAACAATTCTCAGATAAATATCTTTAATTTGTTTGTTTTCCCACTCGTGTTAGCTGCTTAGACATCAAAAGCGAAACTGCAAATGACGTATTAGCCGAACAAAATGCTTCTAAGGGATAGAAGGAGGTGACGAATTAAGCAAATTGATGAATTAAACGAATAGAAATGTATACAAAAGATATGAATTCTGCTGGGACTGACGAAAAAGTGATGAATTAAGCGAATTTACGAATTAAATGATGACGAATTAGACAAGTTCTACTGTACTTCAGTCGTGATAGGTATGGATTTGAACTCCCAAATTTTTTATGATGACCTTGTAAGTTGGTATATACTACAGCTTTTTTTTCTAGCGCACTGTGTAAAGAAAAGCTTTAAGAAAATCTCAGGCTTGTTCGAACATGGAGTTGCATGTTGTTAACCATTTTATTACCACGCCCCCTTAAGTAATCATCCTTGGTTTCAAGGCTCACTAACATTAAATTAGTTGTAAAAACAAATGCATTTTGGTGAATTTATTGATCAAACTTTCCATGTCGTAGAGTGCGTAAGAGTTTAATCCCCCCTGAAAAGTTATTGGTGTCCCCTGGCAAGGTGTGCCTGCCAGTTAAGAACCACTGCTCTATGAAATCTGTCATCTTAGTTTGCCTTACCTTCGAAACACTTTCATGCAGGGCCATGTGTGTGCGATGGAGGCAAAAGCAACCTCAGCATCACCTTCAGCAAAACTTTGCTTAGGTGTCATTGTTTGTGGTAATGCATACTGTTCACATGTATTATGTACATATGCATTCTTGAACATATCTTGTACTTACATTCACACTTGATTACTCACGCAGTGACTCTATTGTTGGAAAAAATAGAATGAGCTATAGTAGTACAGTTGATGGTGGTCTAACATAAGACAATGTGTGTTTTTTTGCCAAGGATGTTTCAGTTCAATGTTTGAAGCACCACAGAGATAAAATGAAAACAGTCGAATCACCTTGCAAAGTATTTTAGTATAGGAGATCGATTTTGCATCAAGTACGCATTTTCAATCCTGTAATTGTGGCAAAAACTTACAGGTGAAATGATGAAAACTAAAGCAGGACTTGCATAGTTTCAAACACTTGCTAAAGCATTAGAAAAGTGCAGACTTGATTATAGCATACACCGTGACTACTGCATTATCATTACCAAACAAAAACATTCTTACACTTTAATAACTGAACTAAAAATCTAAGCTATCAATTACAGAGGGATCACAGTAACTACATTAAAGCATAGTAATAGTCACGGTGTATGCTAGGGGTGAGCAACCTACAGTCTGTGGGCCGATTCAAGCTGCGATGGCATTTTGTACTGTCCACAGGGCAGCCACACATACATATGTAGTACATATTTCCAGTCTATGTCAAAGTAATTTTATCGATTAGGTTAGAATTCTCAAGATTTTATTCCATCTATGTGTACTACAGTGTCAGTGTGAAATAAAACAATACAGGGTTATTTTATTATTATCATTAATTCATACTTTGAAACGGAAATTGTAAGTGAAGTAGACAAATGTAATATCTGCGCCCCCTAGTAGCATTAAAGTTTTCAACGTGGTCCTCCAGAAAAAATGTTCGCCCACCCGTGGTGTATGCTAGAATCAAAACTCTGCGTTTTTCTAATGCCTTAGCATGCTGTAGCCGATCCAGCTAGTAAGATTAAAGGGGCAATTTTAGTAATATTTTGTAGTCAAGTCTCATAACGGCTTTGCTTCTGTAAGAGAGACGAAGTATTCTTCACAACACTGCCGTGACAAAACAATGGATGACAGAGTTGTCTTAAATCGCAAACAAGACAAATTGAACTTGACCGTAGACTTATTCAGAATTGTTTTTGATAGGTTGTTTTCCGAATTAAACAAAATCATGGTGAATAAAGTTACTTTCACAGGTTTTAGGGGGAGCAATCTCCTCCCTGGGTCCACCCCTGTTAGCCTGTGTTTGAAACCACAGAAGTTTTGCTTCAGTTTTCATCATATCACCTGTAAGTTTTTGCTTATAATTACAGAATTGAAAATGCATCATTGACATAAGATTGATCTCCTGTAACAAAATGCTTTGTGAGCTGATTTGACTGTTTTCCTTTTACCTTTGTGGTACTTTGAAACTTGAATATATTGATAAGTGCAGTCAGAATCCTTGCAGAGTGATGAAAGCACAGCATGATGATTTTTTGAATACCCTACATCACTTGATGTTCTAGTTCCATCAGTATATACTAACTACGGTGAAACAAATCCCTGGTTGTTGGTTGATTACTCCCTTGTCACTCAGTGAAATAAGCACTTGGTTGTATACCCATATCTATTTGAACACTCAATGGTAAAACGAAATACAGTTCAACTCAAATGACAAAGAAGACATTTTGCTAAAGTTATCTTACTAATAAGTGCCATGTGAAACAGTGTTCATGAAATATGTTGTTCAATTGGTGAAGAAATGTTTTCATTATCCTGCTAGGGGTTATTGAAATTGGTATGGCAAGGAAACAATGATGTTAAAAGTATGTTATGTTGAATGATCAATGAATGCATATGGATACTTTGGGGTATTTTGAATAAGTGTTTTTTGTGATTAAAATTAACATAAATATTGTTTTTATGGATTTTTATGTGTTTTTCCATAATTTCTACAGAGAGGAAACTTACGTTCCCAGGTTTAACTTTTGAAAACATCTGACTATTCTTTGTGACTAGATAATTAGTATATATAGCATTTTAGGCTGGGCTTAGAGTGCGATCATCTTTTTCTATAGTTGTGTGGTGACCTGTGTCAGCTATATTTGTGTTGCTATAGCTGCGTTGCTTGTTGTAGTTGTGGTAGGCTTTTTGTTTGTATCAGATTCTGGATGTATTCATCAAGAAGTTTATTGCGTGCGATGTCTACAGCAAAGGCAAAAAACATATGTGTCAAGCATGATAAGCATAACAACGTGTTTTATGTTGAAATCCCAGGTTTGTTGACCTATTTTCCTACTTTGCTTTTAGAAGTTTGGTTAGTTGTTGTAAATTTTTGCTAACATATGAATAGAATTTTAGTTCTTCATTGCTGAAGTGTTTTTGTCGGTTTACTATTTTCAAAGTTCAAAAATTTTGAAGTATCAAAGGAAGTCTTACTTGCTATGAAAAAAATCAGTTTGCTGTGAAGCTTACATGGAATTGTATTTAATATATTTAATGTACTGTATCACCAGTTTTGTAGAGAATGAAGACTTCAGGTTTGCTGTTGAGCCCTCGATGAATCAGTCTGCCGTGCTCTACTTTCATAACTTTGCAATGATTCTGACTGCACACATCCACATTTCAGCAGCAAGACATCATAAGGGTGCCACAGCCAAATCTGATCACAAAGAGTATTACAGTAGAATTTGCCTAATTGGTCACCTCAAGGGGATTAAAAAAAAGTGACGAATTAGGCAAACAGGTGAAAACTCTATCATAGAAGCTCGTATATTTTATCAGCGTAACTCGTATACATAGTGTTCTTATTTGCAGTAAAATAGAAGTTTATGACGTTATGGTTGAATACAGCAATTAATTCTTCTACTCTATCTGGACTCTTCCATGTAATCTAGCACCTTTTAAATCTATAACAAACTGCAAATACTTCCCACATTCTCTCAATGGGGAGTTGGGTTGTGCTTCGCACCTCATGCGTAAATTTGATAAACAGATTGCGAGGTGCAACAATTCTCAGATAATGATCCTTAATTTGTTTGAATTCCTACACGTATTAGCTGCTTAGACATCAAAAGCGAAACTGCAAATGATATATTAGCCGAACTAAATGCTTTGAAGGGATAGAAGGAGGTGACGAATTGAGCAAATTGACGAATTGGACGATGGCGAATTAGACCAATAGAAATGTATACCAAAGATAAGAATTCTGCCAAGACCGACAAAAAAGTAACGAATTAAGCGATTTGATGAATTAGACGAGTTCTACTATACTAGGAAATCAATTTCTCTAAGGCTTTCTTTAATCTTTTCATCATTTCACCCATAAGCTTTTGCTTGCAATTTACTGGATTGGTGATGCAAAACTCATGTGAAATCAATTTCCTAGTAAAACACTTTGCAGTCAGATGCATCTGCAGCGCCCTTGTGATATCTTGTTGCATTACGTTTCTAGTTAAAATTGTTGATTTTCTGTTATGTCTTCTTTGGCTACACCTACCATGCTATAAAAAACAGTGTTTATAAAATGTGCACACACTAAGTTATGCAAAATGCGTACACTATAGCAGGTTTTTTTTAAGGAAAATGTTAGGTATCTGGTATGGACCTGTAGGGACCCAATTTCTCTGATTCTAGGGACCTGATGATAATTTTCTTTAATTATAGGGACCCAATTTTTAATTCTAGAGACCCGAATCGGGTCCCTAAAACACCTTAAAAAAACCCTGACTATGGCTTTATTCACCAAAAAAATCAAGAAAATGTTTATTTTGAACACTTGAGTAGATTTCTGTGAAGCATTGTTTTTGTATATACACTCATTACTGGCTTATCATGCGTGGCAAATACAAGAGCTTTTTGTAGTTATCGTCAACAAACTATATAGTTCATTTATAAAAATATAAAGCTCTGTTAGATCATAGACTAAGAAACTTTTCAAAGGGTCTTTAACATTCAAAAAGTTGTTCTGTGTGGTTGTCATCTGTGATGCTATCAGCTAATTTAGAAATTCTGCATCACTGTTGTTGATTTGTGGCAGTTCAGAATTAAATTTCAAGATAGATGTCATCTGTGCTGTACATAAAAAAAGCAAAGAAAAAGGACAATATTTGTCATCTGTACTGATTCAGTTGTGAAGCTTATTCCTGAAAATAACTTCTTTTCAATTGGATTGCATGTGTTTGTTACAAGCTGCTGCTCATGTCACACTAGTGCACAAACTGCAAAGAGTTTTTTCCTTCTGCCTGATAGTGAAACATCTCTCAGACAATGCCTTTGATCAGTGCGCACCTATGCACTGCACAATATCATAAACTCCATATAAAAGATGACTCCTGCCGCTGCCACACTGAAACATGCAGCACATTAACATGTTCGCTGCCAGCGTACGGATATATCATACTTGGAAATCAGCCTAAAATCAAGCATATTTCATGTGTCTTAGCAACGGCATAACTCTTCAGCCAATTGCGCTAGAGAACTGTTCAAGCCCTCAAAAATCTCGGCAAGTCTTCGAGTCTGCAATGAAAAAATATTTTTGGTTTTGGGTTTTTTTGTGAATGACGTCATAGGTGAGGTAGGTTTTTGGCCAGTTTGACTCATGTTACCTGTCCCTGGGCCCAACTGCTAGACAGAAGTATTTTGCTAAGTTTTTTAATTGGAAACTAGGCTAGAATCTGAGTCTTTTGAGCCCTTGATCAACTTCTAATGTTTCTGGTTCAAAAGTTATGGCCTAGAATAATCAAAATAATTATTTAATCAGTGGATTAGTTACTTATTTTGTTGTTTTTAGGTCGTAACTTTTGAACTAGAAACCTCAGCAAGTCATCCAAAGTATTAAAAGACTCGGATTTTAGCCTAGTTTCCAATAAAAACTTAAAAACTTGAGCAAAATGCTACCATCTAGGGGTTTGGGCCTAGGACCAGATGAAGTGGGCCAAAAAGGCCTAAAACTACTCCACTTATGACGTCACTCACAAACAACCCAAAACCAAAACATCTTTGTTTCGTTGCAGACTCGAAGACTTGCCCAGTCTTTTGAGGGTTTAAACAGCTCTCTAGGGCAATCGGCGGCGTAGTTATGCCTGCGCAAAGACACATGCAAAGTGCTGGATTTCGGCTGAAATCACACCGGATTTGAAAATGTTAAGGGCAGTGTGGAAAGGAATAGTAAATATACAAACTTTGTGCATACATTTTTCTATTATATGATTGCATGAGTTACCACCAAAATTGTTAACACCTTCAGCGCCGGGATGTTTTTAGCTTTAAGTCCTGTGTGAGCTACTTCTTCACCATCACTTTATAACTCCATACCTTGCCCCCCCCGCAATTGCGTTAGAGATCTGTTCAATTGCTTAAAAAGATGTGGCAAGTCTTCTAGATTTTTTTATTGATCGCATGCGATGCAGCAGATTTGTTTAATGACAATTGGTGGCAGACTGCAGCTTGAATAACCCTTTTTTTGTCCGGGGGACTACAGTGAATGCTCTTGCTCAAGGAGCACTATGGTGAGTCACTCGAGGCTGTGGATTGATCACCCAACCTTGTAATTGGGAAGCGGACAGTCAACCGCTGAGCTAATCGCCACCCTAAAACAACAAAATGATTTGTTTATCCTCTAAATAATTAATTATTTATCGATTTTTTGTTGTTTTTTAGCCATAACTTTTGCAGCCGAAATGCTAGAAAGCCAATCAAAGGTTGACAAGACTCAGATTTTATCCAAGTTTCCACTAAAAACTTAAGTCAAAAAATTCCTTATAGCAGTTGGGGCCCAGGGCCAGGTAACCTGGGCCAAAATGGCCTAAGTATGAAAACATGCCTATTCAACTAACAGATAAAATATTTGCCAAATAATATTTTCAGGAGTGTTTTATCTTCAAAAGGGGTAAGCTGCTCTTTCCTGTCAAGGGAATGATGAAAAGCAACCAGTATATTAAAGTTCTCCAACAAAGAATGATTCCAGATTGTAGAAGTCACTTTCCAATGGTGGGGCATTTTCTAGCAAAATTTAACTCTGCCACAGCTCATAGAAAGTATAAAAATTTTTTGTTGGCAATAACATTACAGTTTTATAATGGCTTGAAAGCTCACCTGACCTTAATCCAAATTAGAATTTGTGGGCTATAATCAAAACATAATTCTATGAGTGTGACTGAACTGCACCACCACAAACAAGCTGATTGACTCTACTATTTCCAATTGTTACAAGGACAAAGATCACACCAAAAATTTGTGAAAAGATGGTGGAATCCATGTCTAAATGAGTTACAAAGTTATTTAGAACATAGGTGGCCAATAGCCTACTAATAACTGTACTCAAGTTGCATTGATAAAAACTGAAAATTTGTGTGTTTTTATACTTCAGTCAGATAATTTAAATGGCTCTAAGGCAGTGTTGGAGAGGCTGAAACTGATTCCACTAGAACAGCTATGTCCAACCCAAATGGCTTACTGAGCCAAAAATCAGTAAACAAACTTTAGCCTTGTGGCAAGCTTCTGAGTAATCTGCCTGCTTTCTGCTTTTATTCTTCTGCGACGATTAAAACTTGCAAGCATATCTATTTTTCATAGTTAAAGGCCACAAAGATGGCGGCAAGTAAATCAGTCACAGTTTATTGACG
>JGI24159J19872_10009696_pt1 | contig 12621 bp, 5 predicted proteins | sample Ectturendosymbi4_FD_19872 | JGI IMG/M metagenome (IMG submission 19872)
TGGATCTACACAGTTGATCTACACAATTGGATCAACACAAATCTGCCCAATTGGATCTACACAATTGATTCAGGAGAAGTTGGATCTACACAATTGAAACGTTAGGGATCTACACAATTGAAACGTTCCATGCACAATTGAAACGTTAAGGGTGCACACACCTGCTATGCCCAGGATGAGTTTGAGGAGTTATTAAACGACAAACGTTTGGAACTGGAATTTTCAAAACAGACTTTAACCAACATCATTTTTGAATAAGAACTAAAAATGAATGTTTAGTTATTTCTGATCTAGCCATTCATAAACTCTTAGAATTTTGCACAAGATATTTGTGTGAAGCGGTATTCTCAAAATTGATAATCATCAAGTCCAAAAAACAATCCTTTTTGAAAAATGTCAAGATTGTCCTTCGTCCTGCGTTGTCTTGTATCAATCTACGAATTATTGATCTGTGTAAAAATCATCAAGTGCATTCATCCCATTAGTTGTGCTTGCTAACTTCTATAAACTGAATTGTTTTTGTTAATTATTGTACACCTTAGTGTTTCCATTACGTTGTAGGTTTATTAGTGTATAGTTACTTTCGTGGATTGTGTGCATTTGTAGGATTTTGCCATTGACAAAAATGCGTCCTGAAGATTTGTAATATGCCGTTTCCACGTATCATTAACATCTAGGCTGTCCATCAAAGGGGCCGCACAAAAAAATGTTTTTTGAAATGAAATCGCAGAACAAAAAGTGTCAGACGCCCTGGCACAGAGAATTAAAACAATATATTTTGTATTGCTTGGAAAATGACAGCTTCAAAGCAGCATAAATAACACAAGCACAAGCAAAACATGGGCTGTTACTATTTCCACGCTGCAAATTCTGCATTTATAACGACAGTAACCACGTGGCTTCTAGCACAAACAAAGAAAGATTGGTGACACGAGTGGCATTTCCTTTAACAGCGGGTTTGACGTAAGAACAGACTTATTTGAAGCAGAAGGCTCACTAGTAACATCCAATTTTATCAGTGATTATTCAATAGGCGTAACACAATTAGACGTATTGTATGTAACGATTGCACACGGTATTCAAGTAACTGGTCTTTACAAATACTAACAAATTGAAAAAATCGGTTTCCTTTTTTGTAGTAATTCGATAACACCTACTACTACGCATCCCCAGTATTAAAACGTTATTAAAACAAATAGATTACATGCATTTTTTCATGTTTCTAAGGACGTTTATTTCTATTGTGATATCTATGTTTTGAGTATTCTAAATTATTATACAGGTTTCAACTGTTTCAGGTCAGTTGTCGCCTTCTTATACCAAGTATACTTCAACGAACTATTTCGTGACGTCACCAGAGGTCACCAGCACATATGTCCCTTCAAACATGCACGAGACCACTAGTTCAACAGATAATGTCATTTCACAATTTTCAACTGTTTTTCCTGTTTCAAGTGCATCGACAAAAAGCATGGAAGAAAGCACGTATGATAGGCAAACAGTTCAAAATTGCCCTTTTAAGGCAAAATAGACGGAAGATTTCTTGTGAGATCTTCAGTTTTATTAACTTTTGGAATTCGTTGGCTTACGCAAATATAAATAATCAAAGCTGTTTTTTTGCAAAATGTGTGCAATTTGTTGCTGCACAAAAATCGTACAATTCAACGAGGGCTTCCCCATTAACAAATCGATTTTGATAAACCACAATGCTTGTTTTCATCTTCCATGCCGTTAGCTCTGTTTCAATTTTGAAGAGAGGCTCGGTTGACACCAAACAGTTGTGTTATTCTCAAAATTGAACTACCATCTCTTTCTACCAAACATTCCTTTGCCAACCAAGGACGTTTCATGCGTCTTAACACGGAAAATGGACCAAACGACTTGGATATGAACATTATTGAAACATGAAACCAATACAACCGTGCGATGCGAAGTTGGTGGGAAAGAGTATAGGAAGTTTTGCACGATGTTATCAGTATGCAAGGAAATTATGGCTGCATACAAGTATAGAAATTCCAATTGAAGCGTTACATTTTCGCTTAGGCATCCTTGAATTTGCTTTGATTTTGAGTGCTGTTTCACGCAAGGCCATGTTCGTGATAACAGCCGATACATTTGTTGCAGTTTTTTAATTTTTTTAAATTTGTATTACTGAAAATCAATTTCTTCACAGACTCACATTTCACCACAATGGACGCATCAACTACATCTACAGATTACATTACATCAACTACAATTGCTTCTGGTACGTTCATAAACTTATTTTTGTTCTCAACGTATAAATATTAAATTAAATTATATCGAGCTTTTGATTTTAAAACCAAATATAGATATGTTAATCCAATTTTCCTTCGATTTTCAGTCGTGCCGTAACGAAAACATCGAATTGAACGTGTGCCTTTGATATGGCGTTTTGTGTGAATATTGCTTTGCTCCATGCACATCCCACCAATGAAACATTCGCTAGGAAATTAGGTGTGTGCCTCTCGTTGCAAGCAAGTTAATATCACCACCCACTTGCACGCAACTGTAGAGATGTTTTTGAGTAACACTGCAATTGCATTTTCTTTATGCCAGATGTTGATGAATGCTTGATGGGGACTCACAATTGCGCACCTGAGATAGCTTCTTGCACCAATACTGTCGAAGGTTTTATATGTTCATGCATAGATGGATACACTGGAGATGGTGTTACCTGCGATTGTAAGTCTTGGGAGTTTTTGTGTTCTTGTTTTTGCTAAGAATTAAATTTGGTGTTCCTTTTTCAAAAACATTAATAGGGCTTCACGTGACATTACTGATTACTTCTTGACGATCATGCCCCACTTTTTATAAAACAGTACATAAATTTCGAAATTTGTTCATTCTTTTCATATATCCTGCTACATCTGCAGATAAATAGACGTTAATAATATTCAAGTTTTTAGTAATAATTTATATTTCATCGATACAATTTTGAAAGATTTCCATTTTTCCAGACATAGATGAATGCAGGATTACACCCTCAGTTTGCCATCCAGATGCCACGTGCTATACTATTCCTTTGGGATATTTTAATTGCGCATGCAAAGCTGGTCTTACTGGTGACGGCACTCGTGGTGGCAGTGGCTGCTTTGGTAAGGTTTGTTCAAATTTCAATTCAAATTTGCTGCATTTGCACAATGATCTGTCCTCATCTCTTGGTTTAGTGGAAATGAATTTATTTCTCATTTTTATTCAATGAAAACAAGTTTGTTGCAGATTTCTGCTGACATTTCAGTCTTTTATTATGAACCACACAATCGGGTCAAAATTCATGCCTGCCTCAAAATATGACTTAATGCATATTTTGATCAACTAATAAGAGCGGGCTGTAAGCTGACGACCAGTGCTTAACCTAAATTCAGGTATTTCAAACGAGTGTGTTACCCACGACTGATCATAATAGATTTTCATACAAAGATTGACTGATAAAATAATCAAAGACTAATGTCCTTCACAACGGATTTTGTCTGATGTCATACACAAACGTCTTGTCATTTTTCAGTGAATCACGGTTTTACGGCATTGCGTGCTTAGACAAAATGATAACGTTGATATTGCTTTCATGAAAACAAATCAGTTTTCTTACTATCTTCCTTGCATTTTTCTGCAAAACAGACCAGGGCATCTTGCTTACAGATATCTCAAGCAGACAAATAAAAAAATCGAAATGGTTATTTTGAGTGTCTCATTACTGATTCGTCCTCGTTGTAACTAGCGTTACACATATTTGCATGATGGTACATACATACATGTGTGCTGATTATAATTACAAAAATCATTGCAAATTGTGAGGATAGAGTTGTAGTTGCATGAGGAAATGGAAATCATTAGGAGATATTACTTGGATGTTTCAATTTTCAAGTGACCATCAGTGTCGTATATCGTTGACACATTTGCCAACGTGCCCTGGAGCTCGTTTTGTTTTATATTCGAAACAATGGTATACGTACAAATAATTTGTTTGAGTTTTTCAAAAAACCTGTGACAACAAAATATCAATTTTTGTACTGCAATGATGAAAATTCTATCTGTTTCTTGTTTTGCCAATTCTATAATTCAGCAAAAATTTTCCATTAATCGTTGATCGATACGTCATTTCTCTTCTACACATACATAGAGGCATGCATTCGCAGCGAACAGGTTTATTGAAATTGTTTTTTAATACAACATTTGAAATTTGAAAATTTATTTTGTAAGATTTCAAGCAGTACTTATGTTCAATACATCTACATTCTACAATAATTTTCTGTCATTATTTCGTTCTTATGCCCGTTGAGCTCTCAGAAAGGTTTCTAGTGTTGATCTATGAAAAATTCCAAACAATCATTGCAAGAAAAGGAAGTGAATGCTCTTAGAATCATATGGTTTTAATACACACGTTTTCAACCATCCCGAGCGTGATATTCAAGCTACGATTGCTTTGACACATGGCCAGAATCCGGAAATGATTAGAGAGGCAAATCATGTTGGGCACACACACGAGAAACGATCCAGATGTCGACGAGGAACAGGTATCGCAGCTGAATCTCCAACCATGCTTGGTCCCACATTATTTTGGGCCCACAAATAAACTTTCACAGGTTCAGAAAACCGGAACAGGACTTCTCGGTTTGGCCGATTTGGTCTGGCTGCTTCGATATGAATCGTTTTGGTCTGGTCCGTTTCGGTCTGGGGACATTTCGGTTAAGACATTTCTGTACATAAACAACTGATTGCATTTGTATTGGCAGGCAAAATGTCACCCTAGCTGTTGTTATACAAACTCGCTTTTGAGGAGTCATGATTGCGATTAAATCTGAATTGTAATTATGCGTTTGAAGTTTTTGTATTTATTTGAAAATGTCGATAATGATCTAATTTGCTTGCTGATGATAACGAAAATCATATGCTCATGCTGATTAAATATTGGATCTTCGATCATGTTTGTAGTTTTTTAAATAAAACCTTTCGTTGATTTAAGTACGTTTGCATTAAAAAGTAAACATATAAGATTTCTGCAAGATTTCATAACCTGACAGAAATGTCTCGAGACCTTAACGACCAAGACCGAGAAGTCATGTGACCGAAACGGCTCAGACAGAAATGGCACAGACCGAATCGGCCATACCGAAACGGCCAGCCCAAAACGTCGCATACCCTCAGAAAACAGTGAGACATTTCGGGACCTCCCATGGCTTCTGGCTCTGCAACTCTCCGCAGAAGAAAAACCATCGTGAAAATATTCGAAGTGTTCTCTTCAGTATTCACCGAGCCTGATATTTTTAAACCATTGGTATGGAGCCACTGCGTGGTTAATCAAACGGCTCTTATATCATATCAATGATTTCAGGGAACGTTGCAAACATTCATCTAGAAAACGGATTTTAAAAACCTTTCCGACAGCTAACTGACTTGAAAGATTCAGCTTATAACAAGGAAAGAAAGAAAATCTCAAGCGTAGCTTTGGCAAAATGTTAAATTGCTTTGGCTCAAACTTTATTTCTTTTCTTAAATGCAAGATGACTATCGTCTTCTGCATAGCTGTATGAATATCAGGCTCACATTGTGTGTTTATCTGAACGTTCCTCAAACCTAGTGGTTCTTTCTTCCATATTACAATCAACAAGCTCAAACTAAAAATATCTTGACCATTAAAATGAAAGCTGTTTTTTCAAAAAAGGCCTTGCCCTTACCATGCTGAACAAATAGCTTATTTCATTTTGGAATTTTTTCCGAGTTATCCTGTTGGTAGTTGATTTCTCAACTGCAAGGCGCGAAAGATCCTTCCTCCACTTTGATAGCACAATCTTCTTCTACAGGTCTTCCTTTGAAATGTTACCCCAAATATATGTTAAGTGACTAAGTCTCCACATTCTTCTTACTTGTACAAAATTGGCACTTCTTTTTCAAGCAACCCTTACAGTTCTTAGCAATACTTAAATGCACCCATGCATGATTTCCAGGAACAGTGTCCAATGGTATAGCGTGCATGTTTGTTCATGAAACGTAAAGCTAAGTTTGGTGTTATTTCAACAGGAAACTGTGCCAGTTGTCATCAGTTTGTGCTTCCATCACTCTGACATCGACATTTTACCTATACATACTTTATTAATGAAGAAGCTATATTTTGTAAAATATTCTCAACATTTTTTGAAATTTAAACGTTTTATCGCAAAATTAATGGCGAACATCCCTGCAGGAAACTAAGCTTTATATAGACCCGATTCGATCGACCTTCCTTGACATTGTAAGCAAGATTTCGTACGACATTTGATAAGCCTTCCCTAGTTTTGAAAACTCATGTCAATACTTTCAGGTCTATGTCAAGACTCAGGTTATGAACAAGTCATGCAAATGTGGAGAGAAGAAAAAAGAAATGGATTGAAGCATTTCAAGACTGGCAGGAATCCAACGAATGTTGTTGACTGGTTAAGTGCATTTTAAGTGATTTTCTGATGGAACAAAATATTCAGATCATCTGAGATGTGCATTATAATGAAATGTAAAGTTTCAGTCAGTTGAACACTTGTTTGTCGTTTGTGACTGCTCGTATTCTTTGCTTTGATTGCTGTTTAACACCCTGCTGAATCCTATAAATTATTAGCAAGCTCATTATCGTTTGGCCATGGTTTTTCACCTTCGTTTTGGGCTTGACAAATAGCACATATATGTATGCGGTGCGAAAACGTAGCAGAAGAGTGAGCACAGCGAATGCTTTTTATTGTTGTATGTTGCCGCAGTGTGAAGGCTTGAGATGTGGATGGGGGGCATTTGAAAGCAGAGTAGCCTACCTAAATATTAGAGTGACGGTTTGGGACCTTTGAAAGAAAAGTGCTCACATTTTGTAGTTGCTTATGGGGCTTCTTTGAAAGCGAAGTACTCATACACTACAGTTGCCATACGGGACCCTATTGACAGCAAGGTACTTCCACATTATAGTTGCTATTGGCGGCCATTTTGAAAGCGGAGTACTTACACATTGCAATTTCTATATCGGGCCCTTTTGAAAGCGGAGTCCTCATACATTTCTAGCGTTTTTGGGCTTCGTTTTGGAGATTATAACGTGGCGTTTGCGTGTTCTTACGGTTATCACGTGACGTTTGAGAACTCTCGGGCTTCTGTTGCAGTGATTATTTGAAGCATGGTGGTTCTAACAATTTGTTGGGCTCGCTTTTCAGCGGATTTTTGCGGTTTATCGCGTGATTTTGAAGCGTAGGGTTTCAGCAAAGTTTATACTGGGCTTTCCTATCTCGTGAATATATGGTTGGCTAACTTTTTTCCGAATGCTAGTGCTTTTCGCTATAGCGACTCATTGTTGTATATGAATATTGCAGACATTTTGTGGTATTTCTTCTGCATGGATCTGCTCTTTTGTTTGCTGGAAACCTCGCTTAAAACATCTAGCAAGAATGAAAAACCAAGTTCTACATTACATCATTCTTCCTATGGGTTCATGTGAATGGGTTTTGGCAGCAGCAGGAACAAAATCTCCCTAAACATTAGCTTCTTTGTTAAATGAAACATCACGAAATAGGTTACATCGGTCTTATTGAGTAGAACCAACCGCACATGGAAAACGCGATAAAGCGTTTTCAAGCTACGTCGGCAAATGGTAGCAAGGTAGTTTTTTAGCTTAAACACTTGCGATTGCTGCCAGTTGTAAATACCTCAATCATTTGAATGGAAAGACATGCCAATTCGCTGTTGAGAACTGAAGCAATCTCCGTTGCAAACCCTCGTGGAGGCTTAGTCGCTACTTGGCGGCATTGTACAATGGGGTTTGTGTAGTGCATGCAAACATGGCGTTGGAAAATGATCATGAGATGACTTCGAGTTGTTCATTATTGAACACATAGCTGCAGAATCCTGTGGCAAGAAAATGTGTAATGAGATTAAACCGACAAAGAGGTGTGACAGCGGCGTAGTCGGGCGGGAACGCGTCCCCACACATTAGGCATAGTAACCTGAGTTTAAGATTTTTTTTCTCATATTGCCGGTGTGTAGCTTTAGACTTCGCATAAATGAACAAATGACAAGCTATCTGTTTCGTAACATCTAAGCGTAATTCTGTAATTATTTAAAATATGATTAGTTTCTTGGGTGCGTTTCCATATGTTTTCGCGTTTCCACACTCGTGTTTTCAGCACGACCCGCATGGGTGTGCGCCAAATCAACAGTGGTGTCATTGCTATTCGTCGGGATATTGTGACGCGTTTGCTGTAAACCCGACTAAGGTTGTCAAACGCAATGACCCACAATCAATGTCAGATTGAATTTGCTGACGCTTGCTGTAAACAAACCTCTCCGTGCAACTGTTCCACTGTCACCTGAGCGTCTGCACCAGGTAACTTGACAAAGAATACGCCGAGGATGGTTCCTCTCCGAATTTTGTAGGATGAGATTTCCGAGTAGCAACGTTTAGCAACTCATGAGTACAAGTTAATGTTCGTCCGAGCGGCAGCAAAATGCCAGAAATGTTCATCATTGCAGCTGCAAATTTTAGACGTAAAAATAATCTCACGTAATCACTGAGAATCACAATGCACGTTTCAAAAAAGTCATAAACGACCTGCTTCATTGTAAGAAATGAAAAAATCTTATTTTGTCTGCGACGTACACTCCAAACTCTAGAAGGATTCCATGTAAAATGTATAATTCATAGAAAGCAAACGTCAGGGTCTTGCAAAGACGAATGTAGGAATTAGTTCTGTATAGCTATACTTTCAAAATAATGTTGATGTCCCGTAGACACGTCGAACAAATTCGCGCAGTAATCGGAACAGTGTGCACTTTTTTAGTAAAACACACTGAAAAGCTTCAGAGTTTGCTTGAAACTTGAACCAGAAAGCGAGGAAAACATCTGGGAGCTAACGCCGTGTACCGAATATTGGGAAACAAATGTGAGGGTTTTCGATTGATTGAGATATTACAAATGACCCTATAAGTTGAAGGGTCAATCTAAGTTTTGAAGGAGCACAGGACAGTCGCCAAACTAAACGGCCTGACGCCTTGAATTTTCAAAGTAAATGTAAAGCGAAATAAAGGCTCTTACCACTTTGTACGTTGATAACGCTCCAGTAAAGGTCTACGTTTTATTGGGTCGTTTGATTGTATGCATATACACAACAAACTTTTCAATAAACTGTGGAGTAAGACCAATGTAACGTTAAACGGTTCGGTGTTAGCTAACGGTGAACAACAGCGTTGATCGTTCTCATAAGCGACCGAAAGCAGCGAAAAATTGCTGTGACTTATGTTAGCAGGATATCGTGTCAATTGCTAGACTGTTCGCAAACAAGTGCATTGCACTGAATCAAGGATAGAATATTGCTTGAAATCACGCAGTTAGAATGCACCAAAGATTAAAGCACAAATATATGCGTCTAGTGAAGCCAAGTCAAAAAGTTTCCCGCTAAAAATGAGAGGTCGAAAAGTGAAAAGAACACCACAACGAAGGTGACTTCTAAACAATCTACACAGATCCTGCGTGGGAAGAAATAAATTGTGTATAAAAAATCCTAAAGCAACGGCACTTGCCCTAAATACAGGTGCGCCAGTGTAATGTCAGCTGAGTACCGAAAGGATCTCAGATTTCTGCCTTATACTCTGCTATTGAAATAAAGCTACTGATCACAAGTTGCAGCAGCTCTGAAAGCTGGGCAATTTGTCACAGACGTTCTGCGGTTTGCAATGAGCAGAATTAATCGCCAAAAACATATTGGCGCTATCTCGAGTAAAAACAAGCTGCAACATAACAGCTTATCAAAACAAGTAGATTAAGTCACAGATAGTTTAATTGGAAACAAACAAGTACTGTAAAACAGAAACAACACTCATAGAAATCAATGAACAATTCATTTATAAAGTTCCAACCAGTGTTTTGGTTGACCTTGCAAAAAGCTCCTAGAATCTAAAAAATACACTCAATTTGTTAGAGAGGTTGAAATTATCAAAACAAGCGGAAGACTGCAGTGAGCCTACCTGAAATCAGTTACGTTAAATTGTGGAATGGTCCCCTTGACCGGAAAAACCTTGAAAGAAGAAAATGTGCATTATGGGGGAGTAGGGCAATGAATATTAGGCAGCATGAAAATTGCTTTTCACCTTATGACAAACAGAAACATTATTTTTACGTTTATTCAGTCCCTTGTGCTTGCTCTCATTTAATATGCTTAATATTATAACGTGCTGGCTATGATCTTAGTAAAGCATTTACATTGCTAAGGATTCTGGTGAGCATGTGGTAGTTCTGACACAAGTTCGGAAGATTGTTCCAAAAATGGAACAAAAACTTTCACTTGACATAATTCCTTTGCACGTCGCACCAGAGACTTGTGAAATACATAATTACATTCGGCAGTGTTTCTCCTTTAGACAAATAACATTTATCATGAAGTTATTTTGTGCTGTGACAGCATTATTCAGCAAACGGAGGTCACTCAAATGTGAAGAAATTTGACATTTTTAAGCTGCCGTTGGAAAAAAAGAAAAAAAATTGGAAAAAGAAAAAAAACATGCTTCCATTAACGGGAACTATCATACAAATCAAAACTGAGATCATACAATGAAGTGAAAGCGAGCGTTGATCATGAAAAGGTCATGTTCCAAAAATGGAACAGTGATCATTAATGGGTTAATGTTAAGCTCGAAACAGACTACAGAATGCTGAAATTAAATGTACTGTGGGCATACATTGATAAATATTGGTGCTTTGTTTGAACAAAGCAATATCAGAAAGTTGGAAAACACGAATTAAAGCAAATGCACTAAACGATAATTTTAATAATATTTTATGCAAGCCTTTTTCCATTACCTGAACCAATGCAGCAAGAAATGATCAATCATATTTCGTAGTGGACTAGGATTCCAGAAGCACCAAAATTGGTTGTTTCAAAGTTTCTGAATTTCAAAATGACTTTTCACTTAGCTTTTGCGACCTACTTCATTGATAATTGAAAAGTCAATCTAATTTGGATTCATTACTCCAAAATAATTAAGTGCAACTATTGCTTGATGTTGGATATGTTTCCAAGATCAATTCGTTTTTCGTAAAAACTATGAGGTTAATAACTACAAAATTTTTGATTCGGCACACGTTTGAAAGTGAACAACTGTTGCCTAATTTGAATCCAATTTGATTTTTCATTTCACAAGTCAAAATTAGGAAGCCAGAAACATTGTTTTATGATGTGAACTTAACAAGATGACTAAATTTATTGTAAAAAAGTTTTGATGTGACAAGTTAAATGTAAAATAACAATCAGTTGCCGCATCGGGGATGGTGATAAATTGACGTAATTTTGAAGTCAGAATTACTTGAATGTAAGTAATGTCGAATTTGCTTCAAAACCTCTACGAAAGAGGATGTTCGGTTTGGTGAAGTTCAACAGCAATCAAGGGGAAGTGTACAGCCACTGAGTGCTCAGTCAGGAAAACACGAGAATAACAAGCCATACTCATTTTGGAATGTGTCTCAGAGACGATACATATATTTCAAAATATCGATTGAAAAGCTATGTTTGTTATCTCAGCTAAATGACTTCTATAAACATTCCTACCACACGATTGGCAATTATCTCCAAATTTCACCGATTTTGTGCTAGTGAATTGATCATTTGTGCAAGGAGGTAAGCCAGCCATGCTTGTATTTTCTGTTCAGGGCCTCCAAGAGAAATCATTTTAAGCGGAACAAGACCAATTTGGTTCCCGTAAGACTTGAAAATTTTGTTTTGAAATAAATGAAAATTGGGCTAATTAATGTGTGCTAAACTTCAACGAGAAGTGCTCGTTTATTGATCATATGAAACATTATGTTGAAACATAACGGCATTCAAATAATGTGACAAGATTGCCATTTTTTAAACATGACTTTTAAATCATCATAGTAAAATCTTTTAAGGAAGAAATTCAAAAGAAAATCATTAAACTACTATGTAAGAGCTTTTCAGGCTTTTTTATCCGCGAAATTTCTCATGGCACTATCAAAAATAACCTATCTGGAAATTCTAGACTCAATGCTTAACAATCAGCAAAATGCACAGCACACCACCATTGTGAACCACAAGCACTTGCGTCCTGCACTGCAGTTACTTGTTAATTATAAACTTTTAGTTACCTTACACATATGTGCAACATTCGAGGAATATTGTTGTTAGATTAGATTTACTGTGAACTGGCATGTTTCCATTCAAATTTCACTTAAGTATCTTTTAGTTTGAAACTCTTGTTTTATTGGAGAGTGTTTTGTATTAGAGATTTGTTTGAAAATGAAAGATGTAAAGCAAAACTCAGTTCAGTGAACACGCTGGGACAGCAATCGTGAATGTCTTGAATTCGACAAAGTAGGTAAACATTCATGTTCAACAAAAATATTCCTGATGATAATTATCAATGCATCATATAAAAAAAATGCACTGCCAGCAACTCACATTAAAATTCATCACTTTAGTTTACCTAATCCCATAGGCTAAACTAGTTCATCACCGGGATTTATTTTGTTACATCATTCCTAGTTTGTTAGTAACAAACACTCAAATATTCTTTCAATCTCGGGCCACTCCGTCTTTGTTGGACCCTGGAACAATGTACCTGCTGGACCCGCCTCTCATAGGTACAGGT
>JGI24159J19872_10009699_pt1 | contig 12620 bp, 5 predicted proteins | sample Ectturendosymbi4_FD_19872 | JGI IMG/M metagenome (IMG submission 19872)
CAGAGTGCATAAATATACTTCTGGGTTAACCTTAACACCTAAGGCTGAATCATTTTGCAGTTGCAAATGCAGAAAATTCATAGGTCAAAATAAAGCCAAAAACTTGTAAATTATGAAGTCAAAATTTTAAGTTTTTAGGTCAAAAAATTGGTTGCCCTAGTTATGACATGTTGCCCACAACACTTTCTTTGCATGAGGTTGTCATTGTAGCTTTTTTTTTCTCTACTTACAAGCATTTGGTCCTAGATGTAATAACAGTTAATTACAAAATTCTGCATGTTCGTTGCAAACTAACAATGCTATAATGAAAGCAGGTAGCAATACGACTGCACACAACTGTGCTTCGCACATGCTTAACACATTGGCTGCCGGTCTACGAATATATTATACTTGGAAATCGGAGAAAAACCAGGGATATTTCGGTTGACTTACCAACCGCATAGCTCCTCAGCCGATTGTGCTATAGAGCTGTTAAAATTCGAACCCTCAAAAGAGTTGGCAAGTCTTCGAGACTGCAATGAAAAAAAATATTTGCTTTTGGGTTTCGTTTTTTTTTGTGAATGATGTCATGAGGTAGGTTTTTAGCCATTTTTGCTGCTGGTACCTGACCTGGGCCCAACCGCTAGACGGAAGTATTTTGCTGAAGTTTTCATTTGGAAACTAGGCTAGAACCCATGTCTTTTGAGACCTCGATCAACTTTCTGGAGTTTCTGGTTCAGAAGTTGTGATCTAAAATTAAAAAACAAAGCAATTATCTAAATAGTAGTGGATTAATTACTCTGTTTGTTTATTTTAGATCATAACTTTTGAACCACAAACCCCAGCAAGTTGATCAAAGTATCAAAAGACTTGGATTTTAGTCTAGTTTCCAATAAAAGCTTGAGTGAAATACTACCATCTAGCAGTTTGGGTCTTGGGACAAATGAAGTGGGCCAAAAAGGCTTAAAAAACTCCACTTATGACGTCACTCACAAAAAACTCCAAACCCAAGACCAAAAATGTTATTTTCATTGCAGATGTGAAGACTTGCCAAATCTTTTGAGGGTTTGAACAGCTCTCTAGCACAATCATCAGCAGAGATATTCCCATGCAAAAACACGTGCAAACTGCTGGATTTTAATCTTAGCCTAATGTAAGGTGTTAACCAATATAAATTTATGTTGTAGTGCAATGTGAATTGGTCAAGCCTGTGTGGAAAGCACAGCATTGCGTTAGCACAACCAAACCCACATATAGTTTTCAAACAAGTATAGTGAAGCCTAGTTTTTTACAGTCATAGACCGAAATGATTTTGAAATGACCAAAAAAAATTAAGTCATTGCGGTCAGGATGTCTGAAAATACAGGCTAAAAAACACTGTTACGGCGAGTTTTAATACAACTGCAAGACAAATGACTGAAATGTTTGTGGCCAAAATCTCATAGCAAAAACGACCAAAATGTCTCAGCTAAAAAAAAACAGAGTGAAACCATCCATTGTTGTCACTAAACGTGTGTGATCATGCCACAACCCATGGGGTTTTCTCAAAAAGAAGATAAAAATGAGGCTATCTTTGAAGTAATGGTATTACCGCTTATCACTCAAACTGTGTTTCATGCATTTTGCTGTCTTGAAGAGAAATGTTGGACTGTCACTCAAACTTTTACATCAATACTTCAGTTTCTTGAATAAATTTTTCAAATTCTATTCAATGAACCTGATTATGCAATTACCCTGGAATATTTTCTTATAATAGTAAACTAGTAATAGTAGTTTATTGGAAATAAGGGGATAATATACTTACGTTTCCAAAATAAACAGTCTGCCAAGACACCAAAAAAAAACAGAATGGTTATCCTGTCAGGTGTCTTTGGAAAAGCTAACAATATAACACATGCAGCAAATGATAATGCCATGCAAAAAAGGACAACAAGCGATGCAGTCAAAGGTTGTTTACAGGATGACCCACACAGTTGCCCAGGAGATGCCAGGTCACAACCGGTTTCATTTGCTGGGTGCATCAGTTCCGTGAGTAACTGGGCTAGATGCGGCATATATAAACCCTGTCCAAATGAACATCCATCCAGGTTACCATAGCCCTTTCGCATCCATGCAAACATAAGCTCAAAAGCAGTTTGTGTAGGATGTTGGAATCACAGCAGCAAAGCTGGATAGGTTTTTCTTAGCAAATTAAAGGCTATCTTTGGGATTCACGATCCTTGTGGTACAAATAGATTATGCAGTTATCTGGTCGCATGCAATTAACCAGATTTGTCAGTAGCAGCAAAATTAGGATATGTGTTCAGCACTTTGAACAACACTTAAAAAAACATGAACACGATATATACTAGTGCATAAACTTACTCTGAATAACTTTTTGCAGCAGAAATTGATTCTCCACTACATTTACAATCACTTTCCTCTGATTCCCAGCTGAAAACCATGTGATTATTCTCTTTCTGACGTCTTTCTATGCGATATTTCAGTTGTTCTTGATAGATTGTTTCACAAAAATCTTTCCTTGGTAGTGCAAAAGAACATTGATACTCAGATTTTCTCACTCGAAGTTTCATNGTGAGAATATACCCCAGTAAAATTTTTGTTTANTCAATATACCTAGTAACAACACAATAACTGATATTATATACATAAATAATATTGAAAAATGGTCCATTCTATGTCAACTGTCCTAGCCAGTTAACCCACGATCTCAGATTTTCTCAAATTCCATAAGCAAATAGAAATTCTCATGCTGATCCCAAAAAACTGAATTTTTTTGAAATTGGCTAAGGTTTTGGAAAGTTATGTACCATACAAAATGACTACTTTTTGTGGTCAATGAACCATAACGACTAGCAAGAAAATCATCAACTACCTTTCACACTGTAATCATCAAATTGTTGCAAAAACTTGACAAACAAAAGGTTGTTTCAAATATCTTTACTTCACTTGTCAAGAAAATTTTTTGAAAATTTATGTGCTTACCCCAATTTTGGGGTAAAGAAAATGAGTGGTCATCAAAATCACTCATGCATGACATAAATTTTGAATGGTGAACTTGACGAGCACACATGCTGTTGGCATGTGCAATACATCATCTGAAAGCTCTCATTGAGGAGATTGTAATCTCAAAATATCTTCATTGCCTATTTTATAAATTATCCCCGAAGATATTTCTGGGGATTTCCCTAATTTTTTTGCCTTTTTTGGCCATAACTTTTGAACCAGAAATGCTAGAAGGCTAATCAAACCCTCTAAAGACTAATACTACAACCTGGTTTCCAACAAAATTTCGAGTCAAAAAATTGGCTCTTGGCGTTGGCGCCCGGCTTTCACCATGGTGCCTTCTGTTTTGGTAGTAGTGGTTGTGCACTTTTCTTTTGTGTTCAGATTTACGGTTTAGGGTTATGGTAGGTTTACAATAGTATGTTTCTACCAAGCATAGTGAAGTCTATTGCACACTCATCATGTGTCACTGACATGTGTGTCACATTGTAAGTGGTGGACGAATAAGTTTTAAAAAATGATGCTCTGCTGGCTGACCTATAGCCACTGCCTTAAAAATTTATTGATCGATTCCTGGCTTGCCCTCACGGTGGAGAGTAGATACTTGAATATAGACATGTGCAAGTTTGAACCATCACAAAATAATGAAAGTAGAGTGCAATCAGCTGATTCCTCAAAAGAAATGCAAACTGACATAAAAGTTTTGAAGGGATTGATGACATGATGTGCAATAATTATAAGATCAAATCAGTACTTCAAAAACTACCTTTTAATTGTGCAACTGGCAAAGACGCCATTTTTGCTGAACACATTTTTTGATGCTGATTCAAGTGTGTGTGATTACCTCAGTAGCTTAATAAAGTGTGTTTAATGCATGGAAAAATTCTTTGCATGCAAACTCTCGTTGTACCTATCTATAAAAGCAAGAATGGGACATAAGTGATGCTGGGAACTGCAGACCTGTTTCTCTTGCGACTATGATCTCCAAATTGTTAGGACACAGCATTTCATCATTTGTGGCCACTACAGACAACCAGTTTAATTTTAAACCACGACTAGGCACTGATATGTACATATTTATACTCAAACCGACCGTGTCATATTATGTAAACAAGGACACACCAGCATTCACAGCTTCCTTGGATGCATCAAAGGCATTTCACAGAACTAACTACAACATGCTGTTTGCTAAACTCATTAAGTGCAAAGTACCCATGGGCATAGTAAGACTGCTGATGAGTTGGTAGACAACAAACCATGTAAGCAAGTGGGCACTGACTTTTCATACCCCTTTACTGTGACCAACCGGGTAATGCAATGGACAGTTCTGAATCCATATTTATTAGTTGTTTAGTTTTTATCTTGATGAACTCTCAACCCAGCCAGGCCAAGCAAAAGTGGGTTGCACTGTGGGAAATATGACTGTGAATCATGTAATGTTTGCTGATGATATGTGTATTTGGACCTATCAGTGGACTTCAAAGTTTTCTGAATATTTGCGATGATTGTTGTGGACACGAATTCACTTTTCATTGCTGCAAAACATTTTCGCATCTTTTTTCCTCAGAAGGTATAAACAACCTGCTCCATCGAATGTTTTTCTAAATGCTGTATATACATGTACAACTTTCTGACCAAATCAACTATCTTGGTGTATTATTAAGTGCCTCATTGAAGGATGACAATGACGTGTAAAGGCAAGTGAAATCTTACTGTGCAGCAGATAAACTTCTAAGAAGCACCTTTGCTAAGTGCCCAACTGCTGTAAAAAAACTTTACTCTGTGCCTATTGCATATGCCAATGTATGCTTGCTAACTGTGAAGCAAATACAGACTAGTATGAAACACATGCAAGTTGCCTACAACAATGCTTACCGAATTATGCATTACATATCCAGAAATATAAAATCACTTCTCTTACTGGTTGTGTTGCATTTGTGATGGGGAATTTTGAGTTTGTTATTTATTTCTGTTTTGTACATTGTCTTTATCAATATGCAGGTCTATTATCATGTCTCATGTTTGTTTGCTAATCAACTTTGAACTGGTTGGAGTTGGTTTACAGTAGGCTCTGAACGGTGACATTGTGTCTTATTAAAAGATTAGCGCCAAACCTAATGTTTCACATTATTTTGAGTTACATTTGTTGAGCGAGTATAATTTATGAATCAAGATAACTGTGAAGATAAATGGTTGAACAAATGTAATGCAAAACTTGCTCATAAATTATTATAAAAATAGGCTGTGTGACTGACAGGATTTTTAACCAATATGCAAAGTAACACTGCACAACAGAGGTGACAATGAAACTTGAAAAAAGAATGAGGGTTCAAAAGGCATTACCTATACATTGCTACAGGGCAAGTGGCAGGCAGCAATACTGGTCAATACACTAAAAGCAACTAAAAAGATAAGAGATAATATCAGATTAAACTTGCACACAGGCTCTGAATATATTTGAAATCTACAGTAGATATCAGATGAAACTATTTATCTGGTGTCATCTTTGTCAATGACACCACCATTTAATATGAAGTCTACTGTAAGTATCAGATAACACCATTTAATTTATAACAGTGGTTTTCAACCTGGGGGGAGCGACACCTATGGGAGTCATTTGCCTATTTCTAGGGGTTATGAAATTTCTGATAAAAATATTCATAATTACTTCTCCATTTTATATTTCATAAATGGAATCATTTTTTGTCTTAACCAAAATAATAGGATCACCTTACGCAAATTATAGCCTACTTTTTCATTCAAAATTGCTTTATGTAAGTATGATTATTACCATTACAAAGTTTTGAGTGTGATTATTACCATTACAGTAGAGAATACTGTTGCTTTGGCCATGCATGGATAACTTTGTGAGGTAGGAATGTGTTGTGTTTGTAAATTAGATATCTGAATGTGGTAGCCTACTTGGGAGTGATTTCAGTTTTCAATGAGTTGGGCTGTGGAATAATTTGTATGCTGCACTGGTCTCTACCACTGATGCTGCCATGTGCATTAATAAATGAGTTTTTGTTCAACATTAGTCATTGTGACTTTCTATTGCAAATACGCAACTGCATTAAATATGCCTGACTAGAAATTTTCGGAAAGGGGTTATTAGGTCAAATTAGGTTGCTGCATGAAAAAGGTTGAAAACCACTGATTTATAACTCAGTTTCCAACCCCTTGTCTTCATAACATGTGGTGCGATAGCACCAGAATCAACAACAGACTGGCTGAAGAAATAGCTGAAAAGTGTAGGGAGTAGGGTCCATCAGCAGCCCTCGACTTTTTTCAAACAACTTCTACATAGTGTTAAAGTGTTGCATTTTGGTAAAAAATGAGACCTATAAATTGTTTTCGCAATTGGTTAATGTCTAGGGGTGCATTGGGACTCCCAAAGTTTGACCCGAGGGGCGAAACTTGCAAATAATAAAATTTCGCCATATCTTAGCAACTACTTGTTGTAGGAACATGATTTTGATGTCTAACACTAGTAAAATACGTACCAGTTATTCATTAAAGCTATCAGAAAGACTTAAAAAGTTAAGCAATTTCCAATTTGCAAATTCTTTATTAGAATAAATCAAAATTATGTGTTTTTTGCAAGAATGTTCAAAACTTTGTTTGTATTCTTTTTCTTGGACAAGTCTTTGGCCCTAGTGGTGCTGCCACTGATGTGTTGGAATTATATTTGTCGAGCCACAAGCCCTTTGAGCTGGTAGTGCCCAATGATGTTTCAAGCACCCAACAAACAAAAAATAGTGTCCCATGTTGTTTCAACACTTTTGTTACCAGGTTACTTAGATCTAAGTATTTGGCGAAAGCAGCTTTTTAGCTTCATTATAGTTTTCTCCTTCACTCTCAGTCAATTCCACAACTCTAGCCTAACCTTGCTGATAGCTTACCTCCTATGTCACATGTCCCAACAAAAGATTTAAAGTAAATGTATGAGGCTGACTGCCATACTTGTGATATGTAAATACTTCATTAAACCAAGATGTATTGTGCGTTGTTGACCCTTCAGTGAAAACCTGAGACTCAGCTCTAACTCAGTGAAAGGTGGAACACACAATCCAGAAAATCTAGCATAACACCCCCAGGAAGCATAGTCAAAACAGAATATTGACTCTAGTCCTGCTATCACTGGGAAATATCATATGTGTGAAATTACGTGATAAATAGATTAGTGTGCAAGATTGTTTCTAAAAAACAAGCAGTGCATGACCTCCAGCGCCCATGCTAAGGCAACACAAAAAATTGATATATATATATATAATCACCAACACGATACATTCGTCATTATTGTATTTCTTCTGTGTCAAGGAGACTTGACACAGCAAAAATTTCTAAATTTTCTGTTCTTGTTGCAATCTTGAATGTTTTCTTTGGTTGCATTTCCCCACTGGTACGAAGTGCTGTTGTAAGAACCTTGTAACAGAATTTTCACAGCAGGTGATTATCTTGAACTTTTTGAGTTTTTTATTGCTTATCTTGAATAGTAAATCATTCCTTTCAAGAGACTAGGAGCAGTCCAGAAAGAAAGATAGGCAGGCAAGATGCTTTATGCAAGTATAATATTTTTTTGCTTGTAACTAAGATCCTGTAATTACCCCAAGGTTTTATCACAGCAAGAGTGCAGCTGCTAAAGATTAGATAGTTTTGTTTGTCACTTAAATTTACTGTGTATGATGGTTTACCAGCAGTTGTACTGCTGATGACCTTACAATGGTTTATGACTTTACAAAGATTTTATCTTGTATCAGCATCAGGCTGTTGACAGCTCAGCTTCAAATAGTGCTGCCAGAGCATTTAGTTGCCATCTTTGTTATCTTACTTCAGAAATGGTTCCATTCACGTTGCTCAGCTGCAAGTTAAATGAGGTGGAGAAGAGTGCATTGGCAGATAGCCTGTTAGCTCTCAAGCCAAAACAATCCCTTTTCTTCAATGCCAAAATAATACTGGATATGGCAGGCCAAGCTTCCCAAAAAATCATTGACAGTTCCACCCTGCTTTGGCAGACATGCTTATCATTACTTCCACAAACAACAATCATTCCTTTCTGGTTGAAGATGTTCTGAACTGGCCAGACCCACCAGTATATCTATCATAATGCTCTTGTCAAAATTGATGCCATTAATGTGATAAATGACTGTGCTGAACGTGGTATTAAAACTCTGATCAGATTTCTTTGCTACATCAAAATTTCGTACAAGTGGCAGAACAGGACAAAAAAATCATCTAAGCTTGCGTCATCCAAGAAATAAGTTCACAGAAAATTGACATCTTTTATCTGTCCAAGTCTTGTGACACAGGAATACAATGGTGACAATTGTATCATGATGATGATTATCAATTTTTTAATTTTCAGCATGGTCATTAGAGGTCCTGCCAAAGGCGTAGCCAACCCAAAACTTTCGTGGACAAATGTTTGACTTCAGGTGAACAACAGCATTTTTGTTTGGGAAGCTGCTTCTCAAAGCACAAAATGACTAGATATGCTAAAAATGTCAGGAACATGCCCCCTGGGCTCTCTCCTAGCTATGCCTATGGGTACTCCACTGCTTCTTTTTTATGAAAATTTTGCACACTCAGCTATTTTTACGTAATTTCAGGCATATATGTTTATTTCACCAAAAGTAGTATTAGCAATACCACCAGGACTTGAAACTAGACCAAGTAGAGTTCAGACAACAAGTGTGAACATTTTTGTAAAAAACACAAAATTTCAATTTATTTTAGCAAAAAATCAGTGTCCAAATGGAAATTGCTTAACTTCATAAGTCTTTCTGATAGCTTCAATTAATTGCTGGTATGTATTTTACTAGGGTTAGACACCAAAATCATGTTCCTCCTCCAAGTAGTTACTAAGTCATGGCCAAATTTCATTATTTGCAAGTTCTGCCCCTCAGGTCAAACTTTGGCAGCCCCGATGCACCCCTAAACATCAACCAATCGTGAAAAAAATTTAGAGGTCTAATTTTTTACTAAAATGCAACACTTTAACTAGGTAGAAGTTGTTTGAAAAAGTTGAGGGCTTTTGATGCACCCTAATAAAGAGCCATATGCGTCTGTCATGACTTATTAGATAAACAAAGCTCAGATTTAGCCTTTCAAAGAGCGCCCTTGCTGCAATTCGAGGCTTTTGAGGAAAACGGAGTAATGTTCACCTCCAGGATCTCAGTGACTTCAGTTAAAATCCTAGTCCCACAATTCTGTAAAGCTGAATTATAGTGTCAATGACATGACGTCAATCATGTTTTTGTGATAAAAGCCAATAAAGTCAAATTTTTTCTGCCTTTAACCAAGTTTCATGCTGATACCATGAGGAATGTCCAAAGTTATTAGGTCAAAAAAAGTCAATTTTCTTGTTAGGTCAATTTTCTTGCAGCATAGTTTTTTTGTCGTTATCGATATTTTATCATAGTTGCAACAACATATATTGACATGTTTTTGTAAGTTTTGTTGAAATTCTGAAATACTAATGAGCTTTTTGTCACTTCTGACGTAACAATGTACAGCCCACTACTGGACGATTGAATATTAAGTAGACTAGGCATGGCAAGAAACTTGGTGTTACAGTACTTGGTTTGGCAAATGCTCAATCCATTATGCATATATAATGTTTTAACTTTGGGATATTCACAGATTTGACTCTACTGCAGTTATTTATATATTTATCAACATATCATGCCTAAGGTTAAACAACCAAATTCTTTAAAAGTTCGAAGTATATTGCTGTTGCGATTAGAAAGCCCAGGCGGTAAGTGCGCAAACCTTCACGCTGTGGCAGAAAGCATCAACAGAGATCATGCACCATGATCACTCTTATTACTTGTTTACGCTATATATATGGGTGTTGTTCTTCGTGCACATCCCGTTCATTGTGAATCGCACATTCAATGCAACATCAATGGAGAAGTTACAACATTGCATGAATATGCTTCTGAGTTTACCTCAACTCCTACGGGTGAATTATTTTGCAAATTTTGTAACTGCTTAGTGAAACAAAGGGTTTATGGTGGGAGCAAATCACTGCAGTGCAAAGCATAAGTAAGGTTCCTTTCATGAAACTGAAAGTAGTCAGGCATTTTTTAAATATGCTCTACCAGATTTTGTAGATAAACTACTGTTTGTTTTATTTCAACAGCACAAACCTAGCGGTTTGTTTTCTAATACTGTATGTGAATATGCTTTGCATTTTGCAATTCAATTGAAAACGCAGAAAATTGATAGATCAAATAACTATGAAGTTAAAATTTTAGTTTTCAGTTAAAAAAAAATTGGTTGCCTTACTCATAAGTTAGGACATTATTATGAATGCATGAAATATTATCCTTTCTAGAAGTAAATACTCTGGTAATTGACTAAACTTCATGTTTTTCCTACATTTATTAGATTACTGTTTACTGTTAAAATTTATATAATCTGTTTATACCTTTGTTTCTTTAACCTCATTTGGTGATGCTATATGCCTGGTTGAACATATATGCAACGATGGCACTCGATCATGGTCCATGGGTAATTCTATCACTAAATTTTTTGCTGCCCTTGCTACATGCTTTTGTTATGAAATGTAATTGTTTATTGCATTGGCCTCTGCCTCATAACCTTAATTGTTGCTTATTTCCCTCAGCTATTGTGCATGCTTCACCTGCTCATCTGTATATACTTTAACTCTTCACCTACTGCTTGCCCACCATCATCTGTGCTATAGTGTTTGTTATATTTGATTTAACATTGGCGCTTCTATGCTATTCTATTACGGGGGGGTTTATTTTGCCATCTGAAATGGTCACATGACAAGGATGATATGCTTGGATGAGCACATTGTCCTTGACAGATGGTGTAAAACCCTAAAGCTACACCCTAAACATTAAAGGTACAATGTAAAGAACAGATGTTCATCAGCACAGATATCGTTAACAGATGAGTGATGGTGCAACCAGAGTGGAAAAAAATCTCGCTTCATAATTAACTAAAGGTAAAGATATAATAAAAAAACGTTTTATCATTTCAATTTTATATAACCCCCTTACGTAATGCTAAAAAGTTGTGATGTTTAGATTTTTTATATTTTCACAACAGTTCAAACCAAAATTTGGGTCCCACTGCAGCAGGTTATCAAGAATAGAAAAATCTTGGCGTGACAGTAATTGTGGCTGAAATTAAGCTTAGGCTAACAACAAATATTATTTTTACTACCGCTGTGATGTCATTGCCCTCTTGAAAATATTGGTTTGCATGACTCCAGAAGCGTCATTTTATATCCACCACCAAGATTCGTTACCGATGGATATCTGTCTTTTACACGGCACCAACCTTAACCTTGTTTTTTGGTTACTTTTCGATCATAGACCAAAAAGTTTTTGAAATGACTGAAAAAGATTAAGTCATTTTGGTCAGAATGTTTGAAAATATAGGCTAAAAACACTGCTATGGCAAGTTTAAACCAACTGTGAGACAAATGACTGGAATGTTTCAGCGAAAAAAAACAACCTTAACCTACACCCTAAACCTAACCTCAAAACCTAAAAGCTATAGTGTAAACCATAAACCAAAAAAGTTATAAAGTTTTTGAAAAGGAAATGTCTAGGTAGCTGGTGACGGCTACGCAAGGTCAACTGCTAGGTAGTCGGTACCCACATGATTTAGCGCATGGTTGGTTCAGTAATGACAAACAGAAAACGAGTTCAGACTTTCTTTATATCATTGTACTAGGGTGAACCATAGATACTGGTAAAGTAATGGTGCTAAAGGTCTCGTCACCACTACGCTCAAGTTTCTGATACACTTTTCTTATGGTGGTCGGATTGCAATGTCAAGCTTAGTATTTTAACAGCTACACTGATAATGATGAGCCAAAGTTGCTAGGTGCAATCTTTTCTTGTGTTTGATTGCTTCCAAGATTTGATGTAACAAGATGTACGCACAATAACTCGACACAACAAAAGAAACAAAGGATTACGCCTAGCAACTTCTTGCTCATTTTCAGTATTAAATGGGCATTTATTTTTACTTTTAGCTTTCAAGCTTTAGCTTTACTTAGGGTTTTTGCTTTACTTGCCAGTTTAGGGTTTCAGGTTTACAATTTTAAGTTAAGGTTTGCAGGTTAGGGTTTTAGGTTTACAGTTGTAGGTTTAAGGTTTAGTGAAAAGGTTTTGCATAATGGGGTAAAATACAGGTTCAGAGTAACATAGGTTAGCCTATTCAGTATTCTTTGGTTTATTGAATTAAGTTGAAAAATACTAGCTCCCATGCATTCTGTTATATTTCAGTTGAATTTATTGCTTTTTGAACAAACAGTTTACATTTCTATATGAAATCCTGAGTCTAAACCGCAATCAACCTATAACTATTCCCTTTAGTTACATGACTATAAATCATTGCTGGCAGGTGATCCCTTCTGTGCACCATGCTAGAGGTTTGGTTTTAATGTTGTTGGCTACTTAGCAGCTCACCCTGCCTAGCTGTTGCTGGCTACTTAGCACTAGACTTGACTTAGGGAAGCTGTTACTGGCCACTCAGACACTGCTTTTAAAATAACTACAGTACATAAAAAGCGTTCCCATGTAGGAAACCAAAAGCAGCACTGGTAAGCGCCAAAACGATAACCACTTGCAAAACAACAATACATGTAT
>JGI24159J19872_10009701_pt1 | contig 12619 bp, 3 predicted proteins | sample Ectturendosymbi4_FD_19872 | JGI IMG/M metagenome (IMG submission 19872)
GTTCGCGCCACATATATGTGTGGTGTTGTTCTTCACGCACATCCCGTTCGTGGTGAATCACACAATCAACGCAACACCACCGGAGAGGTTGCAACAGCACCAAGGTGTCAGTGGACATACGGAAATCTCCCAGAACGCAATACAGACGCTATAAAGTGGCAATGAGGACCACCTGCATCAAAAATGTCAAATTTACGATTATGAAAATAAGGCCAGGTTGGCAATATGTAGCCAACTTATGCTACAGCAAAAACCTAAACTGGGCCGCACAAAATCTTTGGTTGGGCCGAGGGTTGGGCACAGCAGAATTCTATCACCTTTTTCGGACACAGGCATTTCGCACAAGAGCCTTTACTGTTCTTATTAAAATAATGAAATTTTCTATAGCTGCATTTATACTCATACTATGAAATGCAGAACATACATGATTAGGGGGGGGCAAACAATAATTTTGATAAAAATCAAAGTTTGTGCTTGAAACACGTTCTGGCAGCGTGATAGGCACTATTACAGTCAATCATGTTCGCGGTTGTAAATGACCTGAACTGAAGCTCACCGCGTGCTCAAAACAACGCCAGGCTTATTTTTGACTTACAACTTCAGTACCGCATATCCATTTTCATATAACATCATCACAAAATTGACTTTATTCAGCAAGATGGACGATTCAGCACCAGAGCTGTGTTTTCATCGTTACGTGGCTGTTTTTATCATGTCCTCAGCAACGTTGCGCCATGACAAAATGCATTTACTGTAATATCATCTTTTTGTTATAAAGCAAAGTTTGTGGAAATCGTGAAGGAGATATCAAACCACTGTGCCAATATCACTTGGTGCCCTGCCCTTCTCTGAACAACATGTGGCATCCATGCTTGAAAGCAGCAACTTTCAGGACACTATTCAACTCTCAATTGATACCATAAGAACGTACGATAAGACTGTCTGGGACCAATGCCGATTTTTTCATTGCCGATAACCAATGCCGACATCTTTGCATTACTCAAATTACAGTTAAATGACTGCACTATGCGTATTAAACCAAATCTTAAAAGGGAATACCTCAACTGGAAAAATATACGAAAATTTTTCATGAAAATCATAATTTAATAATCAAAAGTTAACACTTCGAAGTCGCGACGAAGAACCGCACACTGAATTGCGCGGAGGCGTGGTCACTAAAACAGTTAAACACCACATCGCAACCCGTGATCTGTTCGCTGTCATTCATCTGCTTGCTGCACGAAAACCAGGGTTGTGGAGCGGGAGCCCAAGCACTTTTGGATGGCTGGAGCCGGCGACTGAAATTTGAGTTCCCGTTCAACAGTCTTAGTTTGTGGGGCAAGCGAGTTGTTTAAATAATACAATGGTCTTTAGTTTTTATTGGACCAAATCGTCCTGGAGCCGGAGCCAAAATATTTAGATGCCTGGAGCTGGAGCCCGAAATTTGAGTTCCGGCTCCACAGCCTTGACGTAAACTCACTAATTCAAATATCGTAGCAGGGCGCTGCGCCGTAAGGAACACGACAGAAATTAGCGCTAACAAATAAGAGTAACATCTTGCGTTTCCACATACTTAAAATAAATTTATATCGTTGTTTTATGGGCAAATATAGCCGATATTATATATGGGCGGAATTTTGCAGATATGATAGATGGGATTGATCGCAATATCGGACGAGCTCTAATTGAGACATTCGAAAACGTCATGCAATTACGGTGATTTGTAAAGCTTTGTACATCAGCAAAATCCAAGCCGTAAAATTAGACGTCACAGTAATCAACAATTATTGTTGAATACAGCCATTATATAGTAATACGAACAACAGGTTTATTAAAACTAAGAAATACATCAAGTACTTTACCTTTGCTTTGCTTCATGTTAAGATTTCGAATGATTGATTCAATACTGACTGCTTTGTGTGGCTTACGAATGCTCTTTTCGTCTGTTGTTTTTACGCTGGGCTTCTTATTTTCGTGAGTTTCGCACGCCTGTACTCCAGTAAAATTTTCACAGCAAGTTTGTTGCGGAATATCACCTGTTACGTTGCTTAAGTTTTCAGTTTTAATCTTGACGTTTTTAGAAGAATGATCTTCAACTTCTGGCTGCTTATTGGAATCGTTCATGCTGGCACTCACTGCTGTTGAAATAGGCGGTTCCGCATTCTGCTCATTTTGTTCTGACGAAGGTGTATCCGAAAAGTTTGTTTTTCCTTGCGACGCAACAGCAGAAGCAATGGTATTAACTGTTGGTGATGGAGCATTTTGTGTTGCAGAATCAGTGTAGCCATTGTCCATGACTTGCATCTTTGCAGAATCCGGTTTACCAACATTGCTGAATGGAGAGACGGCAGCAACAGGATTGCGATGGGTTTGTATGGTTTTCACCTGGGCTTCAGCAAAATTACAAATTTTTAATGGCATAGCAAAATAGCTCTTTGAATTTATGGACTTCCGGGCAGTTTGCTTTGCTTTTGCTGAAATAGGTGGTTCCACCAAAACAATTTTCATGGTATTTGCGTCGATGCACAAGGACTTGGAAGATCTATGCAAAAATACACCTGGTTAAAAATTAATCCAAAAGCAGAGAAATCAAGTATAGATGCAGTAAGCAAAAGCAGCAGATAGAGTTGAAAAACCCTGAACAGCAATATCACAGACAAGAACACACAAGATATGCTCAATTTATTTGCAACCTACAATGNTTGTGATGGATACAGCTCTTGAAGATCTTGGACTGCAACAAATGGTAAACCTGAAAACAATGCACGATAGGTAATTATCTTTTTCAAAAATTGTTTTACGTAGATAGATCTAAGAAAATCTCACCACTTCAAAAAGTTGTTAATGAAGCTCTTACATTTCTTGGTTTACCATGCTGAGATTCAGGGCTAAAAATGGGGAGAGCAAGTTTCTAGTGGGAATTTGTATTTCAGAGATAAACATTTGAAACAAGTGCCATCCAAATATAAACAAGTCAAAGTCACATGGAAAGTAAAACATAGCAAACTGCCACAACTTACCTGTTCCATTCATGCTTTCACCATCTAGTTTAAAGCAAACACAGACCACGCCTACAGTGCTGTTGTAATGACTTAGTTGTAAAATAAATTGATTCCACACATCAATTAAGAACTTTTATTACTTTAAGACTGAAGCACTTACATACAAACTGGAGTAATGGAGTTTAATAACTACTATATTGCTTTTCTAGATTCTGATCACTGAAACCAGACAGTATGACTTACCCTATACACAGTGGCGTAACTAGAGGTTTGAGTCAGGGGAAAAAAAACTAGCTGAAAGGGTCCCACTGGCCCTGCAAGGGGCCACTAGCAACACTCAGAAAAAAAATGAAGAAATGACAGTGAATCCAGATGTCCTGGATGTCTATACTAGCTAAAAAAAACGAAAAAAACATGAAAAATACAAAAAAACAACCTGCTGAAAACCAAAATAGTACTAAAATTTAGTGTCAACTAAAGGGAGGTCAATTTTTACATTTAGCTTGCCAGGGGGGTGCCCCCCTTCTCCCCATTAGTTACACTACTGCCTATGCACTGTCATTGTTGAGTAATGCATATTTTTAGTACAGATATATATATATTTTTTCATAGTCTCTTCATCACTACATTGCTTATCACTAACACATAAAACTGAAATTACTGGTATCCGCTTTTAACTGGAAGTGCAAAAGCAGAGCATGTGACAATCTTAACAAAACTACTATTTTGAAATATGTGATTTTAATGTGATTCAGTAAAAGTAAAATTAAACATTCAGACTGCACAGCTAAAAAAGCTTGAGGGACATCTACAGTTTGGTAAAAGTATCTGCTGCACTACAACAAAGTTGTGTGACTGATCCACAACCACTGAGTGAGTTGTAACAGTGCTTTCAGGAAATAATGTAACCTTAATCAGCCCAACAAGAAAAACTCTGGCTTAGGCCTGCCAACATTTGCTAGCACCCCAAGAATGTAAAAATACAAATCTAAGAAAAACACTAGTATACTATACAAAAACACCAATATAGTCTACTCTTATCGAACAATAAAGTGGCCTTTTTAATGATATTCCACAAAATTTCCAAATCAGACATGGAGTGTTTGGATCAGGCAAGTGAAAAAAACACAAGAGCCATTTTTTACTGGAAACACCCCTGTATAGCTGGTTCACAATTTTGCCAGGTCATTGTCATAGTCTCAGAATCAACACGTCATCGTCATCAGTAAGAGCAGTTCACTCTTGGAAACAGTAGTCTCTCAGTCATTTGTGTATGATGTTACACCAAAACTAACAAATCAACTGACTTCCTGTGGTTGTTAATTTGTTTGTTGCAAGAGCTAGACCAAATGCAAATAGCATGCACTTGACATTGGTTTGCAAAACAAAAATCACAAAACCATACATTGTTACATTTGCTATCATCACTTGAGGGTAAGAATTACTGTGACCAACCCTAGCTCATACCATGATGTCATAGCTCTGCATTCCCATGCCGGCAAACATTACACAGTTGTTTATGCCAACCTGAACAACATGCTAACTACTGGTAAGGCAAGTCTTGCTAAAAATTTCCTAAATATTTTTAAATCAATCTATATCAAGAAGCTTTAATACAGTTAGACTAAAAATTTTTTACAAATCTATACCATCTCTCATCAACAACGAACTCTTGCACTGCTGGCCTACTTAAACATATTTGCGTACTATGCCTACTTGATCACTGTTTCAAATTAAACATTAATACATATTGCAGTTTTCAGAAGGTTGCTTTAAGAAACAACTTATTTTGCAATATGCTCCAGATCAGCAGTTCCTAAACAGGGGGTGCGACCCCTGGGGGGCACGAGCCCTTATGTGCCCTACAACATGGACAGTTTGATCATGAAATTCACCAAGAAATACATTCGTTGAAGAAATACATTTTACAGCTTATTTAAAGTCAGGGAGGCTTGAAATAAGGGACAATTACTTAAGGGAAGTGTGGTAGAAAAAAGGTTAAGAACCACTGCTCCAGATGGACTAATTTCCAAAGAACACTTCCAAACACAAGTGAGCCATTTGAACCACTAGAGCACATCAGAAGAACTCATCAGTTTCTTCCCCAGGGCTCCTATGCAATTTTGAATGCAAATTTCCATACTTTTTCAAGACCTTTTCCAGACCTTTTCTGGACATAACTTTTCTAAATGACATACCTAGGTCAGATTCAGGCACTATATAATAGTTAACAGTAAAATCATCAATCTTGGAATTAAAATTATGCAAATGCATTTCAAAATAACAAGTCTACTTTTCCACACTAATAGGAAAAAATTTTCCAGACTTTTCCAGGCTGAAAATTGACCAAAATTTTTCCATACTTTTTCAAACTCCATAGGAACCCTGCTTCCCTCATGTGATATTCTGGTTGGCAATGCTAAGAAAACTGTTAGCTTTCCCCTGAGTCGTGACTGGCTAGGTCGGCCAAATCCTCAAGAAACTGCAAACAGTAATGCAAACATGAGAACTCTACCATGATCACTGCAAAACTAACAGACCAAATCTGCAACCAAAAACTGACTATAATATCATACAGTCGATGCGATATCTCCAAACTACGGCCCACAGGCCAGTTTTAGCCCATTTCATCTGGCCCACGAAGGTGTTTTATCCAGCCACAAAGATACACTGTCAAAATTGAAAAAAATATTTACAAAAAAGTTGTTGTTTTGGTAGAATATAACATACCCTGAAACAATTACGTATGCAAGATGTCTGACTCTTGAATTGTTGTGTAATAGCTTGTGTTGCCCTCAGACAAAAAAATTGAGACCCCTGATCTAGATAGACCATCAACATATCAAAAACATCACAAGCAAAATTAGACAACTTCCAGGATACAACACATCACAAATGGCAAACTGCTTGAGAAATTGAACTTGAATGCACAACATGTATAAGAAGCAATGGAGAAAGGAGCTTCGTCTTGGCTCTCAGCAATGCCAATCAAAGCTATTATTGGGTATGCCTTAAATCAGGGATCTGCCAACTTTTGTTATGATGGCCCAAACCACCCTTTCAGTCATAAAGGGTACATTCATATTTTTGTAGGCCAAATTTTGAACTTATGCTGTATTCAGTTACTTGTTGCATGCAATGCTATGCTGATGTCACAAACTGTATGATGACAAAAATAGTGCTTTGGCAATGCCAAAAAATCAATGTTCCATAGTAGATACAATAGCCTAAATTTTAGCCCCAACAACTGGCGCCAGTCTGTAGCTCTTGCATATCATTCAGCCCACAACAGAAAGTGCTGCACAGCCCAAATAAGTGCTGAATGGTCCACAGTTGGGCTGAAGTTGTTTGGCGACCACACTTAAATTTACAAGAATTGAGGGATGCCATCTGCATGAGATATTGGTAGGCAATAAATGGCACCCCTATATGCAAATTGGGCAGATACATATCAATATGACAAAGTTCAGTGAGAGACTACAAGCACAGGTTATGAGAGAGATCCGCTAGACTGCTGATAGAACACATACTTCTTAAGATCTCAAGACAAGTTTTGAAAGAAAATGTAGGGCTATGAAACAGCTGCGGGAAATCATTCTTTGACGTGAGGATACTTTTTAAACCACACACCTCAGTTTGGCTTTTTGCGTTATGCTACACATTGATTGATGCTATGGGGTCTGAATTGCATTTTTGTGATTATGAGCTGAACCACTTTGTTTGGGAATTTATGACTGCAAGTTTTTTTTAAGGAAAATGTTAGGTACCCAGTGTGGATCTGTAGGGACCCGATTTCCCTGATTCTAGGGACCCGGTTTTCTCTAAATCTAGGGACACAATGATAATTTTGATAATGCACAGCTAGGTTAAGGCTGCTTTAATTAAAAGAGCTCTGTTAAAGTGTCAAATGCATTGTTAAAGTATTTTTGTAGCAAAACCTTTGTGTACCAAATACAATCTGAAGTAATAACCAGTGCAAACATTTTACGTTAACAATAACATGCAGTAATACGACCAAATAGAGCAGTGGCTTAGGGCACACCTGAGAAAGACTGTTACTAGGTCAGTGAAAAACGGTTTAAAGTCATACTGCATCAGCGTAACTAACTGCCAACAAGTACTATACATCAGTATGACACGCAAATGAGTGTAAACTCTATTCAGTTTACCTTTCACTGAACTTTAATAAAATTAAACCTTGCAAACCAACTCAACAACACAATCGTTCTGCACCACGTTTCACTGGAAGCGAGGCGCTGAACTAGTAGATAGGCAGATAGTTCTGACTATTGCATTCATATGATTAAACGCCTCACGACTCATAGGCCTACCTCACGAAATCACCAGATTTCAACTAACCAATGAGATACGCGACGTGTTTACTGAGTCACCACTGCGCAGTGAGAAAAAAAGGTGCCTCTTCACCCTCATTCGTGATCAGAGAAGAGAACGAAATGCCGCCATTTTATTCAGGGCAAGACGCGTCACAGCAACGCGAACAGCAGTCACTAGCGCTGATCGTCGGCTGATGGTGAACCAGTAACCACGCAGGCCGCATTCAATGTTGTTGCATCGTTGCGCAGGCTATGGGTTTACAGCAAGACCTGGCTAATTTGCACCACGACGGTATGAATGATGATGTTACAGCTGTTAATTTAAGTGGATGGACTACTAGCACTAGAAAGTCTACAGTGGAACACGCTTAGGCTTAGTATTGAAAGTTAGTTGTTGCAAACAAAAGACAACCACAAACATTACCTTCGCACCTCTGAAGGATTGCTTTTCTTCGGCAGGCTTTTCCAAGTTTCCTGTTTTGTCAGACGCAATTGGCGCGAAAGCTGAGCATGACAGCACACAGGCTAGCTGATGAGATTTACAGCGCCCTAATGAAGTCGAAAGCACTGGTAAGAAAATTAAGTCACGCTAAGCAGAATCAAGTTACGTAAGCACAGGTGCTGTAGTCACTCGCTGGCCGTACCGTTTGGAGCGATAGCATCTGTAGAGGAAATGCGTAGGTTAGCCCATTGTGTGGGCTACGTAATAGACTTACCTTATAACTCACGAAGCCCAGCATCGCAGATGGCACAGTGAAACAATGCAAGTGACCGCCATTGGCTTTCGTGTACAGTAGAATGATTTTCCACTGCGTGAAGTTAGTAGGTGCTAAACAAGTCTCCCCTGTAACGCGTTAAGTTGTTTTTTTGCAGTTTTCACATCAAAAACTAAATCTTTAAAGCATCGCATCTTAAGGTCTCAGTAACCAAATCATGCACCAGCAAACTAGCTGCTAAACCAAACGTACAGTTTTTCTGGAGTCCCCTCTGTACCTGCTAGTACGCACTAAAAGAGTTAAGCTCGCCTCACTTTTCAGGGTTAGCCTATACGTTAATCTTCTACTTCAGTTACTACCGGCTAAATAGTACTGTTGGTTGATCAAGCACTACCAAAGCTGGTAGGCTCAGGCTGGATTTGGTCGGGCTGGAGTCATACCGAAGACTTGAAAAGCGGTACTTGCGGCCTGTCCAGCCTCGTGGTCGGCGCTGATAGGCAGTGCTACTATTGGCTCGTCACCAGATCAGCATGATTAACTGCGAAAGCAGCCCCGTGGCCAACAGCGGAAATGGGAGCCGCAAATCACTAGTAGGACTGCAAAAGCAGTAGCCTACAAAAATCGAGCATAAACGAAACTGAACTGAGCTTCACGTGTTGATTATGTTAGCACTTGTTACCATTCACTATTATTAACACAAAATAGGTCATATAACATTTGCCGCTTAAAATACCGTTTGATGCCCATGTATATGTTTATGATAAATATTCGTACATAGGCCTACCCCAAAAAACAATGATTTTGCGTATGTTGGTGTAGCCTACGCGTGTCTACTGTGCCATTTCGTTCTTGAAGTTTATCCGTAAACCATGCGTCAGCTACATTAAATTAGACTTGCATCCCGAAGCGCAAATGGTGCAATTCAACCAGGTGATCATGAGAACATTGGCTGTCCCCTTGTTCTTTTAACATTGAATGTAACGGTTGGTTTGTAATTTGTTTGCTGGTCGTTTCGTCAATCTCCTATTTGACAACTCTAGGGGAGGACGAGGCAAACAGGACAATTACAGAAAAAAACGTTATTTTTGCGACCGCATTAAGCGGATTTTGTTGATTGTTTTTTAATGTAAAGGTGTAGCCTAGTTGGTAACCATAATCAGTAGGCACATCGAACATAAAATTCTTTTGTATTGGCACAAATCACAAATGAGTTTTTTCAAAAATGGCCCGCTTTGCCTTACCCACAAGACAAAGTGAGACATGTCATTCGCTCCAGTACTTGCCAAATCATTAAAAATGCATTTGTCAATAAGTTTTTATATTTCAAAAGTACTTTTTACAAAAGTTTCACGCACTCCATCAAATCTTTCTAGTGGAATTTGGCACACCAGCTGCGTCTACTTAAGCAAACCAATGAAAACGGCAAGCCTGGATTGACTTTAAACCAGCCGCACGAGCTATTCANGTGGTCTTAAATCCGAGTGATGTGTCAGAAATTCTTCCATTCAATACCAGCTTGCTCTTTATTTGCATATTTTCCCCTTTCGCTCTTTGTCTAGCAATTAGGAACCATTGCGAAATGAAATATTTGCAACTTGAAAGCTACAATCGAAGATCATGACAGTAGGCATATAATAAAAAGGTTTCATGGTGAAAAGCAATTTCATACCAGCTAGTCTAATCATAAGAATCACAAATGATAGTCTGGAGCAGCTATGTTCAACCGATATTGCTCTTGCAAAAAAGATGTTACTATCTTCACCAAAGCCGCACACTAAATGACATGTCTATGAAGGCCGTATATCGAAAGACTTAAAGCTATGCACTGAAAGCGTTCGAACCTTAACTGCGGTGGTAACGACAACTTGGCACCTCTAGCCACTCCGTCAGTGTGACTTGACTTTTTAGGCAACGTTAGTGCCAGTGGAACAAGGGTAGAGATAAGAAAACTAGTAAAACTTTTTGCACCAAGGTGTCAATGGGCATATGGAAATCTCTCGCAACGTAATACCGACGTGATGTAGTGGCACTGAGGACCTCCTGCATCAAAAATGTCAAATTTATGATTATCAAAACAAGCAGAGGTTGTCAGTGTGCAGACTAATCATACTACTGCGAAAACCCAAACTGGGCCGCGGTTGGACGTAGCTGGTCTAGAGGTTGGTCCTACTTCACCCCTGACCTATAACCTCAAAATGCCCCAAAGCAAAGCTTTCAGAAAATAACATCCTATCTTAAACCCAAAAAGTCGAAGCAAATAATTTTGCTACTAGCAAGAGCTTAACACTTTCCGAGGTAAAACCCAAACAAACAAAATCTTTCGTGTAACAACTTGGAATTGTTTGTAAACCATGCTTATGACAAAATACGCGAGAAAGACGTTTTTCTCCACTAATTCANGTTTTGTAGCCTGCGCAACAGAACCTGTAAAAAAACTGGCTCCGTCTCTGTTTGGCTAGGTAATTCCAATTTACCATTCCCGCTAAGGAAATACTGCTGGGCCTAATATGCAAACCTGGTAGTAGTCAGAATTTGTAGATTAGTAAATGGTACAGTGCTGTTTAGACATGTGTCATTAGCTTGCAGTTGTTGGGAGGACAAATAGCACGTGAGGGGCTGCACATTCATAATTGCAATGCAAGCTTACAGTGAAGGAAAATTTGTTTGAGAAACATGAAGTGAAAGATACATTCTGCAAAGTCCTTGCTCAAACTCCTTTTGATTTTCAATATGACTGAAAGAGCGCATCGTAGTTCCAATTACCCAATGACGTCAAAAGTCATCATATTTCCAAAACTCCACCAACAATTCCCGGAAGTACAAGAAATACAATTTTCACTTCACGTTAAAGCATTAAACATGAATTAGAGTGGCCGGCACCACTAGTAAGCCCGCGCTTGTGTAACACAGTAGGCCACCGACAGTATACAAGGAAAGTTTTCATTGGATTATGGAATTCCCTTTTCACAACTTCGGATCACTATATGTAAGCACCACGACAGAACGCATCCACGAAACCAGTTCAGTTTTTCTACAGGTTAATGTAACTTGTATGATTAGATGCAAGTGCCTAAGCCAATGATTCCCAACATGGGGCGTACGCCCCACAGGGGAAAGTTTGATTTTTAAAGGGGCACTGACCGGATATGTGTGCAAATTTTTCGAACTAATTTTAACGTACTTCAGGTTGGTAAGCATATTGTGTTTTTGATGTAGACTATGTTTAGAATCTTTATATGACCACATGGGGCGATCAGGATTTTAGACGCGACAAAGTGGGCCATAGGCAAAAAAGGTTGGGAACAACTGGTCTACACCTACCTGAATGCGCCAAACAAAATTCGCTGCACTGATCCTTTGGGTTAGTGGTACTGACGTTGATGCGGAGGGCGAGTGATAACTGACTTACACAACCTAATTTTCCTCGGTTTATGCCAATAGCGTAGGACAAAAGATCCGTCTACTAGTTTTGGTGCGAATAATCCTGTCCAGTGGCGTACCCAGAAAGTTTTCATGGGGATTTCATTCGGTGGGATATGGTNGTCATTTGCATTTGGTGTGCGCTGTTTGTGACGTCACAATTTGATGTCATGTTTCCAANCCAATGTTTTGGCGAAGTTGTCGACATAATATGCATATTCTTCTNCACCAGGCCTGCACAACTGAGAAAGCTCGAAGGGCCAAATATTCAACACCAATTTGCCACGAGCCGCAAAAGTCTATTTCATTTGGATGTAGAGATTTGGTTGTAGTATGGAAGAGATTCTGGAACGACATTTACTCGATGTCGAGCTTGTGCAAGATTTCGTACAATTGAGAAAGCTCCCGCGGGCCGTATGTTGTGCAGGCCTGTTCTACACGCACCACCCTTAGTTTATAAACTATCAGCGCTCCAAGTTAGGATATCGGAGGAAAATAATCTCAACGCTACGACACACCAGTTCATAACTGCAAAAACATCAGGCTTCGCGTTGAAACAGCGGAGTAAAACACACTCATCACCAGTGGCGGCTCGTCTAGACGGGCTGCAGCCCTCCCTGAAAAATGTAAGGCAAAAGATTCCGCCAAACTCGCCTAAAGTTTGGATTTAGTTACGAAAATTTCACAACACAATCATTTTCGGTACTTCTGACACCATTTTGGCTCAACGTTTCCTAGGAATCCAACGAAACCAATGTTTCGCTCTTTTCCAACGACGCCGCTTATGCGATGACGTTTTCAGCGCACTTGCCGATGAATTTGGCGATTTCGGGGCTGTCATCGGCACAGCCCTAAAGGAAAGAAACCAAACATTTGGCTGCAAAAAAGATGGTGGTGCATCCTCCTATCGCAAAGCGTTTTTGATATTTTGACAATGAATTTANAAAAAAAGGAGGACATATGATCTTGACAGTTTTTACTACCCGAATTTCTTGGGTACTAAATTTTATACTTAAGTTTAATAATGCTTTTACTAGTACTTTGGCGATATTGGCGGCATTGGATTCAAATCTGGTCGCCAAGCTCGGGCTGCGAAAATACAGCCCTTCGTTTATCTGCACCAGTACAGCTTGCAACAGTAGGCGAA
>JGI24159J19872_10009702_pt1 | contig 12618 bp, 7 predicted proteins | sample Ectturendosymbi4_FD_19872 | JGI IMG/M metagenome (IMG submission 19872)
CCCGCGAAAGTTTTTATCAGAGCCCGCGAGAGCTTTCTCAAGTGTAGAAAATGTTGCAGAAGCTCCACCTCGAAGAAGTAGGCTAATTGTCTTTCCATAATTTCGTCCATACTACAACGAAATCTCTCTTTGCTGCCCGCAAATTTATGCTGATAATTTGGCCCTTAGGGCTTTTTGAGTTGTGCAGGACCGGGTTGTGCAATACACTCAGAAGCCTTGTGCTTCTGCCAAAAATAAAGCTCAAACGATGAAGAAGAATTAATGTTTCCTGTCTGAACTTGAACTTTGGAAGATATTCATATAATAGTCAAGCTACCTGCCATTTGTGGTGACCATGCTGCTCAGAATCATGCTGTGCATGTTGAATTCATGAAAAAAGTATCAGCACTAATGTGTGTTTCACTTTATGTGTTAAAGGTCTGTAAAAATAATGTATGTACTCCATCCCCAGACTTTCTTATTGTTACTTGAGCATGTACTCTCCATTGTGGAGGCAAGCTTAAGCAAGGAATCTATCAGCTAGGAAATTTTTAATAGGAACATAGCAAATTGCATGATAGTCATGGCATCTAATTGGCAAGAAAGACTACGCCCATCAAAATGCGACAAGAAAGAAGACCCACAGGTTTGGGTTTCATCTTTCCCACATCTGCTAACCATAACACAAAAAAATTAAATCCGAAGGGAATGATATCCTACAAAAGACCCACCACATTTGGACAAAAGCAAACGAGCAACAGTGACCTTGCTTTAAACAAGATACGGAAGCAAATCAAAGGCGGTTCAAGGCCGCGTAAGCGCTGTGCATTTTGTGGTTGCCATGGAAAAAAGTAACAAATCCATGGTACCAGCTGTTTCACAATTGCTGACAAAAATATGACTGACCTGCTGAACCAAAACTTGACTTGCCCAAACCTTGGAACTTATGTAGCGACTTGTGTGATATGTCATGAACCGTATATTGGTCAAACTAGCAACAATTGTTCCAGGAGATGGTCAGCGCACCCCAGTAATTAGAACAAACAAAACTTTAGTCGCGACACGCTATTCGAACAGCCTTTACAATCAAGCCACCCCTGCACGAAGCATTCACCGGTACTTTTGTCGAACAACCAAGTTGTCACTCTCTGGATATCTATGAAAATAAATGGCATCATCAACTTGACGCTCAATCTAACATTCAGAAGATGATCCTACCCCAAGTAAAGTAATTCTTGCTATAATTTTTTTTTTGCGTTGCTTGGCACAGCCCGACCTTCCCACAGCTTTGTGTGCTGGCTTTACTCCCAACGAAGCGTGCTGGCTCACACGGCAACGTTTGAAAGCGATTCATCGCAGGTTTTTATGCGAACTCTGGAGAATTCTACCTTCGCATCGTTTGTTAAATCTCTCTAGCGTTCTTCCTATGTTCTTAGTCAAGTGACAACGTGTTAAGTTGATAGGTCTGAAGAGTTTTTAAGCATTGGCGACAACCAATTAGTTTAGTAGTTCTAGTGAAATCATTTAGATAAGTGGAAGTTTTTTCTAATTTTCATAGTCCCAGTTCCTTTTTGTCGCAGCCTGTGATCCTGACGTCAGTCAGTTATAATGTTCTCTTTTCTGAGGTTGTTATGTTTTAGTCATTAGTTAATGTGCTTTCTCTGCTCTTACTTTAGCCCACGGGTCACCAACCTTTTTGAAACTGCGAGCTACTTCCTGTGTACTGATTAATGCGAAGGACTACTAGTTTGATACAAACTTACGAAATAAAAATTTTGCTCAATTTACCTTCAGTTATTTTAGTATTGATATTCGTTAATGTGAAGACATTGATCTTGCTAAGTTATTTTTAGAACAGGCCCGCGGGCGACTTAAATGGTCCTTGCAAGCGACCTGGTGCCCGCGGGCACCACGTTGGTGACCCCTTCTTTAGCCTTTCAACTGTTCATCCGTAAGCTCTCCTTGCAATTTTCAGGACTAGGATGCGTATTTTGCATGAAATTGATTTCTTATTAAATTTTTGCTGATTGATTCGAACTCTCTACCTGTGTGGAGATTAGATGCTTAAATCGTCACAATAAGATAAAAGCACAGCGTAGTCGACAGATTCCTCCAAGTAATGCAGATAACGTTTTGCTACGTAATGTTGCCTGGAATAGGTTCTATAATGGTTACCAATCTTTTCAGAAGCGTTGCTTCTACCAAAAATTTAACTCAAAAGAAGAAGAATATTGGTATCCTGTCATAAGGTTCTAAGTTTGGAGCTTGGAGAAATATTGATAAAACTACCTGCTGTTTGTGGTGACAACGCATCCGGTATCGTACTGCATTATGGTAAATTCACGCAACGTGTTGATATGTCAGCGCCACTCCATTATTTTAGTCAAATGTTCGGTTAAAACAGTCAGAACATTTTTGAGGTCCAGCCGCTACCATGAAATCATATAAATGTAACATGTCTTCATGTCAATATAATACGATTATGTATACGTATACAGAAATCCAGTAGAAGGAATAGTTATTAACGGAAGTTATTGGCGTTATTGTTCTGCTGGTGAGCAGAATTCCCCCGAAGAAACTTATGCACTTAGCGAATGTTTGCTTTTTTGAGAATGAATATTTTAAAGGCTGAGTTACCAGAGTTCTAAATAAATTACAGACTTTGTGAATTAATAGAATAAGTATAAAATCTTGTCAAAATACGAGCAAAGCAAGCATTTAATTTAAAAAGCTTCTCAGTGTTTTCGTTCTTTTCCAATGTTTTGGAATGTTGCAAGTGCGCGAAAATGCGAATTCATTGCGCAAATTGTCTGGTAGTACTGCGCAGTTGCTTTGCTGGAGGGAGGAGTGGCATTTTTGAGTTCTTGCCAGTTTCTTGCATTAGAGTTCCAATGTGGTGGTAGCGAGTCGAAGGCAGAATCGTTGCCAGAAAGTTTTCAATAGGGAGGCTTTGCGGTTCCGCGGGGGACTTTGCGGTTCCGCGGGGGGCTTTGTGTTTGTGCGGGAGGGCTTGACATTATAAAATTAACCAAAACTCCACTGATTTATAGTGTTTCACATTTCAATTTGGTGGGCTTGGATCTTTGTTTGGGGGGGGCTAATCCCACCAAAGCCCCCCCGTGGCGACGGGACTGGTCGAAGGCAGAGTGGTAAAAGAGTTTCATTTATCATAAAAATGCGAAACTTTTCTTTGTGAGGCTCATATTTGTAAACGCTGACTCGCAGCGGTTGGTAGATCCAAACACAGTTGAGAATCCGCACTGATAATTTGCGAAGAGTGGGATAATTTTTCGAATCCCTTCTATTGACCAACGATAAAATGTAAAATGTTTCTCCTGGAATTTATATTAGCTCCAATTGAGTTTTAGCTGTGTTCGCTGAAAATGCCTTAACCTCCACGTTTTGTTGACTTCCAATAAAAGCCAATAATTACTTTCTGGTGGACGAGAATCTCTGCAAACACTCTTTCCTTACTCAACCGTCCTGCATTGTTTTGTACAAATAATTTTGTTTAATTTGCATTATTTCCGGCAAGAAGTGGTTTCATCGCCTTTGCCTGGCCTTGACTCCACTGTTGCCACGATCGACATTGTAATGACAAGCAATTATTAAACAGTAATGGTGAAACAATTAGTTTGAACCAGAAAGAAAACAAGGGCAACTCATTGTGTGCTGCAATACTGCTACACAACAGCTTGATCGACAATAATACAGGTGGCGAGGAGTGAATGCTTTAGAAGAGGGGTTACCAACCTTTTTGAAACTGCGAGCTACTGCTTGTGTACCGGTTAATACGAAGGGCTACTAGTTTGATATACACTTCTGAAATAAAAATTTTGCTCAATTTACCTTCAATTATTTTAGCATTGATATTCGTTAATGTGAAGACATTGATCATGCTGATTTCAGTTTTAGAATAGGCCCGCGGGCGACTTAAATGGTCCTTGCAAGCGACCTGGTGCCCGCGGGCGCCACGTTGGTGGCCCCTGCTTTAGAAGTACGGCTAAAAGCGCTAGATTTTGGAATAAAAAATCTCTGTATGGAGAACTCCTGTGTGAGGCTGAAGAGGTTCAGCCTTCACCAACCAAAGATCCAGATTCGGACTGCGGTCCCCTACTCGAGCAGCACTGTCATATGTTAAAAGTCGATGTCAGTGTTTCGCGGTTTCGAAATTTTTCGTGTGTACGGCAGTTGGGTTGGAAGTGATTTTGTACGCTTTGTCCACAGTTAGTGAAATCTCACAGCTGGCTTGTGAAGAGTCGAGATTTATCGGTAAATATCGGTTAGTATCGGCAAATGTCGGAAATTCTCGCTTGGAGAGTGCATCAAGCTCAATGTAGGTCGTTTTGTAAAAATATTATGTTTTGCCCATGTATTTGCAAAAAAGCGAAAGTAACACAATGCGTTCCATTGCAGTCGGAAGATTCTGGAAATTTGCGAAAACGCGGTGGCGTTTGAACGGAGCCGTCTCAGTGTGGGAGGCAGCACCAGCGAAGCAGAGGGCGAGTTCGTCCGCTTACTCGACACCTGCGAGTCCGTTTGTCGAGTCATTTCATCAAACCCTGTGCAAATTGACGAGCAGGAAAGGACGGCCGTCGAAATTTTGGTAAATTGCGAGTGACAGAGTTGCGGAAGTTGAATCAGGATTCTTGTGTGCGTTTTGTTGAGTATTTCCTGTCTTAGACAACAAAACAACCGACATGCATGAAGCTTAGGTTGGGAAGTATGCATTTCGAGCTTGGCGGTAGCGGGCGGTCATTTTCTGAATTTGCACAGAAACAATTATTTTACTGTGTATCAACAGTAAGCTGTAAGATCCTCAAGCGTAAAATAAAGCTTGAGTAAGATCACTCGCCCCCAGTTTAATGTTGCTGTTCACAAGTGGCCAGACCGCCAGCTTTGTGTTGTAACGTCCTGTGTTCGGCATTGATTTTCATGATACTCGTTTTCGGAAAGTTTTTGCGTTCCTGCAAATAACGATTTACAGCCGAACATTTCGCATACCACGCGGTCCTCCATTTCACTCCCACCTTCTTGACAGGCGCCGAAGCCGGGAGGTCAAACCGAAGAATGGCTTCAGAAAGTTTCCGAGAAGTTGCACTCTAGCGTCACCAGGTACCGGCAGCAGCGGCAGCAGGAAGAGCAGAAGATGTCGCTAGTGAAGTCGAAGTTGCGCGACCTGGTCGGGTCGGTCAAGCAGCTGCTTTCTGGCCACGGAAGGTTGCTCGCCGATGTCAAAGCTCTGCTGAAAACAATGGCGAAGGTGAGCGTGAAGAAGCGTGAACGTCCGCTTTCACGATATGGCAGTTGTTGTTTTGTGAAAAGCAGAGCATTTTTAATGACGCTTTCACGCAGTTGAACAAAAAATTTTCGAACCGCGTTTTTGCTGCAGGAAGAAGATGGCGACGGCGAGTCGAGCGCTGAAGCGCCACCTGGTGTTGGCAGCGTGCGAAAATACATGGAGCGTTACAAGGAGCTGACGTCGACGCTGAACGACACCCTGATGGACGTGCTGCACGGCTGCGACGCCGGGACCATGCTGGACCCTGACCCTCTCATTGAAAGACTCACCGGCATCGTTGGCATGGTGACGGGGTAAGCTCGGCGACTGCTGTGACGTTAATGTGTTGCGAGTTGCTTTTCCGGTGCTTTGTTAATTTTTTGGGTGTTCTTTGCAGTCTGTTGTTAAGATTTTCTTGCTTTGTTCAGCACACTTTGCCTGCTGCTTTCCAGCGAGTTGGTATTTGCGGCAATTGAGGCAAACGTATTTTGCAAACTTAAAAATCTGTTATCTAATCGCCAACCAGGCCCGTAACCAGCTTGGGACACCAGGGGGGGCGAAGGGTTTTCTGAGAGGGTCCGAAATTTTTTAAACTATGTCGAATAGTTTTAAACNTATGTCCAACGTATTTTTCCAAGGGGGAGAAAAAATTTNTAGAGGGGGCGAACTGCGCCCCCCACCCTAGTTGCGGGCCTGTCGCCAACCATATCGAACAAAAATTCCCAGGCATCGGCGTCTCTGCCTTGCTTCTTTCCTCATTTTTCAAGAGAGAATATAATTCACTGATATGTTTTCACTGCATTGCGCCTCATCTCTGTTTGCAGCGTGTACGAAGATCTGGTCGCGTTTGCAAACCCTTACCTGGACAACTCGTCCAATCAGCCCACCTTCGCCACGGCCTTGAAAGTGGGCACCGGCCTGCCCGTCGCCAGCGTCCGCAACAGTCCTGGCCCGAAAAAGACCCCGACCATGGCCGCTGCCAGCGGCTCGCAAGCTGCCGGCACTCCGAACACCCCGCCTCTGGCCTTGGAAGGTGTCAACGTCGCATCAGAATCAGGGGGGCCTGCTTCGGCCAAAAGCGCCCTGCATGCCACGGGCGCTCCCACGCCCAAGAAGAAAGTGCGAGACCCTAAAACCGGAAAAGGTAAGTGACGGAACAATGGTGGAATTATTACGTTGTCCCGCCGTCTGTCGCATGGAGGCGGACCTTGTCATCTTGTCGAAAGGGCAACGACAAAGTTTATGGTTTTGTTACGCACTGAAAGAAGCGTGAAAAGAACCACGTTTTTTGAATGTGGTGGTTGCCAGGTATGGTGGACTTCGCTGCGCTTGACTGTCGATGCAACTGCTGCTCTGCTCAAAGCACCGCGTCCACACGATCTTGTTTTGAATCGTGTTTTTTTTTTTTCTTTTTATTGCGTAGGGCTGCTTCCTCGTCCCTGGTTTAATACACCTAAAGTGATTGATTCGACAAGAATTGTCGCTTATTTGCAAAACAGCACGCCCCCCTTGTAAACTCCTGTCCAAGTTGGCAATTTTCAACCACAGCCAGGGGCGGGTCCAGCTGGTGAGTTTAGGGGGGAGATTTCAGTAATATACGGAAGTCAAGTTCCATTACAGGTTCACTATTGTAGGGGAGATGAAGTATACTTCACAACACTGCTGTGACAAAAGAATGGACGGCAAAATGGCCTTATGTCGCGAATGCTGTTTTCCGAATTGTGCAAAATCATGGTGAAAAGAGTTACTTTTATAGGTTTTAGGGGGGGAGAGATCGCCCTAATCTCCACCCCCTGGACCCGCCCCTGGCCACACATTTATTGAATGTGCAACAAGGGCCCGGGGCTCAGCTGTAATATTATTAACTTACTAATGTGTAAGCGTTTCTAACCGCCTGCGCATCACAAGTACATGTCACACTGTTTTCATCGAGGAGAGGTGTTGCGGTGTTTGATAAAAATAACCGTGCTTAATTTATTCAGTGCATGGTATTTTTTATATTTCCATAAAAAATAGCAATACTTTTTTTCAGTTCATAAAATATTTTTATTTTAGTAAATTATATTTCCCTGGGATTATTTTATTTTAATGAAAATTAAAATTTTAAACAATGCCCTGCGGGAAATTTTTTTGACTTGTATCCTGTTGTGCGAGGTTTTCATGCAGTCGATGCCACCATTGGCTTCCCAAAACGTTAAGAGTTGCACTGGGACACCACCCTTTGCTTCGTCTTTCGTTTTTTCAGTGACGAAAGTCTTAACATCAGTCGGTTGGAATTCGAAATAAAGCTCTCGTTTTCTTCTGTTTCTGCAGCAATCCAAGAGCGCAATTATCACGCGGTGAACGTTTGGAGAAAAGTGAAAGCGAAGTTGGATGGCAGAGAGGCGGACAGTGGAAAGAGGCTGCAGCCCGCCGAACAGGTACGCGCCGGTTGCGGTGTCTGCTTGACTTGGGGACAGATTTACCCCCCGGGTGTCATAGGCCTTGCCGCGTGTAATGGTATGGTGTGTTGCCATGATCGTTGGAAGGGGCAAGAGGGGACTTCGCCTCTCTGGACGTTGAAATTTGATATTTTGCTGTTAATTTTACAGCAGAAAAATGTTTTTCTCTTAGTTTCGGAGTTGGTAAAATGAAATTCCATAACTTTTGGACACCTTGTAGCAAAAATCCTTTTGGCCCCAACCCCACCTGAAGAAACTTTCCGACCATCGCGTGTGTTGCTGCTTGCCTAAGATGAGTTGCACGGTCGGCGTTGTCCCGAATTCTCCAGCAAACTGAGGCTTCCGCCTGATGCAGTGCTCAACAGTCTTTGTAGACGCGCTTGCAATTAATGGCAAATTCTAGGAAAACTATTTACGGTTTCGAAGCTGTCAACGCAGTTTTGTGAAGTGTAAACACTGACGGTCAAGCTAAAACCGTGCGCTTGCTTGGAACGCCATTTTTTGTGAAAGCGTCAGTTTGCCATGGCAACTAGTTTGCGTCTTAACGCGCGTTTTCTTTCTTTCGCGCAGGTTGATCAAATCATAAGCGAGGCAACGTCATTCGACAACCTGGCCCTTCTTTACGAGGGCTGGACCGCCTGGGTGTGATTCCCTGGCGTGTCCTGGCACCCTCACGGAGTGCCTGGTTCCCAATTTCCAACGAAGTTCTCTCTCTCTTGTGCAGGCAAGCTGCACGATTCGTCTCTTCATTTTCCCGCTCCTTTTTGTGGCAAAGATAAAGAAAGAGAATAGGTTGGAGCAAGAGGAGTGGGGCGCTTGTTTCCGAGCGCAATCAAAGAGAGAGAGAGAGAGAGAGAGAGGCGAGGCGAGTGAGAGCAAGTGACCTGGGGCGGAGTGTGTGTGTTCTGCTATGTGTTCAATTTTGGGAGAAATCACCTGCCGGTTTTCGAACCGCGTCTGGAATGACCTTCGCCATTAGCTTCTAACATACCGAAGACCTCCCCCAGCGCAACAGGCATCGTTAAAAGAGTTCGATGATTCATTACGCAAAAATGATCGCGCAACACTGCACGCAAAAATGGTCGCGCAACACTGCATTCGCTGTTTGCTTCATTTACTCCCGGAGAAGAACGCGACGTAAGCTTTGCTTGTTCGTTTGCCAACAGTAGTTTTGAGACATCATCAACGGCGCTCGGAAATTTTTGGTCCCGTTTGCGTTTCGGCGCGCCTTTTCTGTCGTCACAAAGGTTGTCTTTGTCAGGTGGGTTGTTTCCTTTGTTGCCCTGAAAATCAGTCGTAGAACCGAATCTTTTGCAGCGTGTGATGCTGGTCGAGGAAAGGGTGTATATAACAGTTGGCTTGCTGTGGTCTTTCGTGTGTCTCTGCTTGAGTGCATTCCCTGTGTTTGTATTGGCGCTCGCGCTTTTTCCGTTTCTGCAGAAGCTATTTCGCATACGATCTAAGGACCCCATTGACAACAAGTTCATTATGCCTCCAATAATAACGCGCTATTTTTCTTTCGAACTTGACTGTCGGTGACTTTTTCGTTGCTCCTGGTGAAAATAATCCCATTTCAGGCTCCGCAAAATCTTAGCAACGGACCGAATTGCGCGCTTTTTCAGCTAATTTCGTTTCGCTTTCACTTGCGTCCGCTTTGACCGCTCGCCCGCTTGTAACCAGTGTCGGCTGCAAGAGTCAGTCGCCGAACACTGCTCTGCTCTAGCCTGAGATGCTTCGCAGCGCGCATTGACTTCTTGCGTTGCAGACTATTCCTAGAGGGCTGAGATAACCATTGCACTCACATGTGTGTGTACGGCTTGTGTACTACTAATAATCACCATCGTGTGTTCGCCCACCCGGAATGAAAACCTCTTCGTTCATCTTATGTCACTGACGTCAATGACAATGACGAACTTCAGTCTTTTGGCGTCACCACTGCGTTGCGTAGTGGTTGCGCAAACGTTGCTCACTCATCTGCCACGACTGACGTGTCGACAAGCTGCGGTTAACCCTGGTCCGTTTCCACCAACCTGTACTATCCCGCAGGTGTGTGTAGTAGTACTGTAGTATGTCTGTGCGTTGTGTAGTCGGCGACGAAATAAAATAAATGTACAGAAAGCGATTGAACGATTGATTGGCTTGGCACCGACCGCACTAAAGCGTGTGTTGTTCATGTAAAAAGTTTTGATCTTGAAAACACTCCTAACTAGGATGGCTGTCAGCAATTGGGAGACAAAGGAAAAGCGCAGCATTTTTGCGTAAGATATTTCTAAATTAAATTCAACATTTTTTGCGAAGGGGGATGTGTTGAATGAACATTTCGTTGAAAGAATCCATGTCGGAAAATGTCTTGTGCAGGTGAAACATCAGGCAATGGATCTCGGTCATGTGCATTTGTCATTAGAAGATTGGACTGTACAAAAAAACAAGGCAAGAAAGATTGTGGCGTGGTGATTCGCCACAGTTTACGTTGACTACGTAGCAGCAAAATTTTGTGGCAGGTAGAGTGAACCTGGTCGAGCGGGAAAACTTATTGCAATAACGCGTAGAGTCGTCGGTTCGATCCTCTGGTTAGGCGGCTCAATGCGACGCAGCATTGTGGCTGCGACAAGATGCATTACATGCTGGGCTATTTCATGTTGCGCGAAAATTTGTGCACCCTCTTAATTATGACTAGAACTACCAAGTACAGAACGCATTAATCTGGACAAATTATATCAGAAAAAGTGGACATGAGTTTACGTGGCTGGTTTGTCGCAGTAATGGCAAGGTTCTTTTCGCCGAAGTACAAGTGTCATTTAGACCACGCCCGTACAACAATAACGAGATGTGAAATGAACTGAAGGAGAAAAAAGTTATCCTTATTGCGGTTGACCGGTTGCAGTGGGTCACCACCTTTGATTATCTTTGCTAAACTGCTTGTAAACAGCTGTTATTCATGCTGAAACGTAGTAAGAACGCGTGGCAAGAAACGGTGGAGCTTTCACTCAATAGATCACCATAAACCTAATACAATTTTTGTAAACTTAATCGTCTCGGGTAGGGCCAAAGTGATTGTAACTTGTTGCACCTAACAAAACATATTTTTCAAAATATCGGGGGGAATTACCCGGTTGCCCAGACAAGCGCGTAACGAGGTTAGACGGCGCCCGGGGCAAGAAGTTTGGCACCCCCATGTTCGAGCCTAAGGTCTTTCGGAAGGAAATTTACTGTATTGAAGAAAGTACTTCTGACATCGTTGGGGCATTTCGGCGCCCCCATAATGATCCGGCGCCCGGGGAATTGTGTTCCCCGTCGTTACGCCCCTGTGCCCACCCGTGGTTGCAGGCCTGCTGCAATGAACGTTTCTCGAACTGCCAAGACATTGAAAGCTGGGAAGACTGCAAGTTGACATCCGACCTAAAACGAGTAAATCGAGTTGGAATTATTTGACTAAATCGTGTGTGTCAGGAGCCCTGGTTTTCGTGCAGGGCACCGAAAGATTGATCGACTGAAGCAGGGGTGTGGCGGCCAGAAGATGGCGCCACATGTAAATTAATGGTCACCGCTAGATGGTGCCCATGAGTAACAAGTCACTGTGATAGTCACCACAAGCGAATTATCGTAATTCTCTCAGGGGCGCAGCCAGGATTTTTCTAAGGGGGGGGCTGAAGTTATGGAAGCAAAAGCCTTGAAAAAGAAAAATTGCTTGTGATTAGAATAGTCAAGGAAAACACGCAATTTGTGAATAAACAATTGACTGTACTCACCACGAGAACTGGGGTCCTTCCAACTAAACTGCCCTGTTGTTTCTTTGATATTCTTTCCTGACGACCGCAAAACTCGACAACCCTGATTGCATGTCTTATCTGAGTTTACTTTTTTTTATCTATGATTTTTTTTCTGCTGTCGGACTGTCGGAAAGCATATTTCTCACGCCCACGTTTCCTTCAAGTTTAAGAAACGCATCACACTTCTCTGCTCAAAACTTGTCTTCTTTCGCTTTTTTTCAATTTTTGAGAGCTGATTTTATCAACATACCAAGGGCCTCAGCTGACAACATCAGGTGCAAACGCACGCAACACACCATTTGCAAAGTGACCCTTTATGAATTCACTGTAAGCTAACCACTTAAACTCCTCCAACCATTGCATTTGGAAACGTCGCTTCTGGAAGCCTGTGTGTACCACACGAAAATCGTATGAAGATAAAGGAGTCCAGCTGCAGTATTTAACAATTAAGTTCTTCGGCCGCATTCACTCAGAGAACGTCCCACAAAGTTCCCAATGTCAGTAATCTTACGCATAGGCGTACGAGGCAGGTGGCGGGAGGGCGGCCGCCACCCTGGCCTGAAAAATTTCAGGGCAAACTCTGTTTTCAGGGAAAGCGCAAGTTGCTCAAAAATCCTGAACGGTGAAAAAATTTTCAATACAGCGTATATTCACTTGGGGTATCCGTGCAATTTTGGGCTAGCGTATTGTGTAATCTGGACCAAAGTCGTGAATAGTTATAATGAATTTGATCTGGACCAATTAAGCCCTCGCTTTCTGTAAAAATCTAACAAGCGGATGTCGATATTTTAACAGCTTGATATAAGAATTCGGCAACTCTTTCTTTGTTCGTTTTCGAGTTTGCGCTGGGTGGAGGTGCAGGGTGTTAAGATGATAGATTTTTTGTTTAACAGGAGTTTTAGAAGCGGGCTTGACCCCTTTGAGAGCGCGTCTTTAAGTGCCTTGTTCAAGCGCACAGCAACGATAACACAGGCAGGTGTGGGGAGTCAGACCCTTCGATCCGGAACGGTCGCTTTTAAAACATTGCGTTGCGCCATTGAAGTCGCGTACATATTTGCATCAGTAAAGGCAATTACCGTAAAGTTTCTTGTCTGGGAGAACACAACACGCAAGGAACTTCACCCCCTTGAGTTAACAAGCAAGGTAA